>Ga0307515_10007579_pt1 | contig 21429 bp, 21 predicted proteins | sample 17_EM_MG_FD_194513 | JGI IMG/M metagenome (GOLD analysis project Ga0307515, IMG submission 194513) | Populus trichocarpa ectomycorrhiza microbial communities from riparian zone in the Pacific Northwest, United States - 17_EM | ecosystem: Host-associated > Plants > Roots > Unclassified | place...
GAGATGGTCACTAATAAATAAATCATTTTACAGATGTGTTTGCTACGAACTCCTATGGCGGTCAACCAGATCCTTACCTCCATTTGGAAGGCAGGGTGCATAATGCAGTCGAGCTTGTGCGTGCTGAATCGAGCCGGTCAGGGCTATCACTGATATTTACCTCTACGTATAGCAACCCCTCGGGGTAGTCCTTCATCCCAATGTTCGGATCCGCGAAATGTCAGCCACGGAGTCGTCTCAACCTGCCGCGGCAATTACTCCCACCGCAGCAAACGTTGTTCCGCTCCCTGTTGAAAAGCAACTTCCCCCTAGCTTCACATTCATTACGAACATACATTCTCTATCATCTGCGATCCTTCCGAACCCTCTACGCCCATCAACCTCAGCCTCGCATTACCGCCGGGCGAGTGCCTCGACCACACCAATCGGTTCCCTGACTTCCTCACCTCGTTTGCACTCGCAAGGCCTTGTTCCGTCACCTACCCGTTCGTCCAACAATGGCCAGGCCAAGCAGGCTCTGCAAGATGTCCTACTCTTCAACACGAAGGAAGCGACGTTAGCCCTCACTAGAATCACCGTTCGGGTAGCGACGACTGAGCGGCAGGACACAACTCCAGGCTCGACGAATTTGAGCATTTCTGCCTCGAGTGGGAGCGGGAGTGGGACGCTCACTCGGATCGTGAATGCAGCTGGTGGCATCGGTGTTGGGATAAGTGGCGCTGGCTACGAAGACACCGGGTTGTTATATGAAGAGAACGTAGTTGCAACGTGGAATTTGCGACGTGCAAAGGATTGGGGCGAGGTCAAAGGTGTTTTCCCTCCAATGGAGGACAATAGGAGAAAGGCAATAGTAAGGTCGAAAACTGAGTACGTCTTCTTTATCTTGAACAATGTCAGATCTTTATGCTTTGCCTCTAGGTACCTCGCACACGCCGAGCTGTCATCGTTTTCAAAGATGCCGTCTATCGTACCCAACTCTGTCTACCTCTCGCACCAGTTCAGCTTCGGTGCGCTTGTTGGAGGGGACTATTACGCCTTACTTACACGCGGTGACCTTGCTGTACCGGCACAAGAAGTTAAAGTACGAAAGGAGGTCGTAATTCGACCTGGCTCGAGGTTATCACCAGGGAACGAGACCGGCGACTCAGAAGGCTTCATGGGAAGCCCTCCGAGTACGCTAATTGACCTTACGGGTGGAGCAGCTGCTTCAACTGGATTCAACAGGTCATACGGTGCACCGTTGGGGGGATTTGGGGGCTTGGGAGGCGCTAGTGTGCCAATCTCCAGTACTTCCTCGTCGTCTAGCCACGGTCACGGTGGTGTGCGAAACTCGTTCGATGAAGGCCTTGCGAGCGCAATTTCGACGAATCTCAGCCCCAAGGCCTCACCAGGCCGACGAGTACTCCCTGCACTGCCGAATGGAATGCCAACTGCGCAGATGCGTCATCGGGGACATGACCCACGTACGCTGGTGGAAGTGGGGACGAAAAGCGTAAAGGAGCTCGGAAGACTGGGACGGGGCATCGCGAGCAAGGTCGGAGAGCGAACAGGGAGTATCGGCGTGGCGGGGCTACGAAGCCCACGAACCAGACCACTCGCTTCCCCACCATGTATGTTGGAGTTTGACGAAGCGGACGAAATATTCTCCGTGGATGGACTAGACCTCGGCGCTCCTGTTGCAGCCACGGATGAACCTAAACGGCGCATTATGGATGTCGCCACGATTCGTGCAGCGAGCGAACGGCCTCCCACTTCAAGTCAACCCAGTTTACCTGGCAGCTTTGGAGATGCGAGTCCACTGGTGGGTGGGGTCATCGGTCTCGACACCGGCATGGAAGTTTCGCATGGCTCATGTGAGACCATCTCGCTTCTTGCTCCGCTGCCTCGCGTTTTGTCGCCGGGTGTTACCCCATCAACGGAGGAACAAGAGTGGGTTAGAAAAGCAGACGTGTACCATGAAGCCGTCGAGGAAGACGCGTGTTATGATGACATTGCTAATGTGCTTGATGAAGAGGCGAGGGAGAGGGAAGTGATAAGTAAGGCAGTTGAGGAGATGGTTTGGAAGAAGCGGACAAGAGGAAAGAAGGGTAAGAAACGGTGATATTCTATCCTAGGTCGTGTCTCGCGGCTCAACCCGCAACTCTGCCGTTGTTCTTTGCCATTGCTCCTATCTTTCATCAAAGAGACAGTTTTGCATCAGTTGGATCGCAACGAAATTTATGGAACCAACAAAGTGACTACTCCACCAATGTAAACTCCGATCCCGCTGGGGAGACGAAAGTTTGTTGATTTTGATACGGACCCATACCTGATTGTAAACTTTTCTTAACGGGATGTAGCTGAGCCAACCAGCAGGGAAGCGATTTAGTGGGGTAGGTCAGGCGACAGATTGTCCGACAGGCGAAAGAACCCAACGGGTACTGGAGTCCCTCACACACCACCACGTTGGTGCGCGAGCGGGAGCGTGATGAACAGCTTGCCCAGGGCAAGCCCTTCAATCCGTCCATTCATTCATTGTCTGTTTGTCTCCCACAGTCTACACAGACACTCAAAACTTTGAAAATTGACCTTTTTCTGCTCTCAGGAATCTGCTCTCAAGTGCTCTCTCCTCAAGCGTTCCAGACTCTTCCTGCAGCCACTTGTTCTGCTGTAAATGCCTGTTTTGGTGGTTTCTTGTGCTCACGCATCGTCTCGAGGTACACAGCATTCTGTCTCTGTCACTTTCCTCTCACTAACCAATTCCTCCAGCATTTTGTTCTTGGATGTCTTGGACCATTGGCACCAGGTAGGTGAACTCTTACCAACCCTTTCTTATGCATAGGCATCTGACCAGGTATTATAGAGCCATCGACTGGTATGGTGGTTGCACATTGTATATGAAACCCTTCTTGCCAATTCCGTCTTTTCTTCCCTTATTATTGTAGTGTTTTGTTAGATATAATCCACAATAAATATTCATTCTGTCTTTTTCTGAAAATCACATTAAATTTGTAGTGGTTTGTATTGTAGAATTCACTGTAAACATCACTACAGGATGTGTTAAAATTCACTGTAAGTACAGCCCAAGAAAACACCATAAATCAGGCGAATCTACTATTGAAATTCACCAGATCTTCAGGTGAACTTCACTGGACCTTGAATCACCACATTTTGTGGTGAAACATGTGGTGAGATATGTGGTGTATTTACTGTGGTGAAATTCACTATATACATTTCACTCAGTGTGGTGTGTCATGACAAGGTGTTGGGAGATTGCTCTTATCGTCTGACACTATCGAATTTGGAGGTGAATTCCGGAAGAAAACATAGGCGTCGGTTGCAAAGGAAGTCCACCTGATGGTCCAAGCTAACCAAAATCCGGGATCGGAGAGCCTATGGGAAAAGGAAAGACCGAAGACACCTCAGCTCCTATCCTACCTGACGCAAAGGAAAAATGCTACCAACTCTGGCGCGGCCCGATGATTTCAAGAAATGATCGGACTTTGAGAAACTCGGGCTTCGTGCCCTATGTGTGTACGTGTAATAGTTTCTGGAGATATATTATGTCATAGACTGGTTTCCTGTCAATGTATACATTCAGGATCACTACATTTACGAACCACGACTTAGAATCGATCTCGGGGCAGGACGGGGCAACCCTAACATGGTCACAATCTACCGAGCACCAAAGGCGATTTAGTCAAAACCTTAAGGCGTGCCTCGAGCAGGAAGCAGCCCGCTGCCGCAGGTTTTGCAAAATGGCATGGCCTGAACGGCACGGAGAGATCATATGGATTTCCTGCTAGGGTCGTACTCAAGAACCGACGAATCCAAATTTTCTTCCAGCGCATTTTCCTGTGGCTAACAACCTCGAGATTTTTTACTGACTTAGCGACGCCGGTGGCTTCGAACCTGCATCGGTTCGCTCTTTCTAACGCACAGGATCGGAAATATAGATGCTCATTTCCAGTCCAGGTTACGTCTCCGAACCATTCAACGACAACGCGGTTTGAGCATGGCCCTATCAACTAACTTCAATGGGTTTCAGGATAAATAGTAACAAGAAAACCAACTGGATATGTGTAATAAATGTAGCAGAGCCGTCTGGTGGATTTGATTCGCTTTGAGGGCCAGCGAACATCCAAATTTGTACCAAGCTGAAAACCGAAACCAGTCGGAAAATGAACTAAGTGAAACGACCTAACGCACCTTGCTGAACATCTCTCGCATCTATACGTCGTCCGTCCCTTCCCCAGAGTTAGTCACATAGAGAGTCGACCTCCAAGCGATGCGTCCTCGTCGTGAATCTGCTCCTTATCTTTGGTCAGGGCGGGAAGGACCAATTCCTGAATATCAACTTAATATGGAGTGACCACTATTCGCCATTCTGATTCCTTACTCTGGAGTAGAACTCGACCGTTGCAAAGATCCCGTCGCCACAGTTTTCAGCTGCACCTCGCGGATGGTACCACACTAAAAGTAATTTCAATTTCTCCCTTGTTAGGGTACTCGCGTCCTTGAAGAGTTTGTTTGTTCAGACCCCTTGCTGTGGTCCCTGCGGGAAACTGAGTAACCATCATGGTCGCATTCTCTCGATCCCTGGGTGCACGATGAGTGTGAGAACTGCTAGAAATCAGGGCCTCTCACCGCTTGAGGGGCTCAGCGGGTTGAGCTTGTGCCTCAATACCCCCAGTAGTAAGAGTGGTCGCTGGAACAGGCGGCGGATATGCGGGCCCCTCAACAGTCTTGGCCATCGTCTTGGCCATATTGGGCGGTGAATCCTTCACTCCAACATCCTCTTCCTTTCTCTCTCGCCTTACGCCTCCGTTTCCTGCGCAAAAGCGAGAGCACTTCTCTCGAGTATGGACCCAAACAGCGGTCTCTCCGCCTTTCCCGTAATCATATAAATAGCCTGCTGTAGCCGAAGCCTTTCTCCGCCTTTCTTCTTCCTCTGCACGGCAACAACGGCGAGGCACTTCTGCACATCGTCAGTCCTACCGAAGAGGTGTTCCAGCGGGGTCCAACGGTCCCAGATCGCCTCGGGTCGGTCGATCCCTCTGGTTGACTCTGGTCTTTGAGGACCTTGCGGGCATTGGAGATTTGCTGCACGACCGGCAAGTCAGGAAGATGATAAGGAGTTGGAAGATGATAGAGTTGACATGAGAAGATTGACGTAAGTCGACCATGCGAGGTGGGACTTGCTGTAGAACCGGGTTGCATCCTGCCACACTTCGAGTGCTTCGCCTCCTGGGTGCTTGCGAGTTGCAGTGATTGCTTCTTGAAGAACATGAAGCACATAGGCAACCCCATCCTCGTCTGCACCCCATGTTAGACATTAGATTGCGCTACGGCAAATGACACCAACTAAAAGTCACTTCCCCCCTTTCTCAACTGCTGACGACGCCAGGTGGCACGAGCCATGATCACCAACCAGCCCAAAGTCATCCAGGCTCAGTGAAGGAGATTCATAGCCATCGCATATCAATATGCCCCTGAGAGCAGGTTCAGCAGGCGTTAAGGATTTCATTCAGCTCACTCACTAGGTACGGTTTCGAGGTCCTTAATCTCCTCTTCCTCGTGCGTTTACAACAGACGAAGATATGCGGACCACATATTACCGCTACCTGGCACGCTTTTAGTCGCTCTTCGCACAAGATTGATCAATCCAGGCGTCGTCTCCTTATCTATCAAGCTCTTCAGTTTGAATTTCTATAGTCAACGCACTTCACCCACCTGAAAACCTAGGTAGTCCTCCCAAAATCCACGTAAGGCAGCGCAAGCACTTGCCAACCGTGTTTCGTCTTCTGTTCACTCGCAGCGCATTCGATAGCACTCGCGTACAGCACAGGCGTGAGCCCGTACTGTACCTTCTTGCCCTTCTTCTCCCACATACTATATGTTTTCCAATCCTCGATAGAACCACTTTGAGGTTCAAGCTGCTCGCGAGTGTTCCTTTGATCTTTCCATGAGAGCATGTTCAAGGCGGATTCTCGAACCGTGGTTGCTTGGACCAACTTCCGATTATGCAGTTGAGGTGAAACGTGGGCGGTCACGAAGGTCGAATAAGGATCGCCGGTCGCGGTGTAGTCTATTGTAAATATCAGGAATCGCACCTATTGCAGGATACTAGAAACGGACCGATATGGATCTTGCGCATACATTCCAGGAACAACTTTGGCTCTTGCCGCAGCATTGGTGAACCCTCGGACTTTCCCACTTCCCACTCTTGCCATCAGTTCCATATTTCGTATCTCTGTATTGTGGGAGCGATTAAAAACGTCAAGACTGGGGTTGTAGGCCCACAAACCTTGGAGATGTGGTACCAACTTGAACCAACTTTCGAATACTTTCACGCATACGTTCTTCTCCCCATATATCCCTCACTCCTCTTGAGAGACCTTCTCGTGAGTTCAGGTCGATGAGTGTATCGATTTGCAGGGAATTGCTTACGTTGTTCGTGTCAATTCGGGCAATACACGCTGAACGACTATGTGTACTCACAGAGGTAATCGTTCTTTGCTTGTGCAAATAGCTCTAACAACGTTCCTGCGCTGTCTGTAGTGTTCACGTCCACGTCGAGGATTTCAACTTTGCGCCACAGTAGTGGTCTCTGTATATGAGTCAGATTGTTAGGGGAACTCTGATACGCGCCCCAATATAGGTATGACTTGCCGTCGGTTGCTGGAACTGCGTTTACCATCTGAGACCACGCACACTATGTTCGACCTGTAATGCAAGCCTAATATGCACCGCATGGTGCTTAAGATTGAAGGGTTCGTTCGCGACCGACTCCAACGCTTTCAATAATTCGTCCTCCGGCCATTGATGTCAGGTTCAAGGCGCAACACAAACAACAACCACACGACTCCTGGAATGAAAGCTGTACTTGCGAGTAAATAGGATAGGAGTAAGAGTAGTATTATCTGTCACCAAAAGACGGCCTTCGCTGGACATTACGAGGACCCCTGATCTTTCCAAAAGAAAATTTTGTACAAGATATTTGGGAGGTACCAAAGAAAATCGTATTACTAGGTGTAGAGCAGCAAGAACGTAGCTAGAAAGTAGTAGGAGTCCCCGCTTCCTTTGGTTCTGGAACCAACGGGGATTTGGAACCGACAATTAGGGGCGGTCTGATATATGGCATACCTCTTGACTCCTAACATCTGGTGTTCACGTTAAGACAAGGTAGTTAGAAAATACATTTCGTATTGGTAGGAAATACTCTATCGTCCGTAAGGAGGCGCCGTGCCAGTGGATATCTCCAGTGCAAAGTGTTCGGGGCAGAGTGGCGAACCGACGTACTCCTGGCAGGTCACGTTGTGGTGGTGTTGTAAGTGTGCTTCTATTTGCCTTCACTGGCGATTGAACACTTTTGGGTTTGAAAGTAATAGTCACATTGCCGAATATGTTACAATGCGTATATTGCATTTCAGTCAACGGAATAGTGTGGAATCGAGGATGAGCAGTGCTGGAGGCATATAGTATGTATAGATGAGCGCCGCTTTCGTGGTCGTGGCCGACGACTTGTCGAGGGAGCATGCGGAACCATATGACCAGTTGAAATTGCCGATATGATCCCCCACTGACCCTTCCATCGTCCAGACGGAGGGCTGAGACATCTCGCGAATGGAACGCGTTTGGGTCGACCACAGGGAACGGCCGTAGGAGGCAAAAACGAGGTCACCAATACGAGAATCAACTCGGAGTGCCCACCAAGGTGTTCGACGGTCCTTGCGACTACTGCTAAACCAAGACCTATGGCGCAATCAATATGAGAGAAGACCGTCATTTCTGCTCACACACCTAACCCTAGCCTCGTTCCTGGTCTGTGGTGAGTAGAGGAGCCGACCTGCTCGAATTCTCTGAAGATGCTCTCTGGCTTCTCGGGCGGATTTCCATAACCAGTATCGCTGACAACACTCTCGATTGCAGCGTGTCCTTCAGCGCGGAGGCCAGGTGCTATCACTTTGACGGACCCGCGCGGAGTATACTTGAGAGCATTTACAGTGAGGTTGGAGACGCAAGTTTGAACCTTTTGCACCTCCTCCAGGGTCCATGTTGAACCCCAACTCGCGGCGGGCCGCCTCCGGCCTAGGCGAGCATTAGCAAGGCCAGCGCGTTCGTATCATTTGTCCGCACGGAGAAACATAAACCGCCTCATGAAGGATGCCGTGAAAATCCAATGGTTCGTGGAATGCCACTTCCTTGCCAGCTTCTAATCTCGTCAAATCCTACAAACAAGATTAGGTGTTGGCCGTGTGATTGAGGCAGATCACATACGAGGAGATCATTAACGGTGAGGAGTGCATAGGCTCATATAAGCGAGGAGAAACTGGAGGAAACTAAGAAACCTTACTTTGGAAGCCGCATGAGACCTCTGTAAATTGTCCGATCGAGCCTTTTACCGTCAAGATCTAGCTCCAAGTAGCTTGGGTGATATGTTTAGTATATATATCCAGTGAATAAGGAGGTCACTCACTTGATGATCTGGTGTAGCGGGGTTCGTACTAGGGGCCTTGAGCGTATGGAAGGCGGGTGGAGGTGGTGAGAGATCCTACCTCGTCCAGGTTTGCAGCCTCCTCGGGTCGACTGGGCTGACTCTCCCCTCGCCCAGGCAGCTATTGGAAAGGAGCTCGGCCCATCGACAACGCCATGGAGTACAGCACCGTCGTCGGCGACCTTGCCGGTGGTGTCACCAACGCGAACCTCGTGGATGTCTTCCGCAATCCCGACCTCGATCTACGTGGCGATTCCCCCTACGGCTCGTCGACCCCTTCCATTTATGCTGCAATACAAGGGCCATGATTGACTCGATGGAACTAAAGGCGAAGGACGGGGACGGAGACGGAGACGGAGACGGGCGGGAGAGATGGGTCGGGTTTCTGCTACCACAATGGAGGTGAATAACAGGGGGGAGGGGAGATTCCGTAACGACCAACCAGCTAGCACAACTACGTGGATCAGAATGGGTTGGGGAACAACAGCAACTAGAGATGACGGATCGTGGTGGGGGAGCGCAGACGCGGAGGAGGGGTGGCACATAGAGCGGGATGGAGGGGGTAGGAAGGGGTTTCGGAATGGGGATAGCAGGAAGTCGGTAGTCGGATTGATGTGATCGAGTACTTCAGAATTCGTGGGAGCAGGGTGGTGGGTGCGCCGTACGGTGTGCCTATAGACCGAATTAAATAAGCACACGGCTTCTTTGCAATGTCTTTGCAATGTAGAGAAGTGAGATAGAGCGTTGTTGAGGGACATGGATCAGGACGAGGTCGTCGTCAGTTGGTCGTCAATGGATTGCTGCCTATGGAATCGCGATTGTTGGGAGAGGCCGGTAGTGGATAATACATTGGGTGATTTGTTGGTGCTGGCAAAATCACATTCGGTCGTAGAAAGGTCAATATGATCGAAGTGGGTTCGGTGTTGACGTCGAGAGACAGGGTGCGGTTTTAAGGACGGTACGACTGCAGTGATGCTGGACTGTCTTGCACACGCGGTGTTGACTAGATGTAGAAACGTGGAAACCGCAGCACTAATGCGACACGAAGGCGGATAGGCAACGAGAGGTTGGCCAGGAAAAGGCTGGCCGTTGACTAGATGAGAAATTGGAGCATTTAGCGCTTGCTCACTTCGGGAAAACGGTGTAATGCATACCCCAGATCGAAATCATTTCCCAAATTTCTTCACTTTCCAGACGCAACCCTCCCTCGTCGCTAGAGGACTCGTTCAAGTGAGCCGAAGAGTACTCTCCCTTGAGGATCGCTTGTGATGAAGGCTGAGCGTATTTCATTTTCAGGGTAGACCTGGACTTGACTGATAGCCTTTTTTCTTTGGCCGCATGGTCGATGCTGGGAAGGACAATGTTTGTCTTTGTCCTCGGAAGAGGAAAACTCGAAGCCTGGTGCCCTAGTGCGTCACCTTGGAGAGTGTCTGGACCTGTAGTGACCAATTGGAAGTCGGGGTTTGCGCCGGTTCTGAGGAGGATGGAGGACAGGTGCGGATTAAGGGTGTGTTGGGCAAAGGGAACATCAGACGAGTGGGAGAGGTGTTAAGATGGTGGCGGTGTCGTGGGTGGGAGTGCGGTGGCGGATTGGCGGGTTTGGGATACTCGATCTGTCGTTGTTGTTGTTGTCGTCGTCGTCGTCGTCATGAATATCATTGACCGCAACCGAGCATGCGACCGAGGTGGCACGGGCTGGCGGATGCTCGGTCGTCTTGAACTTGCCGCGTTCTACGGAGCACGCGGCCGAAGCTTCTTTGTCACAATTTGAAAAGCAGCGAGGCGGCCGCATTTCACAAATCCGGTCTCCATTCCCCTTTCGACAGCCCCAGCGGCAATCGGCAATCATCCTCACTGATCCCACGTCGCAAGCGGTCCTTCCACCTCCCTATCCTCGACAAGTCTTTCAAGGCAAACCAAAATGGCCACTCAAGCACCCAAGGATATCCACTTGTGAGCACCCAGACAGCTAGTGCAGCATCCTTGTCTGACCACCAAAAAAGCTTGCATTTAGATCGTGCGGCGCTTCACTCCAATCTAGGTCACAACCGCTGATCTTGTGCGTCATATAGAGATCACTTTGCAACATGGTACAAAATCAAAGTATCACCTGGAGTTGTTTGAGGGAAACGAGAAGATCGAATTACAAACTGATGGTAACCAAACCTGGACACCAGTCCAACACTCGTATGTCCCTTGTATTCATTATATGCACTCAATGAAGGCCCTGTATTCGTAGAGATATTTCTCCGGAATCCAAAATGCGTGTGGGGCTCCAAAAGATCACCAGTCATCGGTTTTTGCCGAAGATGCGACAGGTCAACGAAGTGGTCGAAGAGATCGACCTACAAGGGCTCTCCGATGACTATTGGAGCTCTACAAGGCATGAATTCATTATACCGAGTCAGTCGTGATGACGACCTGGTCCGCTCATGTCTGACAGAAAAGGGCAGGGGTTGTTGACTTTGGAAAGCATCGTGTGTCCCTAGAATTGAGATTCTCTGTGAATACTACCGTTCGTGGCTTTACCGCGAACCACCTCAGCCAGCTAACAATTGCCCACATAGATGGAACCCCTACGCTCGTCACTCCAAAACCTTGAAGATTTGATGAAGGAGTTCAAGCCACTGATGAGTAAAACGATAGAGAGGACCTTGGAAAAAGGGATTCGACTTGGCGCTGCATTGGCTGAGGTCAGCTCTACCCGTACGGAAATTAGCAGGACGTTGACACCTCTTAGTTCGACAAGATCGCAAAGGTTGTCTTCGGTGTTGCCACAGTCACGTTTGAGGTTCGTACTCTCCACTGGCGTTATCAAGAGCAGAGGTAATGCTTTGATCGTTCAGCTCTTGAAGGAACAAAACAAATACGATCAGATGCCATTGAGTCTGTTGAATCAGTTGAAGCACGTCTCGCATTTAGCGGAGAAGGTCGCGGACGAAATTCTCAGCGAAGAAACAGATATCTTGGGTGAAATAATGCCGCGAATGTTCAAATCAATGCAGGAGGTCGCCAGATTTTTATGCGAGTACGTCAAGCGTGGGCGATTCAGTAGGCTACCTCTTTTCTGGATTCCGCAGATGCTAATCGTCGCAGAGCGAGCAGGAGGTGCGCTGATTTATTCGAGGGACAATGACACGATGGAAGAATTGGGTGAAGAGTTAGCTACTGTGATTAAAGACTTCCTGAGTGCAGTCGAGGTTGAGACTCTGCGCCTAGCGAAAAGGGGTGGTAAGCACTCATTGTCCCAATACCGCACGAGTGTATTCTCAGTGGTTTCATGTAGAGCTAGTAGAGCAAGACCTTCTACTCAAGCAGCTTAAACCTATCGAGACCGGCTATCACCAAGACCTCCGCTGTATGGATGGCACCCGTAAATCTCGCCTCAAGGAGATCGTAGATTGGGTGGTCCATCAATCGGAAAAGAAAGATCTTCCTCAGAGCAATACATACTGGATCTACGGCTTGCCCGGAATCGGCAAAACATCGTTAGCTCACTCGATCTGCGCAAGCCTCCATGATCAAGGACAGCTTGCTGGGGGCTTTTTCTGCCGGAGGGATGATCCGAACTTGAACGAGCCCCGAAATATCCTCCCGAGTCTCATCTACAAACTCGCCAGAATCTTCCCCCCCTTTCGGAGCATCACGGCAAATTGTCTTCGTAACGACCCAAACCTCACATCAGAGTCAATGAAGGGCTCAGTCTTTCTTGACTTGCTCGATAACCTTCCTAAACGCCCAAACGATTCCCTCGTCTTTGTCATTGATGCATTCGACGAATGCGGCAACAATCGTAATCGCCCACCCCTTCTGAAGCTCCTCACCAGCGCCGCTGCACGTGCTTCGTGGCTGAAAATTATCATCACCAGCAGACCCGAAACCGATATCCGACGGTTCTTTGATGGACTCACCCAGTCGTCGTACTTGGAATATGATTTGGCTACAGATCAAGAAGCCAGTCATGATCTACGAACCTTCGCCCGAAGCGAGTTTGACCCGGTCGGCCAAAAGTGGTGTCTCTCTGCGCCATGGCCAGAGGAACCGCTCTTGGACAAAATCATCTCTCAGGCGAACGGTCTCTTCATCTTCATCAAGACCCTTGCTCTTGCCCTTGAGCACTGTGAGGACCCCACAGAGTCTTTGAAGGCAGCCTCCGAAGATTCAGCTGGTGCTGGATTGGAAACCCTATCCGGACTGTATTCAAGTATCTTAAAATCGCGGATAGAGCATCGTAAAGCCGAATTTCGGCGGACGATTGGTGTCCTTCTCACAGCCGCCCCATACCGTGCCCTAAGCGAGGAGACAATTGCAGAGCTGGCGGGAGTAAAACCAAACCTCGTCGAAATGTGGGTGAATGAGCTCAGCTCTTTGCTATATCGAGACCAAGGGGCCAATGGAGGCATTCGTGTCCGCCATTTATCAATTTCAGAATTCCTCGTCAGCGACCACTGTCCCCGCGACTACCGAATCAACCGCCAGGAGGCAAATGTGCAACTGGGAATTGCTTGCCTCAAGACGATGGTTCGCCTCCTCCGTTTCAATATCTGCGGACTCGAAGATTCCCGACTCTCTAATGCGGATATCAAAGATCTCCCATCCCGCATTGAAGAGAACATTCCCGACTACTTGGAATATAGTTCTCTTTATTGGTCAAATCATCTTTGTTTTGCTCCCAACAATAATGATCCGACAGTGTGGGAATACTTGGAGAAATTCTTTGAAGGACCGTGCCCATTATTTTGGATTGAAGTATTGAGTATTTTGGGAAGGGTCGCGATGGGTACTCTGAGCATTCAAAACGTGATATCCTGGGCCAAGGTGAGTTTAGCTCCATCTTGTATTTTGGGTAATTCTGATTGGCAGTAGAATGAAAATCCTACTCTTCGTGAGAGAATTGAGGACGTTTGCTGTTTCATCATCGCCTTTCGCACACCCATCTCTACCAGCGCTCCGCACACGTATATTTCAGGCCGACCCTTCTTGCCCTTACGCTCGATTTTATCAAAGACCTTCAGCACGAGGTTCACCAAGGCCATCAAGATGGTGGGAGGGAAATTATCGTCATGGCCAGCACCGCCATTGGAGTGGATTGGACACACTAGCGTTATTCTTTGCATGAGCTATTCCCCCAATGGGCGACAGATCATTTCCGGATCCTACGACAAAACCATTCGGATCTGGGACGCCGAGACCGGTACTACAAGTGGTGAGCCCCTTGAGGGGCACACCAAAAGCGTGAACTCCGTTACCTACTCCCCGGATGGCCGGCACATTGTCTCTGGATCGTCGGACAAGACGATTCGGGTCTGGGGTGCTGGGACTGGTGCCACAGTTGGCAAACCTCTGGAGGGGCATAGATTGGGTGTGTTGTCCGTCGCCTACTCTCCCGATGGGCGGTACATCATCTCTGGATCTTCTGACAAGACGATTCGAATCTGGAATGCCGAGACTGGTGCTGCAGTTGGCAAACCATTGGAGGGGCATAGATCGAGTGTGTTGTCTGTCGCCTACTCTCACGATGGGCGGTACATCATCTCTGGATCTTGGGATATGACGATACGAATCTGGAATGCCGAGACTGGTGCTGCAGTTGGCAAACCTCTGGAGGGGCATAGATCGGGTGTGTTGTCCGTCGCCTACTCTCCCGATGGGCGGCACATCATCTCTGGATCGAATGACAACACGATTCGAATCTGGAATGCTGAGACTAGTGCTGCAGTTGGCAAACCTCTGGAGGGGCATAGATTGGGTGTGTCGCCCGTCGCCTACTCTCCCAATGGGCGGCACATCATCTCTGGATCTTCTGACAAGACAATTAGAATCTGGAATGCCGAGACTGGTGCTGCAGTTGGCAAACCTCTGGAGGGGCATAGTAAGGGTGTATGGTCCGTCGCCTACTCTCCCGATGGGTGGCACATCATCTCCGGATCTGATGACAAGACGATTCGAATCTGGAATGCCGAGACTGGTGCTGCACTTGGCAAACCTCTGGAGGGGCATAGTAAGGGTGTGCTGTCCATCGCCTACTCTCCCGATGGGCGGCACATCATCTCTGGATCGTGGGATACGACGATTCGAATCTGGAATGCCGAGACTGGTGCTGCAGTTGGCAAACCTCTGGAGGGGCATAGTAAGGGTGTGTGGTTCGTTGCCTACTCTCCCGATGGGCGGCACATCATCTCTGGATCTTGGGATATGACGATTCGAATTTGGCATGCCGATACTGGTGCTGCAGTTGGCAAACCTCTGGAGGGGCATAGATCGCGTGTGCTGTCTGTTGCCTACTCTCCCGATGGGCGGCACATCATCTCTGGATCTGGTGACAAGACGATTCGAATATGGAATGCCAAGACTGGTGCTGTTTGCCACCGTCTGGTGGGGCATAGTAAGGCTGTGTGGTCCATCGCCTACTCTCCCGATGGGCGGTACATCATCTCTGGATCTTGGGATATGACGATTCGAATCTGGAATGCCAAGACTGGTGCTGCAGTTGGCAAACCTCTGGAGGGGCATAGTAAGGGTGTGTTGTCCGTCGCCTACTCTCCCGATGGGCGGCACATCATCTCTGGATCGTGGGATACGACGATTCGAATCTGGAATGCCGAGACTGGTGCTGCAGTTGGCAAACCTCTGGAGGGGCATAGATCGGGTGTGTTGTCTGTTGCCTACTCTCCCGATGGGCGGCACATCATCTCTGGATCGAATGACAAGACGATTCGAATCTGGAATGCCGAGACTGGTGTTGCAGTTGGCAAACCTCTGGAGGGGCATAGTGAGCGTGTGTCGTCCGTCGCCTACTCTCCCGATGGACAATACATCATCTCTGGATCTGGTGACAAGACGGTTCGAATCTGGGAGGCCGGGATTAACACTGGAGTTGGTAGGCCTTGTAAGGGAGAAATTGCGACTGTGGCATCTGTTGCTTCCTCTCCCAATGAGCAGCACATTCTTTCTGGATCTACCAGCAATACCATTGGTCTGTCTGAGCCATTTTCACACCAACCATCCTCGCCTTGTAATCCAGTCCATGCTCAATTTTTTTCACAACCTGACTCACAGGGTTGGGTCAGAGACTCAGATGGTGGCTTACTCTATTGGGTACCCCCAGATTGTCGTAGAGGCCTCCATTCACCCGCCTTCATTACTATCCCTCTGACATCTAACATTCGATCAGTTTCTCTTGATTTTGAAGACTTTGCCTTTGGAACTGATTGGCCCCAAATTTTCAACAGTGAACAACATTAACTACTCTTTCCTTGTGACCTTTTGTATATACTTTGGTGGATAAAATGCTCTGTGGTTATTGAAGCTCAATCCCGTCTTTCTTAAGCTCCTCACATTGTCACAAATGGCCAACACCCACCAAAGAAGGGACATGTATCCAATGTCATTCATGACAGCACAGCAGAATGATATTAGTAGCATAGACAACCAACCAGCAAGATGTACATGGCAGGCCCAGAAGATGGAGAATAATCCAAGAGACTTCAAAGATCTGAGCATCAGCAAACACTAATAAAACTCTGGAGTACTCTGGAGTACTCCAGAGCCTTAAAGTGCTTAAAGTTAGGTCCCCATCACCAAAGTACTTCAGAGTTTTATTCTTTTGCTAAAGTTCTCTAAAGTTCTCTAAAGTTTTTTATTTTCTCCAAAGTTTTATTTTTTCTTTATTGTGCTTTCTGAAAATAATGTCCACATCACTTTTTTTAATGGGGGGAAATAAAGTTGGTGGTGATGAACTCTTTCTATTCAATTTGAGTTGGCTGTTCTACACTACCCTCGCCCACCTGTAAACATTATATACAGTACTTTACCACTCACTGGTCATGACCGGTCACTGGTCATCTGCTATCTGCCGCCTAGCTAGATAGAAAATGTAGAGTGTAATACTATTAATAATAAAATGGAAGTAAGCATTTACCTTTTCTAGCCTTCCAGTGGCACAGCGAGGCAATTGCGTGGTGAAGTGGCCCAAAGTGGCCACTCTGAGTTTTGTACCCTCCCCACCTCGGCCTTGAGCCCTCATGTACTTCGGGTGTATCATGTAAAATATTCATAGATCCAAAAAGAATCTATAACATGATTCTTAGATATAGGGACAGAGCGAGAGCACCACAATCAACCTAACTCCCCATTCCATCGTGCCCACTCTACTGCAATGGCCAAAGGCACCAAACCTACAGAGCATGACAGGAAACTTCACCAGCATCGTGAAGAACAGTTGGGGCTTGCTCTTGCCGAATATAACCGCCTTTTGGCATTGGGAGGCAAGCCACGACCCAAAAGCATTGCTGATGCCTTTGGTGTGCCATCAATGTCACTTCGCAATCGAATCAATGGCATAGAACCAAAGAAGGACTCTGCAGCTCGACGTCAGAAGATTCTACCTGAAGAAGAGACTGTTATTGCGCTGTATCTTATTGAAACCGCCAAGCAAGGGTTTCCTGAAACACCACAGTGGGCTGTGAGACGCGCCAATCAGGTTCTCAGAGAACGCACTGGTGATCAGGATGCTACTGTTGGCAAGCACTGGCTTGATTGCTTCCTTGATCGCCATAAAGATCAACTTTCATGCTTCTGGTCAACAACACTCACAACTGTGCGTGGTGGTGCACTCAATGAAGCCAATGTTGACCATTGGTACAAGCTACTACAAGAAGTGATTGATGAATATAACATTGGCCCTTCACTCATCTTTGCTATGGACGAATCTTGCTGTTTTCTGGACAAGTGTACCCATAAAACTCGGCACATTGGCCCTGCAAAACAGTGACAGCAGCTTGCTATACGAAACAAGAACAGGGAGACATGCACTGTGATACCAGTTATATGTGCTGATGGGGAAGTCTATGGTCCGACTGTCATATTCAAAGGAAAACAGATTTGGGGCAAGGAACATCTCCCCAACCCTTTGAATGCATTGTATGTATTCCCTTCTTAGTCTACATATAATTCTAATTAGTTTACAGCCTTCGATGCTCTGAAAAGGGTTATATGACAGGTGAAATTGGCCAAGCATGGTTGGAACATGACTTCGACATTCCAACTAGAGCTAAAGCTGCTGGCCAGTACAGACTTCTCATAGTCGATGGTCATACATCTCATTTCAATTATGATCTGCTCAAATATGCCAAGGACAATAGGATTATCATGCTATGCCTACCTTCCAATACGACACATGCTCTCCAAAGTAAGTACTGGCTAGCAAGGGGCAGAGCTACAGTGCTGAACCCACTCTATCTTACACTCTTGATGTCCTTGGATTTTCGCAATTTAAACGGGCCTACGAGGAGGTGATGGAGGAACGGGCTCAGGTCAATGAGTCCAGGATCTCCAGGGGAGAGTTCCTAGAGGCGATTGAAGGCCCCTGGAAGAAAGCGTTTACTGCAGAGAATGTTTGTAAAGCATTTGAAGTGACAGGTACTTGGCCAGTCGACCAGTCCAAAATCACTTCTGACAAACTTGCTCCATCAAAGGGTCTTGCAATACAGGGGATGCCAAAAATCATACCAACATCACCTATCAAGGCATTGGTCACTCGGTTAGAAGACATTGGGAGACTTGCAGTAAAGCCATTCCCCAGTCTCGGATGCCTTCCTCCACCTCTCCTCAATCTCGCTCCTCCTGGTTTACCTGGCTCAAGTACAACAACTGGTGTACAAGAGCAGACCTCAGACGAACTACTTGGCACCGATCTGCGCAGCACTCGAGCTGCTTTTCTTTTCGATGGTTCTGGGTCGTCCTCACAAACCACCATCCCTCCTCTCATGCTCCCTCCTCTTCCTCATTTCGAACCCCTTATACCATCTTCCAACCAACACAGTGCAGCCACCACCAGTAAACGAAGCCAACCTGAGCTCCTCGAGACCATCTCCACCCTCATCTCAGATAACCACAAGCTTGTATCGTACACCAATGACTTGCAGCAAGATATCATCACTCTTCGATCACAAATCACTTTGCTTACTGTTGAGAATAATGATCAACGAGCTAAGCTTCGTATTAAGGAAAAGAAGAGACAGACCGCTAGGGAGAAGGTCAACCCAGGGGGGAAGGCAATCGAGGCGACGGGAGACGCTTGTATGGCTGCTATTGAGGTGCAAGAAGGGGATAGAGCTGCTGCTACTGCTGCTAAGGCCGCTAAACAGGCAGGGAGGGGAAGGAGGGCAGTGCCAAAAGGGATGCCAGCAGTGGAAATCGAACGTCGAATTGCTCTCTACGATGTGGCAATTGTAAATTGGAGGTTGGAGCGGGAGAGATTGAAAGCAGCTGGCCTAGCCATGACAAATGCTGGACCAGAGCCCCGCAAATACTGGTATTTGGAAGCCGATAACCCTGAAAACATAGTACTACCAACTCCTCCTTCGACTCTCACTCCATCTGGCACTTCCCGCCCACGTCATCGTCCTCAACGCAGGGTTATTCATAGTGACTCCTCTGAAGCTGACATTGGCAATGATCTGTATACATGAGAGCATCGGATTTAGACTCTAAAATATATACAATATTATATATGAAATAAAATGACAGGTTTTGTCACTCAAAAACGTCCGCAAGGGTGAATGACCAGTGGGTGGTCCAGGCCCATATTTGACACCCTGCCGATTGACTCATTCCCAATGGTTCCTTGCAGTAGTGCAGTCACACAATAAACATATAATATATATATATCTACTAATTGGGTTTTCTGCCCAATGCGAGCTTCTACAGAGAGTACAAAGGCGTCCCAAAACATCTTGACCAGTGACCCGTGAAGTACTGTATATCACCAAAATTACATTCAATGTCTCAAGTATGCACCCAATCTCACACACAGAGCTGTGAAGAATGTGTCCTGGAGGACATTGAACTTTCAAATGGTTAGTCCATGCTACTGCTGCATCAGGCACTCCTAAAGTGACATATACACAATACCAGATGAAGGTGAAGGTCCTCCACACAAAAAGGCATGTCTTACAGATGAAAATCAATACAAAAAAGCGCTGCAAGACCATAATCTCATCATCACAGTCATTGAGACGACCACCACACCAGCTGGGAGGTTCAAGAAGGACAGTAAGAAAGGCCAAAATCGACCAGACAAGTGCACAGAGAAGAACCTTAGTGCAGTTGAGTTCTCAATCTGTCTTGATACAACATTTCAAGAATTTTTGGAAGCAATAGCTCTGGCCATGCAATGCAAGGTATCTTCTATTGCTCTAGATGTGCTTGAGGCCAAGACTTCTGCATGTGGAGCAAAGAAGGCAAAGCTAGATTCAGAGAGCCTGGAAGATCTACACTAGGAAGCTCACAGATGCAGTATTCCAAAAGAATGCTGATGTCGACATTGAGGTATATACTTTAGCACAAACTAAGCGACTTCTCTGCCATGGAAGTCTTTAGTATTTACCCCACAGAAGGTCAAACCCATCAGTTTCTCCTTACAGGCACCTACTCTGCCCACCCAAGCAGTGCTTGGTACACAAGGTGATGCAGAAGGAGAGGAGGAGGAAGAAGGTGTGGCAGAAGGAGCTGATGATGAAGGAGAAGGAGATGAGGATGAGGATTTGTCCCCACTGGTATGTATTATTTGGGACTGAAGGGCATAACTGAAGACACACTCCATAGGCCCGTATTCGTAAAAGAGATGAGGCCACTGTGGCCCAATTGCGAGAGAAGTATCCTCTTGGAAACTGTCCTGTCCACCCAGACAAGCACTGTGTTCATCATCACCTCATTCCCAAGCACCACTTTGACCTTGGGATGGATAAGCAAGCATACTCATGGGCTGCCTTGATTGTGAGTGGATTACCTTTGACTATCTTTCATATTCTGAAAGCTCTCAATCACAGCGCCTCAAAGCTGCTGATATGGATCATGTACCAAGCCACTCAGCTTTCAATCCTGCCCATGTCATAAAGGATGGAAGAGGTGGATGTGCTGCAACCACATCTGGGTGGGATGGAGAGGGTGTTCTGATCCAATGTAAGTCACTATGCCATGCCAAACATCATTATCTGACTACTATGAAGCTGTTGCAGAGCTTGCTAAAGCTGTTGCCAGGCTTTCTAATAAACAGCTTGGCAGCCCAGATGAAGGAGAGCTTCCTTGTGAAGAACCATCACCAGAGTTGCTCTACTCATTTGGGACTTATAAAACCTTTGAATATCCTCGACCTTCTCACCACTATACATCTGCCCACAGTGATCTAGATCAATTCTGCACCACTTATGGACTTACATCAAGAATCAAGGAGGGTTTGACAGCTATGGGCTTCAAACCTGGGGATAGATTAGACCATGTGATGAACTATACTCGCTGGTCTCGTTTCTTTGAGCCCTTTGAATGGAAGAAGGTGCTTGATGCAATTGAAGACTATTGGGTGGATTGGCTAGAGCGTGAAGAGATGGCTTTTGAGGCACAGAGGAATGAGCTACTGTATGAAGATTGAAGTGTATTTATTATTCTACCTCTTGACAGACAAAGATGGGCTTCTGTACCCACATTCTTGATAGAAACCCCTAACTTTGTCTGGTGTGAGACTCCAACAGGCATCCAACAGAGCTTGCACTGCATCTTTATTATCTAACAAGTTCACCTGATGCTTCAATTCTGCCTTGACTAATCAATTTAGTTAGCACTCAAGCATGGAGACCCGATTATCCTACTTACTAGCATGAAAACTGAGCTCAATGGGGTTGAAATCAGGAGAGTAGGGTGGAAGGAATAAGAGAATGCAGCCTATACAGTACTTCACCACCTTCTGTGCCACTTAAGAAGATCACACTATAGTGCTCCATGTACATAGCATAAATTGTTTATATTATATTCCTCATGTAGTATGGACTTAAGGTAGGCGACAGCACAAAGGCCCCACCACAGCCACCCCAGCCTCACACTGCCAAATTCTGGTGGTCCGAATTTTTTTTTTTGTATCCGTAGCTAGTTTTATATTTCAAAAAAGTTCATAATTG
>Ga0307515_10007580_pt1 | contig 21428 bp, 10 predicted proteins | sample 17_EM_MG_FD_194513 | JGI IMG/M metagenome (GOLD analysis project Ga0307515, IMG submission 194513) | Populus trichocarpa ectomycorrhiza microbial communities from riparian zone in the Pacific Northwest, United States - 17_EM | ecosystem: Host-associated > Plants > Roots > Unclassified | place...
CCCCCCCCCCACTTCTCTCTTCTTCTTTCCTTCCTATCTATAAGAATCTATAGCTAATAAAGTAACAGATAGAATCGCGGTAGAGACGGACAGAGGTAGAAGCAGAGGCAGAGGCAGAGGCAGAGAGGTGGAGAAGCAAGGCCATAAGGTAGTAACGAAGTGGTAGCAAAGTTATCGTAGTCGTCGGAGTTGTCGGCGGTATCGGAGGTGGTAACAATGGAGGCCTGGAGACGAGGTAGTAGATATATAGCAGACTAATTTAGTATTTCTACTACATTATGTATTTGCATGCAAAAGCACTACTACAAAGTAGTGATATACTACCTAATCAGGGCTATTAGAGCTCTAAAAAGGGTTGATCAACGGTTGATAATTGCGCTCCTATATAGCCCTAAGATCAAACTCTACGAGCTTTTAGAAAGGGCTCAAATAGCCTCTAAAACCGATGCTTATATCACCGGGCGCCCGTAGGGGATCGTGGTGTCGCCACAATTGTGTCGACCAAAATCGGATTTGCTGTTGCCTACCACCCTGTAACTTACCCCTCCTTTGTTACCTGCACCTACCTTATATATATAAAGGGCTCCTAGAGCCAGCTTGAATAGACAGAGTTCTCATTCTGAATTGTCCGGTCAACAAATTGTGCAGGGTGGCAGCCTAGCGACTTGAATCAAGAGCTGTATCCATTGACCCAATGGTTTGCACCTTACGTTACACTGCTGTTTCTCCGTCTGATTGGCATTATTGAAGAGAAAGACAACTCAGAGGAAACAGAAAAGACGTTCGCAGCCAAGTTTTATTCCTGGATTCCTTTCAAGAGTTTCTTCGAAAGAAAGAAGAAAGCCAGCGCTAGTACCGATATTTCTCGTCAAACTACACCGAGCAGAATTGGAATGGATCAACCTGCCTGGAGATCCTGGAAGCGCGATCTGGGGGAGTATTGATCAGTTGAAGATTGACATCTGGATCGTAAGGAGACGCATATGAACAATAAGTTAGGTGATAAGCTCACCAACGAATTGGTCATTGATGCGTTGCTTACTATCACCGAAACGGCCTTTCGTACCTTGAAGACGGCTTCTCCCACCTCTAAAACGGAACAGCTTACGGTAATTGTAACACCGCCACCCCCGAGTATCATTGAACTCCAAAAATGCCTAGCGTTGAATGACAAAACCAAATGGAACTTAGGATCTTCCCGAGAAAATACTAGCCGGCTGGCTAGGGGGAAAGAACATTCGTATGCACATAAAAGGCTTCATGAACCCACTAGTTATTTACGAATGAGATTTTCGGTTCAATAATGCTCCTAACATTTCTACCATTGAAACTTTCTCATGTCTGCCGAAGAGCAATCATTTTTCTTTACTGGCTGTAACAGCCTTTGACCGGCTCGAGGAAAGATATTCTTGGTAAGACGACTTTGTCAGTCAGCTGCATGAACCGGAAGGCTGAATTTGGGATTGTGCTAACGCAATTATTTCGGCATGATCTGAAGCGTTTATAAGTAGGGCTCCTGGCAAGGAGCTTGACGGACAAGGCTGGGATCGACTAGTATGTTTTAGGAAGCTCTATGCGAAGTTAATACCGGCGAAATGATTTCGAGGGTTCGCATGGCGCTGGCATTTGATGTGAGCTCCCGCAGTCCTCAGAAACTTCTCGTTCGCGTATGAAAAAAAAATCGAGATACCTTTATGTTGCGCTCGTGACAGGTAGCGATGAAACAAACTGGGCAGCTCGAAATAGACTTGTTTGGGTTCGCTAGAAATCGCACGCAATAATTGCGTCTCAGCTCGTCGAGCTCGATTCCAATCAAGCCTCGTGCATGTGCGGAGGCTGGACCCATGGAACAGAACTAGCCAAGGAAAGCTTCTCTCGACGCCATGCCTTCTCCACTGGACACACGCCATGTCATCCTCGAGCGCCACCGAATAAAAGCAACCTGTCAGTTATCCTCAAACACTTAGGATTTACTGACCATCAGCTCTTCTATCTAAATAGTGTATGCACTTAGTTTTACCATCATCTCGAGCGGCATATACACATGCAACTGTTTCTCCTTATCGCAGCTAGATTGATTTGCGAGGAAATTGCGTCTTTCTTGAGTCGCAGCCTTGTCAGCTTTCAGGAGTTCTCAGCCGCATGCAGGGGCTGATCAGCAGGCAAACTACAGGCAAAACTCCTTAGTACGATATGGGTTTTGGCGCCAAATGTATCGTAATACCAATGGTATTGTTATATCAAGAGTCACGTGTAGGGTGAATAAGCAGTAAAACTTCAATAAAAAGTGGATCTTAAAGCCTAAAGGGTATAGATTTCCCTCCTTATGGGCCAGGTATACCCCCTTCCCATACAACTAGTTATACCGATATTGGTGGTAGAGCTTAACGATATCGTCAAAAGTCAGATTATCGATAGTTACACCAAAAAAGGCTTGATCAGGGTGTGTAGATCGTAATACAAAATGTATCGTTGTATACCCGGTATTGTATTAAGGAGTTTTGCCTGTACGTACATGTTCAAAACTCATTGATGCTTCCGTCAAATGCGCCCGGGGCTTTGACAAAATCAGCGTTCGCCCCACATCATTCGCTTTCGATGCTGCCTAATGGCGCCCAAGTTGTCTGAACGGGTGTATTGGCATTTTGAGCCGCGATGCACCTGGCGGGCGGCATAATAGTCAGAATGGAGCCCCCCTGGTTCGGCGCTTTGTGTCGCCCTCCAACCCTTTTTGCTTGCTATCTATGTCGCATCCAGTCGCAATAAATGCCGCAATCCGAATCCCCCGAACGCGGGCGGCCTGAGTCTACAACACAGGAACCGGACACATATTCTTACAAAAACCTGAAATCCGACACTTCGCTACGCCTCCTTACCCTTCAAGGAGCAGAAGGGAGGAACTTGATCATTTGCGAATTGAATGAGGTCGACCCTCAAAAGATCGAAGACGACAATGCTAAGAGGAAAGCTAATGTTGCTGCAAATGGCAACGCAAATGACAGTGCCAAAGGCGGACTTCGACAGAAGCCGGAAGGACCATCAGATCTGCCAGTTCAGTTCGGTGGGACTCCAGAGCAACCTCTTGGCGATCCAGTCTCTCAACAAAACCCCCTAACTTCACTCGAACCAACCCCGACATATGAGGCACTCTCGTGGTGCTGGGGAGACGACGCAGAAAAACCAAAAGTAGAAATCCGGATTCGAGAGAAAAATGAAGCTGGGGAATGGCGGTCATATCCAATGAAAATTGCTTGGACGCTTGCCGAAGCTCTATACTCGCTCCGATACCCCGGGAAAGACAGGAATCTTTGGGTTGATGCCATCTGTATTAATCAGGAAGATGTGGATGAGAGGAATAGACAGGTCCAAATGATGACCGAAATATACGGCGGTGCCACTCAGGTCTGTGTATGGCTTGGTACCGCTACCAAGGAGAGCGCGCGAGCCTTGAAATTCATTCGTGACAACGTTATCAAGTTATGGAAGTTCGACGAACTCTGTGCGAAGCAAGAATCAAGCAAAGATTGGAAGGTGTTCCTGGATCTTATGAATCGAGCTTGGTTTTCAAGGCGCTGGGTGGTCCAGGAAATTGCATTGGCTCGCGAAGCCAAGGTCTACTGCGGCTCCGACAACATCGACTGGCAAGACTTCGCTGACGCCGTGTCACTTTTCGTAGAGGTGGAGTCTGCGACCCATCGTCTCTCTGAAATCATGCGACGGGACGAGCAATTCCACCATGTGCCAGACTTTTTTGGTTACGTCTCTGCGCTTGGTGCTACCGTTCTTGTCGAAGCAGTCAATACTCTTTTTCGAGAGTCTATGGACGGAGACAAACGCAGACGTGAACCACTTCTGGGGATCGAGTATCTGGTATCCAAAATGACGGTTTTTGATGTTACCGAACCTCGAGATGCTATTTACGCGCTGCTGGCAATCGCGAAGGATACTGCACCAAGAGCCGCTAGCCAACAGAATGCTGATGACAAGAAGCCTGGTGCACGGCAAATTCAGCGGTGGGCAAAGAATACCACCGCAAGGCCATACCGAGTAAATTACGAACAACCCGTCGTAGATATTTGTCAAACGTTCACCATATTTTGCATTCGTCAAGCAGCACAAGTAGATCCCACCAGTGCCTTGGACATAATTTGTAGGCCTTGGGCTCCGGCGAAGTTGAAGCGGGATGGTGACACTTCTTCAGCGAGTTCAGAGGCTGGTGGGACTGTGGACGATGATGCTTTACCTTCTTGGATTCCCAGTTCGAATTGCTCTGCTCATGGCTTTTTCCCGCAGGCGGGAGGGGAGAAAATGGGCCGGAAGAATGCCGACCCACTTGTTGGCCTTCCTGGACTTGGCCAGAAAAATTATTCTGCAGCGGGGGCGAAAACCGTTGATCGCTTCGCTTTAAGGTTCAAAAAAAGAAAGCACTCATACAGCATGTATGTGAGCGGATTCCGGCTCGACGAAATCATGAGGAAAGAGGTTGGTTCCCAAGGAGGTAATATACCGGTGCAGTGGCTTGATGCAGCAAACTGGAAAAATACTGAACTATATCCACCGCAAGATTTTTGGAAAACTCTTGTTGCCGACCGAGGACCCCATGGCCGAAACCCTCCAGCATTCTACCCTCGAGCCTGCAGAGAGTCGGTAAACAAGGGAGGCAAAGAGAGCGGAATAATTAATACCGAGGCACTGATTGATCATGGAAGGTGCTCAATCGTGGCTGAGTTTTTACGAAGAGTTCAAGCTGTTATCTGGAGACGATCCCTCATGCGCACTCGAAACAAAAAACTCGGTCTTGTTCACGAAGATGCTGAAGAAGGCGATCTGATTTGCATTTTATACGGCTGTACAGTGCCAGTGGTTCTTCGCAGGGTGGAGAAATGTCCAAAAGAAATAGAGGCAGAGATCAAAGCTGGCCAGGAGGAATACAACGCTAAAATCACGGAAGCCGTCACGAAGATCCAGAAGATAGTTCGGGAGAGGAAAAGGGTGAGAGAGAAAAGAAAGCTGCCTCGAAAGTACATAAAGACTGGGAAGAAAGTGATTTTGGTATCACTCATACTTCTTTTCATTTTACTTCTCTTGCACAACAGGATTGGCGATCGGACAGTACGGGGTGTCTTCGCAGATCTTCAAATCCCACTCGTACCCATCGCCATAGCGGCGGTCATTTCGCTTACGCCAGAAACCATCTTTTGGAGATACTACTACAGAGCTCACCGGCTTCTCCAGTCGGATAAGGCGATTAATACAAGGAAATTGAACGAAAGACATGTCTATTATCGACTTCTCGGAGAGTGCTACGTCCACGGTATGATGAATGGAGAGGCAATACTTTACCAGAACGAGAAGGGAATCAAGCAAGAAATTTTTGAAATTCGATAGCGTCAAGGTACGTGTAAAGAACAAACGTCATTCAATGTTTACCTAGAATGATCGTCAACTACAATACCTATCGAACAAGATCAAAGATGTGGCTAACGTACCGCGTAATAATAGAATAGTCTCCTAGATTCCCACGCGATTTTAAGATGTTATTTAACGCTATTGCTAATAAGGGTAATGAGTGCTCTATTAAGATTGGTGAAGAGAGGTGCTTTTCAGAGAGTGAGGGGTTCAGCATCGAGCTGTCTGGGGGGTTTGGTTAATCGCAGCGATATGGAAGGCATATTATTTAGTACTGGGACGACGTTTCAAATTGCTATCATTGATAAATGTTCTGAGAGATTTTGGTCAATAACGGTGTAATTCATTGATTCTCAAACCAGACCTCAGATTATGTTCTTGCAGATATCATCACTTGAAGATAGCGTCCAAAGCTTTATGCTACTCGCGAGCATTGTCCTTTCAAACGTCGGAAGTTGGTAGTGATCCATGTTTTCCATTTGCGTTATACTTGAGGGCTCATACCATCTGTCTGTCACACCGAGTGTGCACGTATATTTGTACAGTTTCTTACGAGGGGGGCTACGTCTAAGTGCGCACTTTGAGCCTGGTCGATTACATCGAGTAGACTTGAAAATGAGCATGAAGAGGAAGTGTTAGGTATGCCGGCACCCATAACGAAAACTTTACTTGAAAATGGACAGGCCAAACAAGCAACTTCTCGCAAAGCTACGGCTGCTAGATGTATTGTGATGCTTGTACAGCAGTTAAGAAGGCTGAGGTTGGGAGCCGAAACGAAACGATCTAATTGCGAATTAGAAGACGCCGGGCGGTCAGGCCCTTGTGGTTGAACTGACAATGCCGTCGGCCACAAACAACGCCCACCGTGACCGTCGCTTGACTTTGGACTGAAAGAAGGAAATACTTTGAGGGGCTAAGAGGTATAATGCCGGGCTGTGCTTAATCAAATAGCAAGTCCTTGATGACGATTGAATACATGATTAATACCGAGTCTTTCGTAACATTCAAATGGATTTTTGAGGTGAATGCCGTAAGTGAGGTTTGTTGGTCAAGAGACGGGAACTGGATAAAGCCGTGAGAATCTCCAAAGGGCTGTTATCTGTAAAGCGTTCGATTGACGCATAAGAGGAGATTGAATGCATCCGGGGAAAGCGATGCAGCAGGATGCATGGCTCTCAGCCTCTGGCGGAAGGCAAGGTTCGAATGATCGGCCAGGACATAGGCGAAGATGGAAGCTACAGTAAGCCAAATAGCAGTTCGTCCGCTGCCTAGAGAAAAGAAGTGCAGAGGTCTCCTCTCGGTGGGCTGGGCAACACAACATCGTCACTATTGTCTAGCAGCAGCTTATCACACGACAGTACAGTCTTTCATTCTTACCGGTGTCATTTAGAGATAACCTTCGGATTAAGACGTTGTTCTGGCCCCTAGGTTAGCAACATGTCCGCTTCTTAATGGCAGCACGAAGGCCCGGCAATAAGCCAGGCAACAACGTTCCTGCACTGACGCCGCAAAACAACGCGATGTTCGCTATCCGCAGCATCCAGAGGTATATAAATAATTGTAAAATGCTAGAATTGCCATTTACATACAAAGAGTGTTTGTTACTATTCCGCGAAAACTTCAAATCTTTGGTTAACAAGTCCGTGCTGTGAGCATACCCTGAACTAATTTGCCAAACGCTGTTGCGAGGCAACCGTGAAACAGGTAAAAGTCCTACCAAACCTTACAGTGGGCACGGACTTTTTCACCAGCGGACTCTTATGAAGGACCTGGAGCTTGTCCCACCTTTTTTTAAACCTGTGGAGGATACATACAGCGGGAGATTAGGAGCTCACTTAAGACATCTGGCTTTTGGAGACCATTTTTTTTCATCATATATATAGCGTATTTTAACCTATATTAAAAACAATGGGATTATTCCGCGCAAAGCCTGTCAGGCCGGCAACAATCCCACTTCACCACTTTGACAACAGTCCGTCTCATCGAGCTTTTGTGCTGGATCTCACCCTGCGGTTTGACGATGTGCTAGATCACGAGAAGATGCGTTTGGCATTGGTAAGACTGGTGGAGTTGGGAAATTGGAGAAAGCTTGGTGCGCGGCTCCGTATGAATGTAAGATGATATGCAATCGCGCTCATCTCATAGTCTGAATAGCTGACTAGAATCGCCTTAGGATGCGGGGAAGTTGAAATACCATGTCCCCGCAAAATTCGACGAGGAGAGACCAGGTTTCAGGTACCATCACATCACATACGACACAAGCATAGAGGACCACCCGCTCGCTTCTCGGTTGCCGAAGGTGAGCAACCGTCCAACAATCCAAGGCGATACAGCTGAGTTCCACTGTCTTGCTCGTCAATCGAATACTCCGACGATTATCTCTACTCAGATGAACCGCAGCTGTCTATCCAAATTGTCTCTTTGAGGATGCCACCCCCGTTTCAGTAACTTGGCCACACACGTTTCTCGATGCCATGGGGCTTAGGGCTTTATTCGATATTTGGACTTTGTCCTTCGGGGTCAGGAAGATCAATTGCCTCCCTTTTATGGCTTTGACGTGGACCCAGTAGCCAATCTGGGTGACTCCTCTCCAGTCGAACCACATGTGCTTGCCGACCGCCAGCTGAAAGGCCTCAGCTTCTTTGTCTTTGTCGTGCGTTATGTATTTGACCTGCTATGGTGGCGAAAAGATGAACAGCGTATTGTGTGCCTACTGTCCTCATATCTTCAACAAATGAAGCAGACCGCCATACACGAACTTGTGACCTGTAGCAAGAGCGAGAGAAACCCTTTTATTAGAGACGGAGACATCATCTGCGCTTGGTGGACCCGGCTGGCGATCCAGAATATGTCTCGGACGTCGAGCAGAACGGTCCTCATTATGAACGCGTTTGATCTCAGAACCGCGCTCTCCAAGGATGTCATACCGTCGGGCACCGCCTGCATGTCCAATTTGTCGGGCGTAATCTACACCTCTCTTCCTGCTTACCAGATCTTCCAAAAGCCACTTAGCTGTGTAGCTTCGCAAGTTCGACGGCCCATCCAGGAACAGGGCACGAGGAGCCATGTTGAGGCTTTCGTAGCTCTCCACTAGAAACTGACAGCTACGATCGGACGTGCCCCAATGTTCAGCGATTCGAGCAATCAACTCGTCGTCTTTCTAACTGGAACAAGGGAAGATTCTTTTCGATTGACTTTTCTTCTGCAGTAGTTAAAGAAGGTATTCCGGTGCAAAAGCATGCCACTCCACTCGGTCAGCCATCCTATTCGCATGTGAACGGATTCGTAAACGGATATTCCTCGCGGAATGCATTTCCCATTTTTGGAAAGGATGCTGCTGGAAATGATTGGCTGGGTGGACAGCTCCCCGCTTCTTTTTGGCCTAGGATAGAAGAGGTTGTGGCGAGGATGTGATCGGGAGAATCATTGGAAACCGGTGCTTAGGTGCGATTCTTGGAGTTTGCTGCAGAATGGACTTTGAACAGGTAGGGCATGGTCGCGTAAGAATCCAATAAAGTCTTCTGCCATTGATCTGTTTTACGTGTTGCTCCGGGCATTGCCGAAAATAATCTTGGCATGATTCATTTCTCTGCCGTCGGAGCATTGTTGTTGTTCTAGTGTCGAATAGTGTCAAAATTACGGCCGCATGTCCATAGGGCGCGCTTAGCGATTCGGGCTCGCTTAGCGATGGTAAGGCCGATACGTCAGTGCTCCTCATCGCTTGCCATCAAGTCGGCCGTTACGACCATTTCCTAGGATTCCCATCTATCCGATCGCGCCTTTCGGCTTCACTTTGTCTCTCTCTTCAGCTGCCATGATCGCAATGGGGTCTCTATATAACAGAGACCATTCTATCATGTCGGAGGTCATAATCAACATAGACTACAAGCCTTCAACACACTACCGGCCTCCATAGCTCTTACCAATTATCAAAATCGCATCCGTTGCTACTACATCAATACCAACAAGCAGTTCTCTACTCATTGAAAATGCGCTTCGTACCACTTTCAGCAACTTCCGCAACCTCGCGACCTGCTAATACACGTAGCTTTGCTGCGTTCCTCCACAATCTTGTCCGCGACCAATTCACTCTGGGTACCTGGCTTCTGCTCGGCGCAGCTGCCCAGAGTCTCTTGATACTTCTTCCCTTACGGCCAACCTACGTTGTTGTCCCAACATTCACTCTTCTTCTCCTTCAGCTCCTCGATACAATCTCAGTATCCATGGGTTGGAAGCGGAACTCGTACTTGGACGGGACTATTGGCACCAAAGTCACAGCCCTTCTACCCCAGCCTGATGGATCCTTCAACGCCCGAGCACCAGACAGTGATAGCGGCAAGGTTGCAGTCCTCCTGCTAGGCTTCCGAACCAACCAGTAAGACTTCATCTCCCCTTCCCCACCCCTTCCCCACACTAACATCTTCTCCAGCCCCCTTGGTATCCTCTCGCCCGGTTCCCGTGAAATTGGCGCCCATTTCAATGGCATGGTCAAGGACCTCGAAACCAACGCCGCGACCAACGGCTTCCTCGGCTCCACGTCCTACCTAGGCAACTCACGCACCACGAAATCGGAGCTCATGACTACTTTCTACTTCCGCTCGCTGGCCGATGTCGAGGCCTTCGCGCATGGTCCTGTCCACCGCGAGGGCTGGAACTGGTGGAGCGCGACCGCCAAGGAGCATCGTCATCTGGCAATCTGCCATGAGGTGTACGAGGCGCCGCACGGTGCGTGGGAAAATGTCTATGTCAATTATCATGCTACGGGTATGGGCGCTACGGTACATAAAGTTCAGGATGACGAAGGCCAGGAAAAGTGGGTGGGGCCATTGGTACATGCGGAGAGGGGACCTTTGAGTACCCACAAGGGGAGGACGCATATTTAAGGGTGTTTAACCCCATGATTTCGTATGGCGCTTGTAGTATAGTTGTATTTATATAGAGAGATTATAGAAAAAGATCTTTAAAGCCAAGCTATAGTAACATAGGTGATGGGGCTATGACGGTCGGCATGGTTATGACGGTTTGGAACATCAAAACTGTGCATAGACGAAATTTGTTGAGAATTGTCCTAACTATGCCGACTGTTATAACCTTATCACCTACATTATACCAAATTTGGGGTTTTGGGGCGCTTGCCAAAGAGGGGGTGGGAGTTAGTCGTGCATATCAATAGTATGTCCTAGGCGAGGTTTGGGTTGGCGGTTTGGTCCATTTAGTCCGCTATACTTATTTTGGGTAGGCGGGTGTCGCTAGAGATACATAGAATTTGAGTCGTACGCGTGAGAAAGAGGGCAGCTAATAGCCTCAAGGCTTAATATCTACTCTACTCATATCTCTTCTTAATGGTGAGTTAATCGTTACTGTCTTTAGTGGCCTGAAACGAAACTAGTGAAATGCACAAATCCTGCGCTTTGCTGAGCAACTAATGAACTCAGTACATTAACGCGACGACCGATTTAAGTTGAAAGAGCAGAAGCTAGCGCCTGTCTCAAGCAAAAATTGGCAGCACTTAGTGAAAGTATACTAGACTACCCTCTCGCCTTGCCTGCGCCTTTGTATAGCTCACCCCATCCACCTTCAACCCAGCTGCATTGAGCAACGTGATTGACCCTCCCTTATTCGTCAGTGGACAGTCTGGAACCTGAAAAGTTCTGGAGCTATGCGTCGGCAGCAAGCCACTCAAAGCTTGAGTGTCCCGGTTGCGATTCTGGATGGTCCATCCATCTAACTGGATATCTGACGACGAGTTGTTAACGAGGAACACCGCCTCCGACTGGCCGGAAGGATCCACATCCGGACCAATAGGATTGACGAGCGCAGCGCGGATAATCACCGTGCCGTCTACGACGACTGGAGGTTGAATTAGCTCAACGAAGCTCACGTCGCCAATGGGATCGCCGCCGTCGTCCGTGGTGTGAACCTTCTGAACGGCGAATGCCAGGAAGATACCTTCCCAATGACCGTCATCGGGGAAATGGAGCAAGATGCCGCCGTCCTGCCAAACGCCGTTGGACTTTGCGAAACGCCCTTCATTGCCTTGATTCATGTGCACGTCGTGGATACCGCCGGGAAACGGTTCCCCAAAGAGGTAGATTGTAGCTTTGCGGCGGATGGCTTCGGTGAGGACGGGGGAGATGAAGTCGATGATGTCGTTCATCTCACCCGGGAGGTTGTGATTGAGGATGGTCCCGTCCTTGAGGTTGATCAGGTTGCCGCGAATATAATCTAGCGCGGGGAGTTCGTGAATTCTGAGTTCGTGCCAACCGGGCTCGAGTGGAGCAAGCTTTTCCGTGATAGGGTTCTCGAGGTCCCTTACGAACCAGTATACCAGACGAGACTCATTGGTCGAAGACTTGATGTTGATAGCGGCCCTGAATTTTCCATTTTCGGTATTTTGGTTATCATCGAAGCGAAGCTGGAGGTGTGGAGTATTGCCGCCCTTTTCTGCCTCGTAAGTCCTTGGGTAGGCTACCCAAACACCGTAGGTTTTGAGAGGCATCATGTAAGTGTGGCCCCCTTCTAAAAGAAATATTCCCAAATTTTTTTAGAAAATGGCAAAGCTAGAGAATGAATATGAAATGCGAAGCCGGAGCGGAGAAGAGTTAAGTTCGAATAGGGTTTGGGATCTGAATAATGCAATACAGTCATCTAACCAAGGTGGGGAAATGGCTCTAGTTAAAGCTACAAGAAATACCTACCCCAACATGTCCGAGCTTCAGGGCGACTTCTTGCCCAGTCTCCACATCGCGAGCTAAAATATTGTGAGCCCTTCGAAACGATAAGAGGGGAGCTTCTGAGGTGCAGAATGCCCAGACGCGGTGCGCAAGCCACCACCGGTGCCCCGATGGACCCGATCCCCGATATTTACTATTTTATAATATACATTCTTGTAAAATTAAATTAAAATTTTATACGCTATTTATATATATAAAAATATAGGCGCGCTATAGTTAATAATGGAGAACGCGTTCTCCTTTACTATTACCTATTACTTTTTATTATTACTATTAATTTTAAAGCTAAAGTTCTTAGCTAAAGTGCTACACTAATTAATATTATAGTATTTTTTAGCTCTTTTAGTATACTATGTATTTATATACTAGCGTCTATATATTACTTGGCAGTATCTATTTTAGCAACGCATAATGCTAAGACCTCCTACAATATTCGCGAATATCAAACGCAGTCACTACGTGGCTAATTCGCTTTTAATATCGCTGAACTTATTAATATTCATTATTTATTTATTATTTATTTATTTAAGAATTATTTTATAACGCTATTACCGCCTATAACCAACTAGGATATTTATACGCATGTATAATTCCAACGAGTAAACCTATCTGGATAACCTACCTCAACCACACCATTATCTATAACCGCTACACCCTCCTCTATTAGTCCTATAATGCCGTCCAAAGCTAATATACGCGCTACTACTATAGAAGAGCGTAAAATTGCTAAAGAGTAAAGGAAACAAACCCAAGATAAAAGGGAGATTTAGAAGTATAAAAAAAGCGCAAAGCCTACCTAGTAGAGGAGGCTTGCTAGTATAAATACCACCTAGCTTAAATAGCTTAATTATAGTTAGGCTTAGCCGCTTTGGCCTTATAAGCCACTATAATAGCTACTTTAGCTAATATCCTTAGTAAGCCTCTCACTCCTAGTATAAAGTCGCTTAAACTTTACCTTCCTAGTATTATAAAAAGGGATTACCTAGATATTTTTAAGGGCACCTTTAATCTAGTAAACCTCGCCCGCCTTTAAGTCTATACCGCTTAAATTAAGATCGCTAATAAGATATAAATTAAGAATGGTACTTTAGTTATAAGAAAGGCAAAAATAGATAGGAAGCTATTTATAGATAAAGGCGTCTAGTTTAAAGGTTTTACTAACTATATAGTTATTACTAGCACCCTTTATATATACCCGCTAGACCTTATTACTAGTATACTTCTCTAAATAAATATAATTTATACCTTATTAACCTAGTATATCTAGGTAGATTATATACTTAATTTAGCACTTAACTATTATACCTTTATAATAACTAATGGCTAACTAGAGCCTGCTAATTAGTAAATACTAGCCTAGTATATAGCGCTATACCTTACAATATCTAGTACTATTAGCTTTGCCGCCTTAAAGAGACCTAAGTTAAATACCTCCTATACCTCTAATACCTACTATAAGTTTAATAATAGAGGCTGCGATAATATAGCTTATAAATACCTATATAAGTGCTTAAAGTATAATAAAGATTACACCGTATTATCTAAAGCTTACGCCTAGAAATAGTAAGGCGAACTTTATAAAGTAGGGTCTAGCTTAATAACAATATTAACTTTAATTATATGCCTGGGACCTAGGCCTAATATATTACTATTATTCCCTACCTTTATAAAGGCGAAGGCTCTTTACTACTCTCCATCGCCCCTAAGGATCTTAGTGTGGCACTCCCTTTTATCTAACTACCTAGGCAATCTACTAGCTATCTTAGTAGGTATCCTAACCTATAGCTACAAGATAGGAGCCGAATTAATTTTTACCCTAAGATTATATAGAAACTATAACTTCTCTTAAGATAACACTAACCTTATCTTTAAGAAGATAATATTAGACTTTAAAAAAGGATATATTAGAATTGTAATAAGGCCTATTATAGTCTTACCTTTTAGCCTAGTGCTAAAATTGGATAAAGGGTACCGCTAAATTCACAACCTCTTCTTTTTACTAGTATCTTTAGTTAATAATATAATCCTAGAAGAATATAGAGTACTAGTATATACTACAGTTACCGCTATTTAAGCCTACGTTATTTCTACAGGTTATAGATATCTGCTACTTAAAAGAGATATTAAAGACGCGTTTTATATAGTCACCCTATCTTATAGAGTAAGATTATTAATAGGCTTCTCCTAGGAAGGTATTACCTACTAGGAATACTACCTATTCTTTAGTCTTTAAACTGCGCCGCTTATATTTAACCTCTTTGCGAAAGGCCTATACTAGATACTCTATTTATAACTACCTTATAAGGTAGAATACTACCTAGACGACTTTATCTTTATCCTTATTAACCTAAACGACTTAGCGGCTATTACCTAGACTTATATCTTTATTACTAACTCCTTAGGTATCCTTTAAAATAGCTCTAAGAATATAGTAGGAACTATTATTAAGGTTTTAGAATATACTATTAATACCATATAAATGTAAACGTGATTATTGCTATAGAAATAATTACGCGCTATTAAGAAAGTTACTACCGCACTCTAATACGGTTTATTATTATTCCTTTAAGCCTAGTAGCTTACGGGCTACCTTATATAGTGCGCCCATATAATTAAACTTAGTTAATTTTACTCTAGATCTCTTTAGATCTTTATTACTACTTAATTAGAGACTTTAGCAAATAAGTATAAACCTAGGCGATTTAGCACTAAGTTGTAAAGTAACTTATATATCTAGCTTAACTTACTTACTATAAGTAATAGGGTATTAATCTTTAACGACGTTAAGCGTACCTATATTTATTTCTTTACTAACGCCTCTACCTAGCTTAGGTTTGGCGGCTTTTACTTCTTTAAAAAAAACTTAAATATAAGGATAACTAGTAGTAGTACATAGCCAACCTCCCTTAATTTTAGGTGTTTAGTATATTAACTAAGCCTAGTTAATAAGTAGACTATATTAATCTAAAAGAGATATATGCTATTACTTATATATTTAATCTATAGTCTACCAACTAGGAGTATAGCGCGCTATCTATTTATACTAATAGTATAGTAGTTTACCAGGGTATTAAGAAGACTATTATTCGTAGTATAGCAAATAAATTATTCCATAAGATTATGCTAGCTGCTATAGCTTATAATGTTATAATATCCGCAAAGTAGATTCTAGGTAATTCGAATAGCTTAGCTAATATACTATCTTAATTCCAGGCCGCGGCTATTTATTAGTTTTACCTACACTAGGCCCTTAATTTATTACTACTAAAGCTAATAAGTTTTTAATAGGTACTGTAAACCTAACGGATTACTTACAACCGCCTATAAACTTTAAAGATAATATTAACGCGCTATCTAACCTCTACGCGCTCCTTCTCTAGTATAGGAACTATTCCTTAATAGTTAACAGCTAGGAGTTATACTACGCACTTAAAGGAGTCTTCCCCTACCTAGCCAAGCCGCGTAAACTAAGTAAATAGATTACCTACTGTGTGTTTAGTACCTCCTAGCTATAAATAAGTAGGCTTAAGGCCGAAACCTTATAAGCCTATATCTCCGCAATTTACTTACGCCACGTAAATTATAGTATCTTAATTATAGCACTTAAGGATCCTATAGTATACCAATTACTTACTAGAGCAGCCGCTATCTCTCCCTTAATAAAAAAGAACAAGCAACCTATTACTAGGGATATTCTAGCCTAGGTAGTAATATACGGCCTATTGCTACTAAATATTAATAGTAATACCACATTTACCCTCGCATTTACTAGATTTCTATAAATAGGCGAAATTACGTATACTACGGCGGAGCTTAAAAACCAAACGACCTTTTTAGCAAAAAAGGCTACCTAGTATAATATTACCTTTATACCTAGTAGGATAACATTCCGCCTTAAATAAAGTAAAGCCAATAAGTAATACTAGGGCGTTAATATTGCTATTACGGTAGTAGGCGGCCTATTATGCCTAGTCGCTGCTATAATAAAGCTATTTAATAGGGACCCTTAACCCCTTAACTCTCCCTTATTTAGTCTTAATAGTAAACCCTTTACCTCTCTAGGGGTTTACAAGATTCTTTCCTCCTATTTAGTAGCTGCTAGGATTAACCTAAGTAGCTACTTAAACTACTCCTTCCGCTAGGGCGCTGCCTAGTTTACTAAAGATTTAGGGTATTTATATTAGTAAATTCAGCAGCTAGGTTAGTAGTTATTAGAAGCCTTTCGCCTATATATTAAAACTAAGACCACTAACCTCTATCGCCTTAACTCTTACTTCCAGCGTAGTGTACCTCTTTTAGCGTAAGGATTACTAGGTAGTAGGTTAAGATATTAAGACGGCCGCTAAGGCGATAATAGTAAGCGAGCTAATAGTGATTTTCTATACCTGGCATAGAAAATCCTAATTAGTTAGCTTATAACTTAGGATTTATAGAATATAGCAGAATATAATAATATAGTAGAATTTAGCAGAATACGATAATATAGCAGAATTTGGCAGAATATAATAATATAGCAGAATTTAGCAGAATGCGATAATATGGCAGAATATGGCAGAATACAACAATATAGTAGAATTTGGTAGAATATAACAATATAGCAGAATATAGCAGAATACGGTAATGTCTTATTAAGCGTAGAAGCTTTACTTAGGGACATCTAGCCGCTTTAGGGCAAATCCTTAGTAGATTTAAGTGCTAAGTACTAGCAAAACTACTAAAAACTAGCCCTAAAGCGACCTTATAGCCCTACGCCTCCCAATTATACAAAAATTAAATATCCCCTTATATAACTATAATAGATAGATACTAGCGTCTATATATTACTTAGCAGTATCTATTTTAGCAACGCATAATACTAAGACCTTCTATAATATTCGTGAATATTAAACGTAGTTACTATGTAGCTAATTTGCTTTTCCTACCCATTATCCCTTATACTTAGTATATATTATATATAAATAGCGCTTTAAGGCAATTCTTTAGCAGGTGCTAGGAACTAGCAAAACCGCTAAGAACCAGCCTTAGTGCGACTACTATAGTTAGATAGTCTTGCAGCTATAGGCTTGCGGTTAGGGATATCTGGCCACTTTAAGGCAAATCCTTAGCAGATTTAAGTGCTAGGTACTAGTGAAACTACTAAGAACTAGCCCTAGAGCGACCTTATAGCCCTACGCCTCCTAATAATACAAAAATTAAATATCCCCTTATATGACTGCGATAGATAGATCTTATTATTATACTTATTAAAATTAATAAATCTACTATTAACCCTTTTTATATTAATTACTATCTATTAGATAAAACCTAAGTAAATAATTATATAATTGTAAGGTATAGGCGACCTGGGGCAACTTAGGGGTAACTCGTCTATAAGGTATATACGCTATATATACCTAAAGAAAGCCCTTCCTTATCTCGTACTTAGACTCCTCTTTTCCCTTAAGGATTTGTCTATTTATATAATATACTCTATTATTCTATTAATTAGACACTCTATATTTATCCTTACCTTATACTATCTATTTATTTCTTTATAACCCCCTTAATATTAAGGAATAGTAAAGGGCTTTGTTTTTAATTACCTTAAAGAGTAAAATAATATAAAAGCAGTAGTAAAAGCGTTAACTATATACAATAAACTTCTAATTATAGTAAAAAAATCTAAAGTTAAATCTAGAGACCCCAATATAAGAGGACTATTACTACTATTAATAATAGCGTATATAAAGTAAAAGTAAAAAAAAATCTTTTAATAATTATATTAAAATCCCCCTTTATAGTAATTACTCTTAACATTAGTATATATTATTAAACATACCTATTCTTATATTCCTACCCAGACTTATACTTATCCTATAATAGCTATATATATACTATAATAGCCCCTATATCTTAACTACATCTACCTAAACCTATTTTATTTTCTAGTTAAACGTTTTAATCTATTACGTGTTAATATACTTAATATAGTTAATAGTTAGTAATAAAGCTTACTTATAACCACTTAGTTAATCTATAATAGTATATAATAAAAGTATAAGGCATATTGCCTAGGTGTACGGTAGGGAGTAGGTAAGCCGAGCATAAGTCATAAGGAGAGTCGATAGAAGAGGACGATATAGTAAAAAGTATGGCGATAGCCTCGTACAGAGACGAACCGATAAGGAGGACAGGAGGGCTGTAAGCCCGAGTAAGGGTTAAAATAACCCTTATAAAAAGAAGTAGATAAAATTAAACAAAATAAAAAGCTAATAAAGTTAGCTAGTTTTAAAATATAAAATAGTATAAGCTAAAGGATAATAAAAAGATAATAAAAATAGATAATAATCTAGCTATATATACTAAATTTAGAGATACTATCTTTTTTAAACTTAAAGAAGTTTATAATACTAATTATTAGGTAATAGGGTTACCTCGCCTATATATATTGATCCGCATAGCTATACCTAGCATCTTATAAGTTACTTACCTTTTAGGGTTATACTATAGCTAGGTAGTATAGAGCCTATTACCTTATACTAATATAGAGTAGAAATTAAAGAGTTCTTATTTTATACTATTTAGAGCTAGTTTAAAGCTTAATATATAATAGTTTGGCCGTCGAAAACGGACTCTATACCTATACGTGGTGACGGCTACAAACCTAAGTCTTTGAAGTTTAGACTTAGAGCCAACGCAGAGACGTTGCATAGCGTGCGATACAACCTAGTGGTAGTAGTGGGTATTGTAGGCGGTGGTGAAAGGTTTTCACATAGGATGGTGAGATCTCGAAAACTACTACTAAGTGCCCCTTACGAACAATAGCAACACTAATCTCCTATTAAGGCACCTATACGATCTAACATAGATACGCGGCATTTGATAACATCCCCTAACCCCTAGTAGAGAGTATTAACAACCTCTTACGTTAATAAACGAGCAATTGCGAATGAATAAGTAATAAGTAAATATATGGCCCCTCCTAATCCCTAGGGCAATCGCCCGCGGAGCATGCGGTTACTCGCCATTAACTATTAAATACTACCTAGCAGCCTAAACAATACCGTACGGTTTTCCTATCTCCTCTTAAGGAGTAGTAACCCTTGGCGAGGGCCTAGTAACTAGGGCCTAGGCATAAAAGATACTTAGGCATATACGTCCCGCTCGCCTTTTAGTATAGTAGTAATTTATAGATAAATCCCCCTTACGCCTTCGATAGGCCTTGGGGGGGGAAGGTATGGCATATATGGCAATAGTTAATAAGAGATAGTATATAGGGGGTAGTTAAAATACGGAATATAACTATAAGTATACAGCAATCAAACGGCAAGGCCTAGCTAGGACGTAGTGAACCCTAGCTAAGATAAGCTAAAGAAGGAAGCAGTGGTTCCTAAGGAGTTCGAACATCTAAGGAGGATAGGACGTAGCCGTAGGCCTATAGGGCCGCCGCTACGGACAGATATGGCAAACCGGGGTTTTTTTATCCTACTGAGGTAGCTTATAGGGTTTTTCCTCCCCTAAACTGCAGGGTTTTCTTCCTGTAAATTATAAGTTTTCCCCCTATGACGGAGTAGTCTGCGTGGGCCTAGATAGGATCCGTATTAGACATTAATCAAGAATTACTACTATATAATAGTTAGAGTTTATAGAGTTTTATAAAGGAAGTAAGTTTACTATATAATTTCTTAATCAGGCGCCCCCTGATGACTCTACAGTAGTAGAGTAAAGTTTGCGATACTAGCGCGTCCGTAGGTTTGTTACGGCAGCAGTGGTTCCCAAAGAGGTTAAAAAGTAAGGTAGTAGAGCACCACAGGTGACTCGCAGGCGCCTCGCAGGCGCCTCGTAGGCGAGTCCCAAAAGGCGGGGAGATGGATCACGGGGTTTTCTTAAATAGAGTTTTCTCCCCACATGTATATAAGGAGTAGTCCGCGTGGGCCCAATAGGGATCCGAATCGGACGTTAAGCAATGAATAATATATATAATTTCTTAATTAAGGAAATAGATATAGTAATAGAGATTTATAACTAAGTAAAAGATAAAAAATCTAAAAATCTAAAATGTCTATATATAATTAATATCTTATCTATTTATCGCAGTTATATAAGGGGATATTGATTTTAACCGTATAATTAGAAGACGTAGGGCTATAAGGTCACTCTAGGGCTAGTTTTTAGCAATTTTGCTAGTACCTAGCACTTAAATCTGCTAAGGATTTGCCCTAAAGTGACCAGATGTCCCTGACCGTAAGCCTGTGGCTGTAAGACTATCTAACTATAGTAGTCGCACTAAGGCGGGTTCTTAGCGGTTTTGCTAGTTCCTAGCACCTGCTAAAGAATTGCCTTAAAGCGCTATCTATATATAATGCATACTAAGTATAAGGGATAGTGGGTAGGAAAAGCGAATTAGCCACATAGTGACTGCGTTTAATATTCGCGAATATTATAGGAGGTCTTAGTATTATGCGTTACTAAGATGGACACTACTAAGCAATATATAGACGCTAGTATCTATCTATCGCAGTCACGTAAGGGGATATTGATTTTAACTATATAATTGGGAGATATAGGGCTATAAGGTTACTCTAGGGCTAGTTCTTAGCAATTTTGCTAGTACCTAGCACTTAAATCTGCTAAGGATTTGCCCTAAAGTGACTAGATATCCCTAAGCAAAGCTCCTGCGCCTAATAAGACATTACCGCATTCTGCTGTATTCTGCCATATTCTGCTATATTGCCGCATTCTGCTATATTCTGCCACATTGCCGCATTCTGCTATATTCTGCCACATTGCCGCATTCTACTATATTCTGCCATATTACCGCATTCTACCATATTCTGCCACATTATCGCATTTTGCTATATTCTGTAAACCCTAACTTATAAGCCAACTAATTAGGATTTTCCATGCCTGGTATAGAAAATCGCTATTAGCTTGCTTACTACTAGCGCCTTAGCGGCAATCTTAATATCTGGCTAGTGATCCTTATGCTAAGAGCGGTATACTACGCTAGAAGTAAGAGTTAAGGCAATAGAGGTTAGTAGTCTTAGTCCTAATATATAGGCAAAAGGCTTCTAATAACCACTAACCTAATTGCTAAATTTGCTAATATAAACACCCTAAATCTTTAGCGAACTAGGCAGCGCCCTAGCGGAAGGAGTAGTTTAAGTAGCTATTTAGGTTAATTTTAGTGGTTACTAGGTAAAAGGAAAGGATCTTATAAACCCCTAGAGAGGTAAAGGGTTTTCTATTAAGACTAAATAAGGGGGAGTTAAGGGGTTAGGGGTCCCTATTAAACAGCTTTATTAT
>Ga0307515_10007582_pt1 | contig 21425 bp, 23 predicted proteins | sample 17_EM_MG_FD_194513 | JGI IMG/M metagenome (GOLD analysis project Ga0307515, IMG submission 194513) | Populus trichocarpa ectomycorrhiza microbial communities from riparian zone in the Pacific Northwest, United States - 17_EM | ecosystem: Host-associated > Plants > Roots > Unclassified | place...
ATAATTCAGGCTCGTCCACATGCCACCCATACTCCGAAGGTATTGAGCCCTCTTCACTTCAACTTTGTTACTGAAACTGCAGCATCTTTTTCAATCTTATACTGCTCTCTGTTCTTCGCTAACACATGGCATGGAAGATGTCATGAACCATGCTGCCCTGCCAAGTATGCATCTGTTCATTGAATTATATTTGATTTTCATATCTGGGTAGAAGGCCCCTGCAAATTTAAGGGCATTAAGTAAATGGGCCGGGGTCCCTTTGAGCCTACTATAGTTGGATTTCTGAGAGAGACATGTGCTTGTACAGAGATGTCTGTGGGAGGAGGAAGTCTCAAATAGAACACCTCATTACAGTACCGCTTACATGCATATCTTCAAGAAATCGATGGCCTGCTTATTTTGGGCTCTCATCTCACTACTTCCGTAGACATTATATCAACATGCATGTTTTGCTCATCGTGGGAAGATCCTATCTAGCTTCTATGAACTGAGAAAAGAAGCACCACCGAAAGTCTACAGGTTTGGTGCTGGAGACCTATGGGAACTCTATGATCGGAGGACACAGAGGATACTGGAAGTAACGGGCGGTAGACTAATGGTGGAGCTGCGTTTGATAGTGGAGCCGACGAGGGAAACCCTGGAAGTGAAAACTTTGCTTTGCTTCAGTGGAGTGAATGAGATTTGAAAAGTTTTGAGCAAATGCATCATCCACCTTGGAGTTTAAGATGTAGGATCCCAAAATGAAGGGATTTGAAAGTTTCTGACATTTTACTTTTTGAGTTCTAACATTCCAAATTCCTGCTCTCTTGCTAAATCGATCATTCAGAATGTATTAGTGTTTGTAATACGGCATGATATGAAATAAAATGTACAAAGCGTGAAATTAAGCAATGAAGGAGACAAAAGCGCAGATCGTAACTTGCAGCAAAAATGTTTCTTCCCTTCAATTTATGATTCCCATAAGCAAGGAGCAAACGTCACATGGTGCCATCTTCATTAATGGGAATTCGAGATCAAGAGGGCCCAAAACAATGACTTCCTTGTAAAGAATTTAAAAGGCACCGGAGACATCTCTTTCTTGCTTCATCTTGCCAAGCTCCACCAGCATAGTCAAAAGAGCCTCGCACATTTCACAAGAATCAGGTTCACTAGGATCCTTCTTTCTTGAAGAGTAAACCATCCAAGCATGATCCAGCTTCCTATCTGGCCTGACTACAACTGAACCTGGAACTTCAGCATCACGGCATGTCACTAACCCATCACTCTTCTCTCCATACCTAAGCTGCAAGTGGAGTGCGCACACAGCCATAGCAGCAGATACGGGAATCACTACTGGCACCTGGTGTCCTGCTTGGAAGTCATCAGATGCCTCGCTCCCAAACTTTGGGAGGGGAAGCCAAGGAAGTTCTGCGTGTGCTATGTGAGTCATTGTTGCAAGGACACCTGGAGCAATGCTTGCTTCCGAGTGGAAAGAGATAAGAGGAATTTCCTTTGAAAGCTGGTGCTTTGAGATGAATTCCCTCCGCTTATCATACGTGAGATCCTCCAATGCTCGTATGTCACCCTAAATTTATTCATGATGATATAAGAAATCAGCCAGATATTTCAACAAATTGGGATGCAGATGTAGAAAAAAAATCATATAGTTAAGAGAAGCACAAAAAGCACCCAGCCACAGACAAGATCCAAGTAACATAACGCAAGGACACATTTCAAAAATAAACAGTAATCCTGTGTAGGAGCATAACTATAAACTCTGGCAGTAGATAGGACACAAAGGAAATAAGAATCAAAATAAAAACAACATGGAAAGCTATTTATATAAAGCTCGGGAAACATATCAGCATAACAAGAGTTTCCTTGTTATTATTTGCACAGACTTTCTTATGGATTTGTGTCTAGGCAGAGACAAGGACTACCTTAATTATTTTGCAGATCAAAAGCTCCATGATCCTCCGAGTTTCTTTGTCAGCAATCTGGCCTTCACGAAGAATGTCAGAAGCTATGGGGGTTCCAGCATATGGACTCTGTACCAATGCCAGTCCAGCAACTTTGTTTTTCAAGTCAGAAGAGTATATCGACAACGCAGCTGCAGCATCAACCCCACCCTTGCTGTGCCCAAGCAGTATCACACGCTTGCCTGAACCCCAATATAGCTCCTCAATATATTGCTTCAGCTCCCATGCATTATGCTCCACTGATGCCTTCATAACAATGGCAGCGCGATGGATAAGCAGATGATATCATAATAGCTTATGATCTAACTTAACTATAGAAGTGAAAGAAAAAGTAAAATTAGAGAACAGGACAAACAACCTCATTAAATAATCATTTTTCTAAAACTTTCTGGTTCTCCAGTCAATTTTAGTCTAGATAAAGGACCGAGTAAACAGTGATTACCTCACTGTGAATTTTTGCAATGTGGCAAGCTAGACCCATCTTAGAAAAGAATCTCTTAGTACCCACAAAATACAGGGGGCCGTGATTACTAAAAAGGCCTGATAAAGGTAAAAATTTGCATTACTGTTGGGTTTACAACATGCCAACTATTGACTGAAAAAAAAATTCCAGATTTGAACATCAGGGTACAGGGACTTTCTAAACCTGGTATTAATAAATAAACAAATGAGTTCGGAAGGTTGTGCTCTCCATTCCTGAGGAATAAGTATAACAAAGTGAGAGTAAGTATCAATAAAATTATGAACCCAATTATAAGAATTCATATCCCTGACAGAGCACAGAGTAGCAGTTAACACTCAAGTGAACAACTTGTTTGAAAAAATAGCAACTTAAAGTTGAAAATGCGGTTAAATGAAAAATCATAGTTTGACCACTAATGGATCTCACTATCTAGCGCATACCGGGCAATCCCAAACACTTCTTTGAGACAAGGCACAACCAAGGCAACAAGCATATACCAGTATGAAAATAATTTCAGAGAGACTGCATTAATTAACGAGTCTCAAATGAAACAAGTCAAAAAAGGCAGTTACTGTTAAGTCCTAAATATTCCATCTCCAGTGCCTAATGCCATCACATTTTTTTAGTTTCCCAGCCTTTGAAACATAGCAGTTGGTTAATTTCTACTTATCAGATATATCAAATAAAAATTGGTCCTTACCTTATTTTCTCAAGCAGCTCTAAGAATCTAACTGTACCATCCTCCACTGGAGCCATGTCACGTGTATGCTGTAGCCATCCAATATCATCTGACGAACCACGCAAAGTTTTGCGAACACGAGATGTAATGCTGAAGATGCAAAAATGCAGACTAAAATCATACAAGAACAAAATGAAGGGAAGCAAAATTTATACAGATGGAGTAAGTAATTTCAGCATAGAAGGTAAAGCCTAAAAGAAACCTTCAAAAACTCTTCTACAGAAAATGACCTATGAGCCTGCAAAGTTGTAAACAACTTCTTTTACCTAAGAACTTGAGCTTGTGTACATCTGATATAATAAAGTGAACATCTCCAGGAGGCCAATGCCAACCTCCAGGCAAGTCGTAAACCAAACAATGGGAGCATCAACCTGCACCCCTCTCAGAGTAAATTTGTGATAGAAAATGATATTGAAGGAATCAACTATCAAATAGCTGCAAATAACAATAGCATATTTGTACTATCAAATTTTGTATCTTACTTACTTTTGAACCTTGTGCATTAGAAAACCCACATGGACACGTGCATGACGCAGATAGTTCAGATTAAGAAACTGTTTTGACAAATTATTAAAGAAAAACAGGAGAAAAAAAAAAGGAACAATGAATTAATTAAAAAAAACAATCAGTCATTCAGTTCATTTATGGATAAATGTATGATCAGCTCAAAGAAAAAAAAAAAAGAAATTTACACAGGCTCATTGTGGAATTTCAAATTGAAAACTAGATTAAACAAGCTTGGTTTTGGTTTTATTTCCTTGACAAATCTAACTTTTTTTTCAGTAACCAAACCATGGAGAAGTTCAACAAAAAATATTTATACCCTTGAATAATTAATGAAACACCTCGACGACTGCAACCAGTTCTAGCTTCGTATCTGGTATTTACAAGTAACTCTTCCCTGACTTCTGCCGCTCTTGTTCTGTGGATTTCAGGACTCTTATTAGCAATATGATGTTCAGAAAACAATGAAAAACCTTCGACATTAGATCTATAGATGTTGTGTCCTGAAGAATGTGAATGCGGTCCAGAAGAACTGGCCACAAAACTCTCTGAGTATCCATTGACATCTTGGTATATAAGATCCTCTGCAGAAACAGCTTCGTATCAAATGTAGCCAAAATATTCCAAAAATATGAAAGTAAACCAGAAGAGCTAATTCAGCACCTATGATAGCCTACCACTCACCAATAAAATGAACCAGTCGACGCCTTAAATATGTAGTCAATGTTAAGAGGCAGGTAAAAATGTCATCCAATGATGAGGGCGATCCAACAGAATCAACAAAAAGACTCACGTTATTCACAGCGTCATTATGTGCCTGATAAGAGGACATATGAGGTCTAGAAAACTGAGCTTTCAAATCAAACTGAATTGAGTACAGCATAGATAGTCGCAATGAAAGTTTACACCATAATTTCATGACAATCCTTCATCAATGAAGAAGCGTTTCATCACATTGGTTCTTCCCAGAATCCCATCTTTTAGCTTTGACCAAATATAAACTACACCAAGTTTCAATAGGCACACGGCACACGCACGTCCACACACACACACACTCACAAATGCACACAAATTCGAAGTGCAAGTCTTACCACATGCTTTATTTGGCAACCATGTCTTTCTAGTAGGCCGCATTCACTTGATGGATGATCAAACTGGTGCCTCTAAAATCACGAAACAGAGAGAGTCAAAAACACGGTTAGACATAACGTTGAGTTAGACATCAAGAATCACCTCAAGAAAAGAAAAGGAACTAAGCATTAGAGAAATTATATGGGATATAAGATGTGATAATTACACTTGAAGGGATATCACTAATTTCTTCTTTGATACAAAAATCTCCCATTAGATCTTCGTATCCTGATATAACATAAAATCAAAATGATTTAGAGAACAAAAAAGCTGTTCCAGCCCAAAAACACACATAATGGTTCCCCAGAAAAAAAAAAAAAAAAAAAAAGAAGTGTAGAAATGGTTAGGATGGGAAAGGAAAGCAGCCCCTGTTTTGAGATGGATTGTTAAATGGGATTTGTGGTCATCAACTTTGACAGAGACCAACAAGAATTTCAGTGTTTCAAACATTGTCAAAGGGCAAGGAAAGGACTGAAAGAGAAAAAAAAACAAACAAACGAAAATCCAAACCAGAGTGAATTGAGTTAAACAAAGCAGAAGCAGCAGAGTGATTAAAGGAATTCAAAGAATCAAAAGAGCAATAGAGGTTAGCAGAAGGGCCGGTGAGGCTGACTTACAGAAATGAAGGCACAATAAAATCCAAACCTGCACACCACAGAAATAGAGGGAGACTCTTTATAGACAAGGAAAAAGGCCGTCTAAAAAAAACCAAAATTAAATAAAATTAAGAAAAGAGTAGGCAAAGGAAAGTAAGCAACCGAATAGTCATGGGGATAGGAATGGAGCCCATGGATGGATGATCATCGTTATCCATTTATTATTATTATTACTACTTCTCTGTTGCCCATTTGTTCAGGATTTCTTTCCTGTTATTTTTTTAAAAAAACAATAATAATTTATTTATTTATTTGGGGGAAAGAAACAGAAATTCAAAACTTGCTTGTTAGCAAGGAAAGCCAAAGGCAGTGAAGTGATGCTGATCACCGCTCCAGTGGGTAATTGCTTCTTTACCTTCCTTTTCTATTCCTTTTTGGGAATAGGAGAGACACGTGGCGTGTTGGGTCCAATTCCATGGTGAGCGTGGACAAGAGCTCCTCCATGAGAGCGGAACCTGCACCCATTCCCACGTTGCTTTTCTTCTCTCTTTTTTTCTCCAAGTAAACATCAAGCAGATTGGTAGTTTTTATTTAAAAATTTATCAAAATAATATTTTTAAAATTAAAATAATATAAAAACACTAAAATAAAATTAATTTAAAATAAAAAATAAAAAAAATTAATTGTTTTCAAAAATATTTTTAAAACACAAACTATCATTGCTAAAGGAAAACAGAAACGGCAAGAAATCAGACTAGCTAATTTACATCATTGCTTGCACTGCCTAATGAAAAGAAAACTTCCTAGTCTGTTGGCATGTGCCCATCCTGAAACTCTTGTCATGGGAAACATCGAGAGGGTCTTTGTACAAGTAGAAAATGGTAAAACAAGATTTGTACAGAAAACTGTCACTAATGAGATCATACAACACAAAAGGCACCTTCAAGTGTTCTTTCTGAAATTCAAACAGCAGCTCTTTTAACGACTTGACAGGAAAACAAAGTGGATGATTTCTTTGCTAAAGCTTCACAATGAACTTCACCACTCTTTCATATGCTACAATTTCTTCCATTTCGGCCACTGGTCTTCGTGTGCTTGTTGCTTGCTCATCATCGACAGACATGCTTATCTAGGTTTTATCTGATAGACTCTATTATACCAAATTGAATGGAGGGTCATGTAGAAGAGATCATACTTCATTGGGCTAGCATGCCAAAGAAAATGTCGCTGAGCTTTCCGGACCCCGAGTTGCATTTGAAGATACTTCTCCTTTGGAATCGAAAGTAATATTTCTTTTAGGTTGGATATGTCTTTCTCTGCAAGGATTAATGAAAATGCTCCCCAATCCAGGACATCAAAAAATGGTGGCACAAAGTTATCTGATATAATTACAGGTACACACTCGTAAAAGATGGCTTCAACCACCCGAGGACTGTTGACCTCATAACCCTTGGGACAGATACAATACTTGCTTCTCTGCATGTGATGGATGTAATTCATTTTGCTTGCAACACCAGGAGGCATAGGACCGAAGATCTTCATGTCAGGATCTTTGTCTTTCCAGTACTTCAATAAGATTGGACGCAGGTAACCATGCATGTTTCCAGCATAGAAGGCAAGAATGTTTCTCTGAGAAGGCGGTTTTCCTCCAAGATCTCGGAGGGGATTTCTAGCAGACCGAACATATGTTTCAGGAAAAGACACATCCCTCCCTATTTTGAAGCCAGCAGTGACATCAGCATTGCACAATGCTTTGATGCAATGTTCCATATGGTGCCTTGTTTCATATGGAGCCTGCAAGAGTTTGATATATCATGTGACTCCCAAATGGTTAGCATGAAACAAAACAAATAAAGATACACAGATCCACATTCAAAAATAAAAAATCAAGTTTCATGATTCGATTATAGTGAACCCTGTAAAGTGAATTTAATTCATGTCCAGTCCAGAAAAAGGTGGAATCATTTGAGTGAACAAAGGATCAAGTGACCAGGTTAGCAAATATCCCCCATATTACATTGAGATTACCAAGGCAACCTCAATAGCATGATGTGTAAGCAAATGGCCTCATGGGAGGAGGGTCAGTGAAAGTGAATTTGTTAGTCAGGATCATCAAACTTACATCCAGTTCTAAAATCCCCAGCAACATCCTAACAGAGTAACATGTTTCATAAGCATTCAAAATAAGTTCTTTCTTGAAAAAAGAAGAAACAATAAAAGAAAAGGAGCAAAGCATTCAAAGAAAACCATGACAACGAGGGACACAAAAAAGGCATACCCAGTCATGGCAGGCAACAAGGAAATGATCTGCTCCACCTGTTCTATTCCAGAACGAATATTTAGCTGCAATGCTTTCTGCGTATCTTTTCATATATAGGCGAAGGTTTGTCCTATTGTGAGAGTTACGTACATAGAGGGTGTATTCTAGCATTCGCGAACTGAATGGCATATAAAACAGATGAGCCTTTCGGGGGTCTTTCACTACAAAATGCTTATTTCCCTGCATAAGTTTCATAAACCATCCTTCTGAGGCATACAGTCCCTTCAATATTGGTAGATGAAAAATGGGTTTTTTTCCATCCTTGTAGATATAGATCTTCAGGGTGCGTTCCATGAGTTCGTAACTCCTAAAAAGGCAACAAAGAAGAAATTTAAATTTACATCTTGATTGTCAATCAGAATTCCAATCTCGTTATCATAACGCTAATAGATGTCAAAGCACATATCTAAAGGTGCCATGAAAAATAGAGAGATGACTCAACAATTACAGTTGATCTATGCTTGCAGTTTTAAGATAATGTAATCTGCTCTACTAGGATACTGTTATAAGTATTATTCTTCTTTATTTCCAGACTCCCAAAGATGTCTACAAACACTCCACATGATAGATTGCAGTTGTCTATTAGAGAGGCTTATTACAACCAAGATTTGAAATGAATACAGAGATTGGGTGATTCCAAAAACAAAACATAAAGTATGAATATCCTGTACCAGGTTAAAGACCAAACTATACAGTTACTCAATTCCAACTGTCCCCAACTTGTGGTTTCAAAACCCATGTCACTGTCTAACCCCAACAAAATAAATCCATTGAAGTTTTTACTTGATATATTCATAACAGAAGAAACATATATTAGATGCATGAACTCTACATTCTTTTTTGGATCTGAAAAGGTTGGTTATTAAATTTTAGCTGAATGTATCCTTTCAAATAAGACAAGGACTAAAGGATACATTCAGACATCTCCATTGCTTTTAAGCATATTAGGAATATCTCAGGAATTTTAATGAATAGGATGAGCTTTATAGCATTCAACTGTACAAGCATAAAGTAGCAGAAAAGAAAACCAAGAATGCCATCTTATTTAAGTTTGGCCAACAAAGTCATAAGCCACATACACAGCATGATGTACGGCTCTTATTGCAGACTTAATAACTATGTTATAATGGCAACTTGTATATTTGTTGTTACTGCAGTTTCTCCTTTTATGTTTCTATTTCTTCTTCTTCTTCTTTCAATTTTCTAATTAGCTTTCTCTGTCATAGCGCTGAACTAGACCAGTGTTTAACTCTCATCAAACATGAAAGCAGATCAGGTATTGACGGTCCAGTAAGTTGTTGACAGTAAGGGTCGTTAACTGATCTAGTAGTCCAAAGTTTATCTAAGCTTACCTTTTAAACTTGGAAACATTTCGAAAGAGAGGAGCATAAAGATCTCGATCATGCACCACAGCTGGAGCACTTTCAATCTGGGACCTGGCAGCCAAAATCTCCTGATCACGTGCAGAGGACCATCTTGGTCTCTGCAAGAAAAATGTCAAGGTTTAGATTTCATGTTTTGAGTAGAGCGCTAACCAAGGTTCTGTTATTCAACAGAATTAGTAGAATACCATCGAGCGTGAAGACCTACGGTGCCGCACTAAAATACTGTTCATTTCATCTATTAATGTTACTGATTTTGGTGGCATCTCACACCTCATCTTTTTTTTCCCAGGTTTGGCCAGCACTACAGAATAATTTTTTGCGGCTGCAGAATCGCTTTTTAAGGCAGCAGGACCAATAGAGGAACTTCCATTTGACTTCAAATAGGTGGCCTTTGTGGATGAAGCCACTGCTTGAGAGTCTACAGGAAGAGTAGAGTTCACATGCTCAAACTCTTTATGTGCTTGACTTTTATTTTGTTGCAGTACATTGTCTGTCGGAATATCATGGTCTGATTTCACATTCCTCTCAAGAGGAAGGTTGAATCTGGCTTCATTTGCCAATTTCAGGACAGGGTTACTTTCTTCAGTTTTGACTCCGCCCGATGCAAAAGTCTCATGTCTATCCTTAACATCCTCAGATGGAAAATCATCTTCCAAATCTCTATCCACCTCAAGCTGGATGACATCATCCAGGACCTCCATGTCCCCTTCCTCTGATGAAAAGTCATGATCTGTGTCTTCAGTATTTTTCTTTGTTCCGTCATCGTGACCCTCTTCTACACCACCATTGGAATCATCAGCGTTTTCTAGCACCCCATCAAACTTGAAATAATTATTCAAGCTCGACTTATCAACCGTGAGAGGGTAGCGGACCATGACAGACTTTTTGGAAGACTGTATGACAGCGAAGCTGCTTTTATCATACATTGAATCATTTACATTGGGAAACAGAGAGCGAAGAGCATTTCCATAAGGAAGCAATAGAAACTGAAACAGTGTGTGAGTTACAGCCACCACCCCGAGTACAAGAAGCCATCTTCGGTTTACATTCTGGAAGAACTTAGGAAGCTGAAAGCAAAGTTCCATGTCGAAAAGGCAAAAACTTTGTAGAGCAGAAATCACCCAGTCATTATAGGTAACAACTCCAAATTCCTTCTCTAACGCTGCCTAAGTTGTCCAGAAAATGAGCCAAGATTCAAAAGAAGAAGAAGAAGAAGGAGTTATTTCAACTAGAGCATTAAATTAAAAATCCAGTCCTAGAAAATAAATAAATAAAAACTACAAAATGAAGCTGAAGTAACAAATCTAGATAGAACTCAAATTTCCCAGACATCCTAAAATTCAAGAGAATGTTTTTTTTTTTAAAAAAAAGTAAAGTAAAACTTACTCCATCGAAGCAAGCAGAATGGAAAACGAACAAAAATAAGCAAGTTGATATATTAATTAATAATAAGCATATGATGCAATGAGAGAATTGGAAGAAATAAATTGAAAGACTTGCTGCTATGTAGTTAGGCAGGAGTGATGATTTAAAATGCATGCCATGCCTGCTCATTAAGAAACAGGAATCGATCTTCACAAGGTGCAAGAAGAAGAAGGAGAAGAAGAAGAAGAAGAAGAAAGCGATGCGTGAAAGAGAGAAACCCTAACCTGAGTAGAGTTCAGTTGTCGGTGAACAAATGATACGAAGCTTACTATGTACTCATAAGTTATAGTTTTCACTTTAGCAACCAGAAGAAGAAGTTTTGAGTGAGTGAGCGAGCAAGTGAAGAATCAATATAGTAATGATTCTTCAGAATAGCAAGCAGCGATGGTATACAGAAAGGAACGAACAAATTAAAGAAGAAGCAGAAAGAGACGTTTACTTCACCTATGACAGACACAACTTGCTATTTCCTTTATTTATTTATTTTGCTTATCTATTTTCTTTTTTTTTAATTTTATATAGTTATTATTTGATTGTGGGATAATTTAGACTGACTGCATCTGTCATTTTCATGATTTCATCTCTCGCAAGACGCAAGTGGATGCTAACCGGGTCCATCGTGGTTCAATAGTATTTTAAAAAAAAACTTTAATTATTATTTTTAAAAAATTATTTTTTTAAATCATATATTAGTATCATAAATAAATTTTAAAAAATATTAATATATTTTTTAAAAAAAATACTTTAAAAAACCATATTTGCCCCACTCCTAATAGATCCTGAGAGAATTGAACGAATGGGTCAACTGTAGAGAGATGTCAGGTGGGTTCCATGTACATTTGTCTTCTACTTTAAAAATAAAAAAATAATGAAATAATACTGTTTAAATTTATGATGATTCAGAAATAGCAGTAATTTAAAATATTGCAATTCTAAATTGTGAAATGTTGTAAAATTTAACTATGCCCTCTCATCTCCCTACCACAAAACCAGTCCACACCCCTCTCCAAAAAAAACCCCAAGACCCAGCCCCTCTCTCCGTGAAAGGAAAAAAAAAAAAAAAACCCGAAAAACTCACATATTTCACCATAAAATATCACCAAAAAAACTCTTCTATTTGTTTTTGCATTTTAAAATTGTTTTAAAAAAATAAAATTATTTATTTTTTCTTTGCTTCAAATTAATATTGTTTTGGTATTTTTAGATCATTTTGATGTGCTGATGTCAAAAATAATTTTTTAAAAATAAAAAAAACATTATTTTGATACATTTTCGAATGAAAAGCACTTTGAAAAGTAACTACAACCATGCTTCCAATCTATATTATTGTTATTAGTTTAGTTGTGAATAGATTATTATTTAGAGTTGGTTTGAAATTAGAATTTCTTGAATTTTCTTGAAATTGTTATTGGTTTAGCTATGAATTTAAGCAATGAGTGTTGATTTCATGCAATTTTGTTTGGATTGTATTCGAATAATCAAAATTGATTTTATTATTTTTTTTGTATGATATGTTGAACTTCTTTATATTATGTTATTATATTGTTTTTTTTTGTATGATATGTTTAACTTCTTTATATTATGTTATTATATTGTTTTTCATGTGAATAATAACATTACTTAAAATGATGAAAGTAATATCTTGTTAAATATTAATCTAAGCATGCTATTTGTAGATATTAATAAAGTTATATGTCATAAACTTAGATTGAATTGTAATGATATTAAAGTTAATATGACATGAAGGTGTAAAATCAAAAAACATCAGTATTATACTGTATTGATTTAATTTAATGTGATATTAGTTTTAACATAACTGCTGATTTTTTTGTCTTTGTCCCAACTTTTGGTCGAAAGGATAGAATAACATCAAATGTACATATGACTCAAAATCTTCATTAAACTTTAAATTTAAGCTCCATTTATTTACCCAGAAAGATGTCGACTACATTATCAAAATCACACCAAGTTTTTGCAACGTTATGATTAAAGCTAAATTATTGAAACATACTTTTTCCCTTTTCGGTTCTAATATTGTATAGAAAATGAATGAGAAAAGCAAAAGAGGGGAAACAATGGCATTCCCATCTGGTCCCCAACAGGGCCAGAGGATGGCAGTGGTACACGACATTTTGCCATCTTTTTTAAAAAAAGAAAGAAAAAGAAACAGGTCTTCTGCCGGCCAATGCCACCGTGGTGGATGACTGGAAGGGTGACCATAGTTGCCAGGATGGAGGTCAGAGTTATCACCAACAAAGCAAAGCCTTGAATGAAATATTCAGCTTCCACAGTCAATAGTACACACCTGTTGCTCTGCACAATTTATGTACATAAAACAACATACAAATATGATTACTGTACCAACTGTCTCAAGTAATCCCATGCTTCTCTTAAACATTACATCATGGTGTTTTACCCTGTGATTTTTCCCACTTTTCTCTGCTTTCCATTACCCAGAAACGCAAAGTATTAACACCGTCATTTGCTTTCCATCTGAAAAACTCTGCTGTGCCAAACTGAATGAAGAATCATATGAAATAAATCATACTTCACAGGTTTTTTGTGCCAAAGGAAATGCTGTTGCACCTTCTTAACTCCTAACTGCATTGCAACGTACTTCTCTTGTGGGATCGAAAGCAGAATGTTTCTCAAATTTGGGATATCTTTCTCTTGAATAAATACAGAAAACGCCTCCCAGTTCAATACCTCAAAAAGAGGAGGCACGTAATTGTCTGATATGATGACTGGCACACACTCGTAGAAAATTGATTCAACCACTCGTGGCGTGTGAACTTCATAACCCCTGGCACATATGCAATATTTGCTTCTCTTCATATACTCCCGGTATCTTCTTTTGCCTGCAATATCACGAGACATCGGACCAAGGATTTTCATGTCAGGTTCCTTATTTTCCCAGTACTCCAGCAGAATTGGTCGGAGATAACCATGCATGTTTCCTGCAAAAAAGGCCAGAATCGGCCTTTCTGAAGGAGATTTTCCACCAAGTTCTTTTAGAGGGTTCTCAACAGAACGTATGTATGTAACAGGCAGAGTAGTATCCTTGCCTATCTTGAAACCTTTGGCAACATTGGAGTTGCAAAGAACCCTGATGCAATTCCTCATATGATGCCTCGTCATTTGGGAGGCCTGAAAGTCAATATGAAATCAAATGAGCTGCTACCCAGAATTATCAGAGAAATATGACAGTAAGACTAGGATTAGCTACACAATAGCAAGTTACATATCATTATGGTCAATAATTACTCTATTACTAAAAACCATCATAATTCAGGTCCTTCGCTATCCAGGGCACTCAGATGAGTCTCCCTATGAGCACCATTCAAACTTCTCAAAGTTATCAGTCCAATCTCACAAATAAGTACAATCAAACTAGGCAAGGAGGCTTGTGGCCAAGGATGATAGTTAATTCTGCAAATTAATTCTGCCTAACTGTTTGGTCATGTGGCCATGAATAAGGGTTTGCCTGCAGCCAGCCTACAAAGTCGAATGCATGTCATTGGATGCTTCTGATAACACTGAATTAAATCTGTATGATGCACAGAACTGTAAAGCATACCCAGTCATGACAGCCAACAAGAAAATGATCTGTTCCTCCAGTTCTATTCCAGAAACTATACTTTTTAGCAACTAAATCCACATAGTTCTTCAAAAATTCTGCAAGTTCCTTTTGATTGAGAGAATTGTGATCAAACAGGGCCGTCCTTAACATATGCGGACTAAATGGTAAGTAAAACAGATGAGCTTTTCTTGGGTCCCGCACTACAAACTTTTTGTTTCCCTCTATCAGCTTCATAAACCATCCTTCTGAGGCATATATTCCCCTCATCTTTGACTGGTGAAATATGGGTTTTTCTCCTTCCTTATAGACATAAACTTTGAGCATGCGTTCCATCAACTCGTAACTCCTGCAAATGAAATATATGGAAGCTTTAGCTCAGTTTCTATAAGAGGTAATTCTCCAACCATCATGCAGATCAAGTATTCAAAAACACATGGCATCTCTTCAGGAACTCAGGTGGAGCTGCATGCAGGCATAATTTTGCAGTTGATGTACTAGATCCCAGAGGTCAGAGCAATATTATGATTCATCAATCTCAGAATGTTATTGAGTCAAGTAATCAAGGAACTGAAATTATTGGAAAAATACAATGTAAGTAAAAACCATTAGCATACTGTGAATGAATGTTCATGAAGCAAAATACTAGTGTTCCCTTCTTCAAATATTAGGCGTTAATTATGTTGTGATTGGGGGGGTAGAGAGAAAGAGAGCACAACAGGTTGCGTGTAGAAAAATCATTATGTTGGCCAAAAATTTCACAATGCTACAGAGATTGGCATGTTGATGTCTAGATATGCTGCAGAATGGATAGAAATGTTCTGCGACCCACAAATACCCCAGATACTGCCCAGTATTCTAGATCACTGCACATATGCTAGTCTTACCAATATTTTACCACACCATAAGGCATTCCTCACATGTAGAATAACTTACCAGGTGATTAAAAGAGAGAAGAAACATTAAATATGAAATGGCTCATAGATATAATTATATAAAATACTGAACATTTAAAGAGGCTCACCTTTTGAACATGGAAATATTTCGAAAGGCAGAGGCATAAAGTCCAGGAGGGTTATCTACACGAGGAGCATTCTCTATCTCCAATTTTGCTGACAGAAGTTCACGATCACGAACAGACAACCGTCGTGGCTTCTATTACCAATAAAAGAAATAAGTGAAAGTTCCAACAAACAAAACTCCTTCCTACCATTCAAACAGATTCTTGAAACTATGAATTCTTACCATAGAATGGGAATAAACAAGACTCTGAAGCAATAGTGAATTCATTTGGGATATTGACGTGGACTGCTCCCACCTCTTCAATGTGGATATACTATCCCTCGTAGAATTATTGTTCAAAGTGACAGAAATGGTCTGCAATAATTCAGCATTCTTGGTTTGCGTCTCCATATGGTCCAAAGAAATTACCTTGGTAGGGAAGAATGAGTCAGAGGTTATTGAATCTCTATCCCTATTTTCCCCATTCTTTTTAGAAATACCCAATAATACACTTGGCACAGTGCCAACATTACTTTGAATTCCTCCAAATGTTGAGCTCGTGGTTGCTTCCAAGATTTCAGTTTCGCCAACCTGCTTCAGGTGTTTGCTTCCAGTTTCTATAGATTTTTCCTGTGAAGAAGTATTGTCTGTACTTTTAATGAGCATTTCCCCCAACTTGAGCAAGACATCATTTTGTTCAATCTTATTAGATGACAACTCATAGTCTGCATCTGTGTTTTCTATTTCATCCTCATCCCGAGCTTCTTCACCCAAATCAGATGAATCAGAACCATTTGTCATGATATGAAATACACGTATGCTTGACTTTGAACTGTTTGATAAGATGGGATTGCTGATCAGCATAACTACAGAATCCTCATCAGCAGATGATACAGACCAACCTTTCCCATAGGGAAGTGCAAAACATTGAAAAAGAATGATGACAATAATGGCCACACCAATAACCATCAGCAATCTCCTAATCTCTACAAGACATAACCTCTGAAAAAGGGCAGAGGTTTCCATATCACACAAGTGTGCTATCACCAACTATTTAAATCAAGCTCAGCAATCTGACAGGCCATAAAAAAAAATCACTCCCTCCCTTGCAAGTATTTGAAGCTAAGCCTTGACTAATCAAATGAAGAGTCTAGGAAAGTATATCCAAATCAATAGCCAAAAGTTGAAGTCTTTTCTTATATTAGAAACTAATCGAAGGATAGTCCACCGAAAGCTGCTTCTCTCAGTTACCAAAGGAGACAAGAGGTAAGCACCACACGCCAGAAAACACAAAAAACCTTAGGAACTTAAACCTTACTAAATCAACATCAAAGCCATGAAAACTGAAGTAGTGTTACCTGTTAGAGCTCCCTCCATGAAAGAACGACCTCGATTAGCTTTTCAGTAAGTAGCCCAGCCACTCTCAGCTGTCTGTCGGTGACTGTCTCTCCGTATCTAATCCTCTTGTCCTTTTCATGAACACAACCTGTCCTTATTATTTGCCTAAAATTACAAACAGACCACTACAATAAAAATAATTCCCAACAAAAACCGACATCGTTTCATCTCTTCCCAGTTCTTTCTTCCTAAACCCCAACTCATTCACTTAACGGCGCTAAAAAATTATTTCCAATCCTATTCCCAATCTTTGCACCACCAAACCCTAACCCATCCCACCGAGGTTCGCTTCTCTCAATGGAACAACGCCAACGCCGAGAAACCGAAGACGATATCCGCCGCCATCGTCGCTTCACTTCTGCTACCAACATTGTCACGACCTGAATAACGCCACCGAAGAAAATTCTTTTTTTTAATATCCACTGACACACCTTCACCTCCCTCAATAATAAATCCAAACAGTCCTAACCCCTGAAAAGATTCCACCCCGCATTTCGCAGCAAAATTACCAGAATGCCCCAACCGCAAAACAACGCCGAACCACCCAATGACATGAAAGCCGACATCAAGCTAAGCGAGGACGGCGTCTCCTATGTCAGAGACGCCACGCCGTTCGAGTTCAAGTACAGCTGCATGGAGACGCGGAAGGTAAAGCCGTTGAAACTGCGCGAGGAGAAGTTGAAAGAGATTGATTTTGGTTTGTTTTGCCTCCCCGGATAAGAAGGGACTAAAGCCGGTTCAGGCTACTCGGTAGGTGAAGAGTAGAGAGGAGATATTAGGTGAGGCTTTGAGGCAAGAGGAGATTAAAGTGTGTGTGTGTGTGTGTGTGTGTGTGAAAGAAAGAAGGATGCTAAATGTAGTTTGGTGCGGGGGCAGGGAGAGATGGTTTGCGGCATAAAACATGCGCATCGGGAGCGAAGGAGAAGGAGAGTGTGGAGTGCTGTTGATATTTGGACAAATGTGAGCCAGCAATTAGATTAGAGGTAGTTTTGTAATGTTTTTCTCTTCCACAACAAAATGAAACTCCCTCCCTTTCTTAGTTAAAGATGCGAGCACATTGAATATGAAGACATCTATAGATTCTGAAGAGCAAGGAGAGGTTCTCTCCGAAAAAGACATAGATGAGACGTCTGCTGCTAAGGTTTCTATTTCAACGACAACAGAAATCCATGCAAGTAAAACCTCACCAGATAATGCTGGCAGGCAATATTGGTTGATTTTAGGGTATATTGATCGAACGCTAATACTACGTCATCGGAATTTGACGCCTCAGTACTGGAAAGAGCTCCAAAATGCTTGGTGCGCAAGATTTTAGTGAACTGACTAGTCCAGTGAGTATTATGCAAGAGGGTTTTAGAATTGTAGAAACAAGCTGTTGAAATTGGAAGTGCAGTTGTCATCGTAGATGAAAATCTGGATGCTGACGAGGTTTATCAAAAGGCAGTTGCTTTTCCCAGTCTTTTCTTCCTGGTCTTGTTTTTAGTCACTGACCATGTAAGGCTGTGGCTCAAGAGAGAGAGAAGCAAGAAAATATTGGGGATTTGGAAGCTAAACAAGTCACAACATGGGAGTTAGCGAGAGGAAGAGTTCAAAAGTTTGAAGAAGAAAAGATCTCGACGAACATTATGTAGATTCATTACCACAAGGAAGCCTAGGGGTAGATGAACTTGCTAAATTGTCATCTAAAAAAAATATGTGATGTTATAGGTTGTAGAGTTGAATTTATCAAATAAGTTGACTATATTTCAATTAAATAAGAAAAAATAGAAAATGATAATCGATGTGTCGAATTTAAAAAGAAAAATAATTATAATAACCGAGGATAAAAATATTTTTTTAAAAAAATAAATAAATAACAATTCACCTTCCATACATCATACACAGTACTTATTTTCATAGCAAAATAAAAATAAACACTTTATTTTTAGATTTTTTTTTTGTTATTGTATATTTATTATATTTTTTATCTAAAAAATACTAGTTTAAGCTTTGAAATTCCACAAAACCACCCAAAAATAACTGATTTGCAGTGTTAGGATTTTTAGATCTAACTACCACCTTCCCTTTGCCATGGAGAAAAACTCTAATAGCATGAATACCTTAAACACATTATCCAATCACCAAAAAAATCATATTTCTGAGCGTAATGGATTTCAAACATCATCAAATGCATAACGTATTCCTTTTTTGAAACTGACAGGGCTTGTGAAATTGATAATGTACTCTTACAGACATTGCAGAGTCCTTGTAGAACATAATCCATAACAGCAACTATGTTTTCCATATTCCAGCAGATTATTATCTATACTTGTGATGCTGACGAAGGCCCGGTTCCCACTATCCTCTTCCAGAACCAGTGGTTTTGCCAGAGAAGATACACCTCCTCAATCGGTACTTGCTTTGTTTCTGGCAGGAAGAAGAAGATGAAGGCACTCATGATGAAAATTAAACCACCGAACAGCAAGAAAATTCCATATTTAAGGTGACAGAGTGAGATAAGGAAACACTGTGCTATCAAAGCTGTGAAGATCATGTTGACGCAGACCACCACACTCTGACCAGCAGACCTCATCTCCAAGGGGAAGAGCTCACTTGGAACAAGCCATCCAAGAGGACCCCATGACCTTCCATAAGCCAGGACAAACAAACAAATGGCAATCACAAGGAAGATGCCAATTCCTTTGGGGATTGGCTTTCCTTCTCCGAACTTCAAGGCCAAAGTTATGGTCACAGCAATCTGCAAATCAAACAAAGACAATTATGGATATGGGGTGCTATAATATTTTAACTATATGCTGTGCATATATATGTGTTTTTACAGGGTTGATTAAAACTTAAAAGAGAGTTACCATGACGAAGAACATTTCAGTCCCGGCTTCCAAGAAGAAAGCTCTTCTGCCAAATTTGTCTACTAAAGCCATTGAAATGAGTGCACCAACAACAAGTGCTGCATTGGTTATCACAGATGAAAATAGAGATGCGTCGTTGCTAAAACCCAAGCTCTGAAATAAGACGGGAGCGTAGAAGAGTATGGAGTTCATGCCAGTGAGTTGTTGAAATGCAGGGATCGCCAAGGCCCCAATTATGAACTGGGGTCGGTTCTTCCTCGCAAGAAGATTCCTGAAAGGATGCTTTATGGCTCTTGCTTCATTACTTGCATCAACAAGATCAGCAAACTCAGCATCAACCCGCGTTGTGCCTCTAACTTTCTCCAATACTCTTCTGGCTTCCTCTAGTTTTCCTTGTTCTACAAGACTGTTAGGGGTCTCAGGTAGGAAAATACCACCAACAAACATTATAGTTGCAGGAACTGTAGCTAAGCCAAGAGATAGCCTCCATCCCCATGGATGAATCTTTTCGGTTCCATAATTAATGAAGTTTGCTACTAGGATTCCTAAGCAGGTTGTCAGTTGAAAAAGTTGATTAACTGCACCTCGGACTTTTGCCGGAGCCATTTCTGATAGGTACAAGGGAACAGCCTATACCAAAATCCCAGCAAGATTACAATCAGTAAATTAAACAGAGAACCATTACATAACATTATTATTATTATTATTTTGATTCAGAGTAGTGGGCTAAATTAATTACTTGGTTGCTGAATCCAATGCCCGCACCAAGAAAGCATCGTCCTATGATCAGCATTGTAATGTTCTTTGCAAAAGCGTTGACAAGTGCTCCTGTAAAGAAGCTGACAGCTCCAACAAGGATGCTAGCCCTCCTACCTCGGCTTCTTGTTACATAGGAGGCCCCGAATGTGCTAACGAGGGCCGCAAAGTACAACGAGGATGTAAAGAGAGTCAAAACTTGGTCATCATATTTGCAGTAATCTGTCTCGCGGAGATGTGCGTGCTTCCTTCTGTAAACATCTGGGAAGAATTCTACCAAGAAATCATCCATGGAAGTGACTCCACCTGAAACCAAGGTATGTAGAAATCCGTTTACTACAAGAATCGGGTCATTATATACGTGCGAGCGTGCGTGTAATAAAATCTTTTGTTCATGTCTTTTTCGCTTCTATAGAAAAGCAAAGACATCACAGCTAAAAGAATCAAATTAAGAAAAACTGACCTGAAACACCAAGATCATATCCAAAAAGTGATCCTCCTAATGCTGCAACGATGCAAGCAAAAATGAAATAACCAGTTATCTTGTACTCATAAAGATGAGCTCTCTTAAGATTTCCTGCATCGACGAAACCTCCTGCCATTGCTCCAAACTAATATTACTTTTCCTAGTACAGGCTAAAGTCAAGTGCAGCAACGGAAGTAATAGGAACTAAGTGACTAGCTTAGCTACAGATCCCTGCTATCAGTATCAAATCACACGCAGTTACCCTTTTAGACGGAAACAAGAAAAATCATACAAACTAGGCTTTCCTAATGAATTGCCAACAAGGTTCATGCCTGTGGAGGCAGTTTGTTTAGATAAATGAAATAAAAACTGACGAGCTATCTTCGTATTTAAACACAAGTAATTGCTAAAGGAATTAAAAAGAAAAAGAAAAAAAAGAGTAGATCCCCCTCTTGCTGTGCTGGATAATAGTTGTGCTGGATAATAATAGCACCATATCCAGTTTTCACCAAGATCCAGTCAGTGGGGGATAAGAAGATAGAGGCGACTAAGGCGTAAATGACTACTGAAAGTTGATCTAATCAAGCTACGAACAATTAGGAGGCATAGTGCTATATATGAGGCATGATCATCTCCCACATTTACGTTAAACGTGATGTGTAATCCAGTGCTTATCCTGTAATGACTTGTATCCTTATTTGACTCGAAATAAACAGAAACCGGGACTAGTGATTTGCCATTTATAGCTTTGCAATCTAATCCGGGACTTGTTCATATATTACGGTTGTCAAAATTAATTATTATTAGCAAAAACTTATTTGATTTGTGAATCTCTCAACCGTTGGATTTGGATATA
>Ga0307515_10007583_pt1 | contig 21424 bp, 9 predicted proteins | sample 17_EM_MG_FD_194513 | JGI IMG/M metagenome (GOLD analysis project Ga0307515, IMG submission 194513) | Populus trichocarpa ectomycorrhiza microbial communities from riparian zone in the Pacific Northwest, United States - 17_EM | ecosystem: Host-associated > Plants > Roots > Unclassified | place...
TTGATTTTAATTTAATGTAGAATTATATTATCCTCACCCTACCACCTTTTGTCCTAATTAATTTGACCCGCGAAGCTTTGATTTTAGCTAAAATCATGTAAAATCTTAAAAAGATTTCTCTTTTATACACTACATATCTTTCACCATGTATACTATTGGAAGAAAACTTATGTTTCAAATAGTATTTCATGAAAATATTTTTTAAAAAAATTAAATTTTTATATTTTTAAATTATTTTAATGTATTAATATTAAAAATAACTTTTAAAAAATAGCCACTCCAATAACCCAACGGACACCACACTAAATTTTGGCAGCACTCCCATGTATTGCGGCACATGGAGGGCACTGCCATGAATTGGCATTGGTGTGACAAAAATAAAAAAAAGGACAAGAAAAAGGAGCCAAGATTGGAAATATGATGTGGGTACCATAAAGTTCGTTAAATATTGTACAATTTCACAATACGAGAAGGGCAATTTCGTCATCCGAGAAGAATGTAAAGCAGCAGCAGCAGCACACTATTTTGCTTCCCCACGACTTTGTCCTGGGAAACAAGGAGGCAGGTTATAGGACAGAGGGTCAGGGTGGTGTAGGGGCTGGACCATGCACAATAATAGACCAAAAGTAGGGGTAATGGGCCAATATTGTAAAATCCTTAGACAGGCCGAAAAGATAGAAGGACCCCCCCGTCCGTCAAAACTGAAGAAGAAAAGCATCATTAATCAATGTGCGTTTTTCACTTTTAATTAAATGAAACGCGTACTGTGCTGCCTTTTGATTTCTTTATTCCTTTATAACCCTCTCCACCACCGTTTTCTCTATTTCTCCTTTAACACACAGGCCCCCCCCGCCCTCCCTCTCTCTGCCTCACTAAAATTCTCCCTTCTTTTGTAAATACTCGATATCTTCATCATTGGTAGCTCCATCCTTGCTGTTGTTGAAACCTCGAGATCGATCCCCCCCTCTCTCTGGAAGGTAACAGCCGGTCTTATCCTTAATCTGTTAGTTCCATGATTCTTGCTTGCATTCAATCTTGAATCTTACTCTTCTTAACAACTCAATCTTATCCTAAGCACTTCATTATTAGCATCAAACCTGTTCTTATTGTTAATTAATCCGTCGCTAATAAAGTCTAATTTCCCCCCTTAATTTTCGTGAATCTGATCCCGGAATTCTCCCTCTTTTCTACATGAATCTAATTTCTTTTGTCCTTTTGAATCAGAAACAGAAAGGAGGGGTGAGTTGACAGAAAAACTGGATTTTGATAGACTATATTATCACCACCAAGACACATCACTGAAAGGATTGGTGATGATGATGGCATCATCAACAACAACAACGTCAGTAGCAGCAGTGAATACGAACGCCAACATCAACACGGATCGAACAAGAAGGAAAAAGAAGAAGAAATCCCTCTTGCAACAGCACCAATCAAAACAGAACCAAAACTCCCAGAGCCACGCCAAATGGAAAACAGAAGCACAACAACAAATCTACTCATCCAAACTTATCCAAGCCTTAAGCCAAGTCAATCTCAACCCCTCATCTTCATCAGCTCCACGTCAAGGTCGAGCCGTTAGAGAGGTTGCTGATCGAGCTTTAGCTTTTGCTGCTAAAGGTAAAACCAGATGGAGCCGGGCCATTCTGACAAACCGGATCAAACTCAAATTTCGGAAACAGCAACATAAGCGACAGAGACTTGCGTCTTCGTCTTCTTCAGGATCTACTGTTGTTACAACTGCGAGTAATAGCCGGTCGTCGAGGAAGCATAAAGTGAGTGTTTTGAGGCTGAAGGGGAAGGGTTTGCCGGCTGTTCAAAGAAAAGTTCGTGTTCTTGGCCGATTAGTTCCCGGTTGCCGGAAACAACCATTGCCTATTATCTTGGAAGAAGCTACAGATTACATTGCTGCTCTGGAGATGCAAGTTAAAGCCATGTCTGCTATAGCTGAGCTGCTTTCTCGCTCTTCCTCCGGAGCCGGCTCTTCCTTGGAGCCGATGAGCTCCTGATAGGCTTGTAATGACAGATGTCGTGTTCTGTTTTTTTCCCATATATATTTTTTCTTCTAGCTCCGTTAGATACTCGTCTTTCCTCTTCTTCTTTTTTTTGTGGAAAAAAACAGTGTTCTAATTTCTTTGTTTTGAATCCTCAAGAAATGTTAATTGATTATAAGAACTAGCTAGGGCATTAGAATTCGTCCTTGATAATGCGTGAAGAAAGAGTTGGCAAATGGGATTCTATTTTCCTCCCTGGCTTCAGTAACTAAGGTCAGATTTTATTAGGATGTTGTGGATTTGGTATGGGCATTTGAGGTGTAAAATACACAGCAGTCCTTGGTGTCTTACTGGGTAATTAAGGATAACATGAATTGTCATATCCAAATGGAGTCCGTTTATGCGTATTCCGACCAAACGGTGAAAAATCTGAAAGCATGTCTTTCTTTTCACTTGTGAATGGAAAGAGATTAGAGCAAATCCCTAGGCCACCATGGTTGTCTGTGGCTAAGAAAGTTGGCACCACCTTTTATCTTCGGGAGTATAGATGTTTTTTAAAGTGTTTATTAATTATAAATTTTTTTAAATAATATTTTTTAATTTTTATTTTCATATTAACACTTCAAAAAAATTAAAACAAAAAAATTAATTTTTACACAACTGAAACACGATACCAAATGAGATCTTGAAGATTGCCTCGAGTGGCAATCTATGCTGCATCGAGTCATCTATGTTACTCCCATACATAGTCTGAAAACGAAAAGGACACTCCAGTTGTTATTACTTGTATGATTGGGAGGTTAATTTGAGAGTTTTTTTTGTTTTTTCAAACCAGCACATTGAATATGTATATATATTCAGAGAATTATTTTTCCAAGAATAGCCTAGTTTAACGGATTTTTTTTTTTTTTGAAAAGTAGCATAGTTTGCTAAGATTTTTAGAAAATTAACAAATGTTGAAGAATTATTTTTGAAAATAGGATACTCGAACACAAACACTATTTGAAATAGTAGTAGCGTCTCACAATATATTTTTCTACACCAAAGCTTTTGAAATAGCAATACTCAGTGAATGTTTCAAAACATCTTTATTTTACAGATTAATACACATCAACTAAATATAACCAAATATTTTATAAAGATTCAATGATAAAAAAAGAAAAAGGAGACAATGTGACGTGGCAGAAGAGAGAAATTAAGGAAGAAAAAATAAAAAAAAAAATGGGTCATCGGAGACATACAGGACTCTGTTTTTGACACGCGATATTGTTAGAAAGTTCTTGAGGACACGATTCTAACTACACCTTGGAAGAATACCAAATGAGATCGTAATTAACCCTACAAAAACCATAACAAATTACGATCATATTTGGTGGTTTTTCAAAGTGTGGTTAGACTCGTCTCGTCAAAATCTTTCTAACGGTACTGGATGTGTCAAAAACGAAGCTCTGGTGTGTTCCCGGTGAGCCATTCTTTCATAGCTATTGGATCTTGAATCTCATTTATTTGTCATTGGATCTTCATAAAGTTTTGGATTGACTTTTTATGCATATTAATTAAATTGAGAGGGACATATTTTATGGAACAACTATTATTCTCAATAATGATTGTGTTCAACCACTCTTATTAACAGCGATTGTGTTCAAACCGTGTTGTATCCCGAATATTTTCCTAACATATGTTACTTTCCTGAAACTTTTTATGAAATTGTATTAGAAATCTAAAATACCCTAGTTTAACTAGTTGTGCAGTCTCACTCATGCAACTTGAGATCTCACATACAAAAACAAATTATTAATTTTTATCACTCCGTTTCTTTATTTGGTACATCAATTTTTATTTTTATTTAACTTTAGTTCCATTATTTTGATTGTTTCATCTGTTATTTTTGTGTATTTTTTTAAACTGAGATTAATATTTATTTTTGAATGCGATTACCAGAAAAAAACTAGTTTTTTGCCTAAAATATTGTTATTCTTTGCCCAACTTAAATAAAAAATAATTTTAACTAATAAAATGATCATAACAATAGAGATAAGATATCAGATATGTAAAAATCAAGAGACCAAGTAAGAGTTTGAGTAGAGAAGAAATAAGAAGTAGGTTGGCACAATAACCAAAGCATGAAAGAATCGGAGCTCCGAATATGACACTTGCTGTCTAAAGGAGACGACATGCTCACCCGTCGGTGGTGGATACAAAAACATTTGACTGTGGGACGCTCATGCGCTCTAGGTCACCTGTCCCTTCTAATTATAGTACAGGAATACACAAGACAAGGGAAGGGAAGTGAAGGGGTTCTGTCTCTGGAGAGGGCTAGTGTTGAGGAGGCATGACAGGGTGACACCTGCGTCCAATGCCTTTGACTCCGTTTTAGTGTTTTTTTTTTTAATATTTATTTTTTTTACTTCAAATTACTATTATTTTTTAAATATTTTTATATCATTTTAATGTACTAATATTAAAAATAATTTTTAAAATATAAAAAATATTATTTTAATATATTTTTAAATAAAAATTATATATTTTTAAAAAATCTCTAATATTCTCCCGAACATCCTAGAGAACAACCGCGTATCATATTCTATGGCAGGCACACGGGTGCTTGTGTTTCATCACTATCAGCTAGGATTGGGAATTGAGGGGGTAGAGAATGAGAGTGCAGAGACTACGATGGTTGAATTTTTTTTTAAGGACCCCTAACATAGGACACCCTACCCTACGTTATTTTTGCTTGCATAGGTCTCAGAAAGTGATGATTTTCTCAGAACACATGCTTTGCATTCATTTTGTTCAGGCATACAAACAGCCGCGGTACACATGCACCCATGTGCCTTAAGCCTCTCCTACACGGCTACACACTTTTCTCTTCAGGATATCCACAGTTTTTTTTTTTTTTTAAAAAAAAAAAAGAGAGAAAATTCCCTCTTTGTGCCTTTTGAATTAACCACTGTAAAAGTCAATCAGTTTGACTGGACAGAGGCCCGTCCCATTTACCATGATTTAACCCTGTTAACTCGTGAGAAACAAAAGGATGTGCTTTTTACAATGCCATCTAGTCATTTTTTCCTTAGAAAAATGATTAAAACGTTTCTATTTGCATAATTAAATAATATAAATTAATCTTGATTAAAGTAATGGTGGCTGGAAGTCATGGAAAAAAAACCCATGAAACAAAGATGGGCTGTCACCGCCGTCCCACCACTAGTTAATTCGGGGGGGCGGCAAGTTGACTCGAAAGATTAAACAATTCTAATTTCTAAGAGAAGAAGCTGCCACACAGGCATTTGCTTTCACGTCATTCGAGTCCTCGGCATCTCTTCAACAGGACATGTTACAATCATGATTTCCAAAAACGAAAACATTTTTTCAAGCTGCAAACACTGGTTTTCCATTTGTTTAGAGTACACGTGTTTTTATATTTTAAGAGTGTATTTAAAAAAAAACTGATTTTTTTTATTTTTTAATTTAAATTATTTTTTTGATTTTTAAATTGTTCTGGCGTATTCATGTTAAAAAATAATTTTTAAACAATAAAAAAATATTATTTTAAAATATTTTAAAATAAAAATTACTTTGAAAAGCAATTATTATCACAATACCAAACAGGCTCTTCGTCATCACCGAATTGTCCAGAAAAAATCTTCCAAGATCAATTCCAAAAAAATCTCACCATAAGAATTAACAAACTTGATGCTATTTAGGACTAAGTCCAACTATTTTTAAAAAATAGATTGCATTTTTTTTTAAAAAAAGTTTCAAGTTAATAATTTCTTAGTGCTTATTGGTCGTTTTGATGTAAGAAATAAAAAATTAAAAAAATATTATTTTGATGAAATTTCAAGTAAAAAGTACTTCGAAAAATAATTTCTAACACACTCACAAACAAACTCTTTGTTATTGAATCCCATAGATTTGATGGTTCAAGTTATTTAAGCAGTGATTTTGGGAAATATATTCAATGACATTAGCAAAACTTTAAACATTATAGTAAAACACTTTGAAAAAAAAATCGTTCATACTTTCATATTTTACTATGAACTCATTATGACAAATTTTTTGCAATTCAATTTCGGTACAAATATTCGTTTTTATTATTTTTTGATCATTGGTTTGAGAGATGAAAGAGAGAGATCACTGAATTTCAACGATAAGAGAGAAAGTCATCATTCACGTCATTTTCAACCACCTAAATGGTAGTTATTGGTGTTCATGGGTTTCATGCCATGAGAGAAGTTTGATAGTGATTGTTTAAAGTCTCGATGCTGCTTAAAAAATTATATACGAGTTGAGTAAGACAAATAAAATTATCATGCAATTTATTGTCGTACGGTTAAATGAAAAATAATCTTTGGAGTACAAAAATTATTGAATTTGATGACGTGCATGACCTGTATCATGAGTTTGGTTTGTTGACTCGAGTTCAATTGATTTTTTTTCTTTTTAACTGAGTGTTTCTTTTTACTAATTTTATCTTTTAACATTAAGTTAATTAATTGAAGATTGAACATACCAATTTATTTTTGCAAGATTATCCATGTAGGCCTTGTAGGGTCAACCTGGGTTGATCTAGGAAAATCTAATATATTTTTGTCTCAATATGAGATAAAAATACCATTAAGAATGCAATTAATTTTGAGATCACGCATGGTTAAAATCTATTTTTTTTTTCAGAACACACATTAGTGATGCCTAAATTTTTTTTTTTTGTGTTCAATTTTTTTTTTTATCTATAGTGCAGCGTGGAGCAATTTTGTTATCACTTGGTTAAATAAAATTACCCGACCACGGTGAAGCGCGGATAAAATAGCTAGTTAACACCATTGTTCATTGCTGTAACCAGAAAGGTGATGCATAACAAGCATCAAGGATGTTTAGTATAGTTTAGTTAGAGGGCAAGTTTCATAATTGATTTCTTAGTTTGATTTGTATAGTTTAGAGGGCGAGTTTTCATCATTTTTGAGTGCTTTAGATGGAAAGCCATTATCATGATTTTGATTTGAGAGCTGAAGGCTACCTTTAAATTAATCAATCAAAACATTCAAGCAATAAGCTTAGGGAAGATAAAAAGCCTCTGTCATCCATTAAACTAGCTAGATAACATATTAAATTAATTAATGCACAAAAATCATGCGCAATCTTCAAACTAACGAATCGCCAATAATTGATCTGAAAATCAAATTAAAGGTACACGGGAAGGATGAATTAATGCTCAATGGATCATCGAAGATCATTCGACCTTTTAGCTGAGAGATGGCTTTCCGTCTCTTGCAAAGAGAGGTACCACACCGAAACTTGAAATTAATTAATTAATTAAAAAACGATTTCAAACTCGAGGTGTTAATTTAAAAAGAAAGAAAGAAAGAAAAGTCAAATTGATGAATGCCTTCTGTATCGAGTCTATCGACAACAATTGAAGTCAAGAGATCCTTTAAAATTAACAAAGAAGTTAAATAATTTGGGGACGCTTTCAATAAATGTTCACGATTTAAGATTTCCATTAGAATATCTTAAATTTAAATCGCAAAGTTATCTATATTGTACCCCTCGAGAACAAAGAATCTTGATAGCCTCACTGTACGAGATCCAATGCAAATACAAGGATGTCTGTTGAAATTAGCTGCACGGAATCTACAGTGAACTTGCATGTGGCCCGCGGGGTGTGATTCCTGTAAACTTTGCTGCTACTTCACATCAGCATCCCAGTTTCAGGGCATTAATATATAGTTCATTTCACCATGAACGATTACAAATGACAAATAAAAATATTGGAATTAAATCCAAATAAAGATCACGAGAAATAAATTCTATGAATACAAATGATCAATTTGCAAAAATATAATTTAACACTGTAAATAAACCCTCCCAACGCAGGAGAGAGTGTTCATTTCTATAGTCTGACTCTCACTTGTTAACATGTTGACCCGTGAAAATTTTCCTTCATGTTGCTCGCAAGAGAGGTGGTTAATTTCTAGACTAATTAAGTAGTAATTAACTCTTGATAATAATACCAGTTCCTCTTACTATTATTTTCTCACGCAAAAACATATTCAACATCTCTGCTCGTCACTGCTCGAGTGATCTCGAAACTATTCAAGTGCCTGTGTTATTCAACCATCTGCATATATCTCTAAAAAATATTTACCCACAGTACTGTTGCATATTCCCTTTCAAAAGTTTGATAAAGGCACGTTCGTCTACAGCAAGGTAACGTACAGTCACGTTTACAGTCTTATGAAATATTCAACAACAATCTCAGAACGTCGGAAGGAGATAGTTACCATCTTTGGAAATAATGCGTCGGGCAGATGTAAAGATCAAACAGAGACACCCATGTAAATTAAAGAATGAAAACGGTACCGTTATCGATGCTAGATCCTACGAAGTCTTGTTGTTGGTATATCCCATCCAAACTTTCCCAGATAGCCCAGGTGAGAAACACAGACAAAAGATTGCAGAGATTCTAAGATTAGTGGTCTCATATATGCGCCATACCATGCACCACTAAATACACAGGAGACCTTTTAATTTAACTGCCTTGAAAATTCTCGTCTTTTGATCGTTTTTACAAGGGCATGCACGCACCAGCCACCATGTGAATGCCAAGCAATGAAAAGGACATAAAATTTAAAGAATTGCTCACTTCGCCTAAAGTATTCTTAAAGCACATGGAGGGGTCTGGCCTTGTCCATTGAACTCCAAGAAAACAAAAGGTAAAGAGGTGGAAAAGTAAAAGTTGCAAAAGATGGCTTCGCCATATGGTCTCCACTATCCAGAGATGGAAGAGTTTGTTTGCGATGTGGCACTTTGGTCTTCTTTTATTTATTCCATGGCAAAAAACTGTCTTGAGAACAAAATTAATTATAGGCATGATATATTACAGTGAATGAAAAAACTTGGTTGTCTTCCTGTACACACACATGACACGTAACAGAGCATGATACGAGTTTAGGTAATAATTGTTACCATCTTTTTGTCATTTTCCCATTGTTTCCATTTGAATGCATTGTCACGAGTGATCAGCTCCATCCAAAGCCGATTGAGTTGGCGAAATTATTGTTACCTTACCCGCAAGGTTCTTTTATTGTAACATTATTATTTTTTTATTTCACATTTTAATATTAAATATTTATTAAGAATATAGTTTTATAATTTATTTTAATTTATTTTTTATATATTTATCTCATTTTACTGATTTGAATATTTATGACTTTGAAAGTTAATAAAGTTGACTCGAGATTTTTTTTTAATTTTTTTTTGTAATTTTAATTTTTAACATTGAATTAATTTAAAAATTAACCAAAACTAATTAAAAAAACTTTAATAATATCCAAATATTTTTCTATTTTTTTTTATAAAAAAATTAATTCGACTTCCAATATAGTATGAGTAAATAATTTAGTTAATGGTAATTTATCTTCAAACTATTTTAGTCATATTGAAATTGTAATTCCGGTATTTTTGTTTCCTGGCATATCGTTTTGGATTTAAATCCATTTTCAGATATGAAAAATAATTTCTTTTGTTATTATATTAGTATAAACATGAATTACGTTTTTGAAGGGAATTCTATCCTTTAAAGATGATTCAATCGTTTAAAAACCTATTAAAAAAATAAAACCTTGAGTTCTCGTAAGTGAAACTTAGTAGGGAAAAATGACATCATGGGGGGCACTTCAAGGCAATAAAATATATAGTTGAAAGGGAAATAAAACGATCAAATTTCCTTCAATTGATTTTATTTAAAATAACACAATAATTCCAATCACAGTCTCAATAAATCTTATCGGTCGCGCTCCTCGTTTTACCAAATAGCTTCATTGGATCCAAGAGATGCCAAGCTGCTGTCATGTACAAGGAAAAAAAATATCAGAGAAGAGGTTAAAAATGCGATGGGACGGGACCTGAGTAATTAAGATGGGGACGTTAGGAATTACTCAATTTCTTTTAAGTGACCTTTTTAACCTGTTAAATCCCACATGAGAAATGACCCAATTTCTTTTAACCTTTAGAGAGTAATAAATTAGAGAACAAATAATGTGTAGGGTGCTATTTCCGGGTTCCATGTGCAATGCATTTATGTGTCCTGGAATAGGGCATGTCATTTTCACTCGAAGATAAAGAAAAACGAAGAGACAGAAATAATGAAATGCCGAGGCATGCGTGGATAATAATATATGAGGGCCAACAAATAATGTTAAATTCCATCGATCTCAGTGGAGTTTTGACATGCCAATTTGAGGGCCAATATGTGTAGAAAAAACAGGCATCGAATATCTTTGATACATTTAATCTGTCGGCTCAGGAACCAAACTAGAAGATGCTCGCTCGATACATTTAACATTCTTTTCGACCGGTGAGATTCAATGAACAGTATGAAAATCAAAACGCAATTTTGTTTTAAGGGGGAATGTATTATTGTTAGATATAATCTGGGGATTGACTTGGTGAAAGTTCTCGGCTAACCTCTATATCACCTATGCAAATCATTTTTTTCAATGAAAGTAAGAAAATGATGTTATTAATTTTTTTTAATTATCAAGAAATTGTTCAGATCAAGTTTGGGTATGGTGAAGTTGGATCGATTAGATTGATCGAGTCTAATTAGATCAATTTTTTAATTGATTTAATATTAGATCCAGCTCAGGTTAATTAGGTCTTCAATCATTAAGTTTTCAAGTCAATTCATGAAATATGATTGGATTTAATAATCATGGTGGTGAAGAATCAGCGTGGTTATTACTTTCTTAGCTTCCATGTAGTATTATAAGCAAACAGCCCACATCTTATTGTTTTTTATTTTTTTTAGGTTTTTAAGTGTATTTGTTGGATGGTATTACATTTCAAGGATTTGAGAGGAAAATCAGAAAAAATAAAATATAAATATGAATAAAATTGAGTCTTTTGTTGTTTATTTAGCATCAAAATGCGAAATTGAAACTTTTCAAAGATAACGGGATAGCAGTGGAGAGTTCTTAAATACAGGATAGGAACGAAAAATATAATTTATTCTATTTTGAAACGTAACTGTCTCAATAAACCAAAAGCACTGTAATTTTCCTATGAAACAAGCTTCGTTGGTTTATGAGCATAGCACAAATTTTAATGTTTTTTTAAATGGTCATGTCATTAATTATCTTATAAATCTTATTACAGTAAGACTAAGGGTTTGTTTAGACTATGGTCATGGATGCACTAGAAATGCTTAAAAAATGGGGGGAAAACCATGATTTCATTTCAACTATTTGAGGTAAATTCTTGAGTTTTTTTAGGACATTGAAATGACATGAAAACAATATTAAAACCCATATTTCAAATAAAAAAAAATATTGAAACATCAGGTAAAGTGTCACTTCACATCCTTTCAGAGCTTTTAAAAAACACTTTGCTGTGAAGATTGCATATGTTACAATTTTTATAAAGGTTTTACCAAAGACACCTGTTAGGGGGAGTATTAAGAGCATATTTCTTTACAAAATTAACTCGTTGTTGTAATTACATAACACAGTTAAGTAAGGAGATATATATATTTTTTTTATACTTAATTCGAGTTTTTTTTATTTTAAATATTGCAGTATTGTTTGACGGGTGGAATATGATCAATTAAAGATGATTAGTAGTAGTTTTGAGGCTAGTTAAATGATGTTCATTAACATCTATATATGCATTATAAAGGGTATTTTGAACAATAATATCAAAACTAATAAATATATATATTAGCCATTTAACTGTCAAGGGTTTATTAAATAATTTCTCGTAATAAAGAGATTAATTAATTTGTTTTAATAAATTAGAGGAACTAATTTGTAATTAACTCCTACTTTTAACAAGGCAAGTCTCGCCAATGCAATGCATATTCCAAAGGTTAATGGATGCTTAATGATCGGATGCAAGTCAAATAGCCATATACTGCTGGATGTAACTAAACAATATCACAATACTGCAATGCATGCTCTTCCCACAGCTTGCATGCCTCTCTGGCTATGCAGGCTTAATTAGTAGATTTCTGCTCAGGTGCGAGGCTCCTGAGCAGTGCACTATTGAGCTCCCTGTGATACAATTATTGCGTGATTAACTATCATCGTGGGAAAAATCGGTGTTTAATATAGGTTTGGACTATAATTCTATAAAGCCTTCGATTAGGCCCAGATTCATAATAGCAACACCCAAACCAGGACCAAAAATCTTGAAATTTTTTACTTTTGCTTGAGTTGGAGGACAACAAAATATAGAATATCTGTTTAAAACGGGTTTATCTTAGTTTTGCCGGAGCATCATTTTTCTTACCTTTTCCAGAACAATTTTGGTGTGAAGTGCCGTCAACCTTGATTTTTTTGATAACCTAGTTCCAAAGTTACCAGCTTTGATCCCTTCGATTGTTTGTCTTTTGTTCTATTCCAATATATTTGTAAGCATGTTTTGAGGAGCGGTTTATTACAGTGGAAGATCCACCGAGAAGCGTTGTGACACGTAAAGGCTGAAATCGATTAAGGAATTTAGAGATCTAGAAAACAGGCTGATGAATCTTCATTAGGCGTGAAGGCCTCGATTAACCCATGGTGGAGCCCAATAAACTCAGTGAGTCCATCATTATCTTGTTGGACTTAAACCATGAAGAGGCTCTCAGGCTAACTCTTTTTTCATGAGATAAGTTTTTCAGGTCTTGTGGTGACGATTTGCATTCAGAGGGGATTTGAGATCATTGCATATATTTATCTACTCTAAAAACATCTAAATTACCGCATTTCATTCACATGCTATGATCACTCATGCTTCTCTTCAGACTACGAGAATGTAATGAAACTGCTGCAAATAAAAACCCTGCTATCTATCCATGTGAAAACGAACACCATAGAATTCATTGACTTTAACATGCACGCGTGCATCTCAACTAATCACCCACACAGAGTCTTGTCTGACTGGAGATCATACTGATCAACAATATCACTAGTCTCCTCAAACACGGCAGGCAACTATAATGCAGACAACACGGTTATAGGAAGAGCAGCTCGGCGGAAGAGAGAGAGAAGATTAGATATGGCAAATGGCTGTAATGGGCTCAAGATCACATTCACGTGATGGAAGACCTCAATTAGCGAACGATGGAGCCCGTTAGGATTATATCTCGCTATCGGTCAAACCAAGCCCTTTATTTTGAGTATTCCCAAATCAACCCCTTAACATCGATTTAAATGTGATTGGAGTCTATTGATCCAGCCTTTTTTACCAATTGAAACTTAGAAAGTCCCGATGGATTTCACCTTTTTTTGACGGTATGATCTGAGGATCAGAAATCGCATTTTATCTGAACCACCACACCAGTTTAATTGACCAAAATAAATAGTTAAGGGTCTGCTAAAGAAAATATAAAAAGTAAAGGGACTCAATTATGATACGCAGCCGGAGTTAGGCTTAAGACGACATCGTTTTCTAAGTGTTGAGGAACCGAAAAAGCCCTTCATTCTCTGTCTGTGTCTTCCTCTGCTTCTAGTTCCCAGATACAGTAGCTGTGGAGAAGAGAATGGCATCATCATCATCAACAGCAGTAGCAACAGCAACAGAAACAACTACAGAGAGAAGAGGAATACCAGGAGCTCAGTTTGTAGAAGATGTTGAAACCTATCTTAATCAATCTGGTCTTGATGTCAACTCTGCCCTGTCTTTTCTGCAAGAAAGGTATTCTCTTTTATCATTTCTTTCACAACTTTAATCGATTTAAAATGTTAAATACTTCATCTTTTTCGCGATTGATGTTGGGGGTTATGTTTGTTTTGTAGATTACAGCAATATAAGTTGGTGGAGATGAAACTTCTTGCCCAACAAAGGGATCTTCAGGTACCTTTTGTATTCTATGGTTTGAATTGAATTGTAACTGTAGAAAACCAGGGTTTGATTAACAGGGGAGTCGTGACTTGCTGTTCTTTGGAAACCTTGTGGGCATTTATGTCAAGTGTTTGACTCTCCAAATCTTAACATTATGGAAATTGGTAGAATTTGACTGTAACCGGCTAAAATGGGTCTTATAGTTCATGAATTATTAATAGGTTGAACTGGTAGGAAAAACGTTTTTAGCTTTTTGAGTTCTCAAGAAGCTTTGCATGGCAGGACTGAATTGCTGCATTTTAGAATTTGACCTCATAAGGGTTTTACCTTTTCTCTGCTTCGTATGGTTTTGGCTGGAGATAATTAACTCCAAAACTACTATCTCAGTTATAGCATTTTTTATGAGTATTTGTGCACTCTTTTTTTCAGCTATTGATTATCCAGCTGAATGTTGAATATCATAATCTTAAGCTATAAGCTATTCTAATATCTGAGTGATGCTTTTGATTTCTGCACTCCGTTTCTGGGATAAATATTCTGTACCACAAGCAGAATCTAACTTGGTTAATTTGGGTCTTTGTGCTGAATTGGAATCGAGTTTTCATGTGACTTCACTAGTTTAATTTCTTTGGTTTGTAATAACTGGTGTAACATTCAGTAATTGCTTTGGTTGTCAGGCAAAGATCCCTGATATAGAGAAGTGCTTAGATGTGGTTGCCACTTTACAGGCTAAGAAGGGTACTGGTGAGGTTCGTTTTCTGTGCTGATCATTTTATATTATCTATGGTAGCTTGCTTTTGGAAATTGTTCTTACCCAAGCTATGTTCGAATATGGGGTTAGCAGACTTCATGAATAACACTGTTTTTATTTTGATGGATTTCCTTCTAGCTCTAGTACATTATTTTATAGGGTAGTTGCAAAATTGATATTGTATGGGTGAATATGCTTGTGAAGAATACTGTCATGCTCTTGTTGCAGCACAAATATCATAGTAAATAGATATGCCGTTTGTGTTATATGGGGTATCCTAGTAAATCCCTCACCCACCTCCCTCCCCTGCCTCCTTCCTGATGAATTGATAACTGTTCTAGTTTTAAATAAAGTTGAACACAAGAGGTTGAAGTGTGCCATTTACTGCTTACCATTGCATGCTGAAAATAACTGTGAAACATGACCATCATAAGGAGGAGAAATCAGATGTGGTTTATGCCTTTGCACTAGTTGCAATTCACTAAACACATGCCTCCATGTTCATCGCATTTCTTGTTATTTGATAAATGATGGCATTTTGGAACTCTTAAACGTGTTGAGTTCTTCATACCCATCTTTAATTGATGAAAATGAATAAAGCCCACTATCATGTAACTCCTCTGCTGAAGGGCTCACCTCTACTTTAGGGCAAGCACGCTGGAGTCTCGCTATCATTGGCCTCAAAAAAGCGAGCTTCGTGTTTGTTGACAGCTTGCTATTAGAGAACGGCTTCCTCTTTTCTGACATTATCTTTTACATCACCATAGTTTTTTATTGGATTTGCTAAGATTCAGCTCTAGAGTCCATGTCAACCATCCTACCCTTAGCTTCCTTAGTCTTGGCCCAGGGATTCTTACAATCATTATAGTCATATCAGGTCTGTGCTCAATCCATCAGCCAGGCTAATTATGTATAGTCTCCCATCTCATGCCTCCTCACATAGTTCAAACCATGATTGTAAAAATCCCTGGGCCAAGACTAAGGCAGTAGATTTCAAAAATGTTTAATTTGTATATTAGATGCTGCACTGTAAGTGTATGTTGGCAGGTGAGTTGCATACATGATCATACTTGCAGAAGAAATTTTCACTAGTTGAGTTGCTCATGAGAATTAATTCTAAGCTTACAATCTTGACTTGATCTTACAACATTCTTGCCCACTTAGCATGTCCAAACTAGAGTCACTTTTTTAGACTACCTTAATGAATACCATATATTTTTCATGTTGGTTTCTTCAGTCTTCCTGGATTAGATATTGTGGCAATCCTGGCTTTACGTACTCCAGAGTCCTAGCTTCTGGTTGATGAGAATCTACTTCTCTAATAATATCCCTATTCCTTACAATCAGTGGTCCATTGGTTGTCCATGGATGGTCTTTGCTAATTACATCCCCCCATCTTTTAAGAACCCAACACTTGCGTGCTAGTGGGCGACGTGACTTAAAAAGGATTGAACTAGTGAGCTGCTATTTAGTATCTATCAATAGATTTGCTAAGAACAACCTGCTATATTTTGATTGGCATTCTCCCACAATTCGGATATATATGGCATTATAATACCGCAATCCAGCTAGTTGGTTAGCTATACCCAATGATGTAGAAATCACCTTGGAACTTTTTGCAGGAGCAGCCTTCAGAAAGTTACTGTTGTTTCAAAAGGCAGAACCTTGGATGATAATTCTGTGACCTTACATCGATAGCAGTAACAATATACATATATGCTATATATGAAAAAAGTGCTGACTTTCTTAGTTAGCATCTGAAAGATATGCCATCAATAGGACTTGAAATACTGTATTTTTTAATATATCTCAATCATATCATATCCTCTTAACAATTATTCCTAACTTGAAGCTGTAATTAATTCAGGTGCATATGTTGGCTGTTGACTAGTTCTGAATTATGCAATCTATTTTGTTATCTGGTTGAACTTAAAGCTAATGGTTTTAGGTTTCTATTCTCTTATAGAGTTTATGCTATTGGATGTTTCATTGGCTTTGTATTTTGGACGCAGCCTCTTATTGCTGATTTTGAAGTTTCCGAAGGCATATATTCTCAGGCTCGCATTGAGGATGCCGAGTCGGTTTGTTTATGGCTAGGAGCAAATGTCATGTTGGAGTATTCATGTGAAGAGGTTTGCACCTGTTCTTTTAGATGCTTCAGAAGCCTCTTTTTTTTTAAAAAAAAAAATCATTAAGATTGGATACAAATGTAAGATCAATGAGAATTTTATGGTGTAGGCCAATGATCTTCTACAAAAGAATTTGGACAACGCTAAAGCTAGTCTAGAAGTTCTAGTTGCCGATCTATTATTCTTAAGGGATCAAGTCACAATAACACAGGTATTGCTAATTAAAATATAGGCTTCTTTATCTTTCTTCCTGGAGTGGCGATTAATGTGTAGAATTTAAACCAATATGTTGCATATGACATTATTTGCATAACAAACCGGGCTAGCACTATTAGTGCGCACCAATTTTGCACCCCCCACCATCAATTTTTCTGTATTATGATGATGTTTCATTTGTCCTAAAATTGTTATTGGTACACCAACTTTCATTTTATATCAATCAAGTACTTGAACTTTGATCTTTCTCATTTGATACACCAATGTTTTTTATTGATCCAATCTAGTGCTTTAGCCAATTTTTTATTTTCTAATGTAGATTGTTTTTAGTGAAAGCACCCTATAAAATAAGATTATTTTTAAGAAACAAAAATATTTTAGATTAAGATAAATGATATATAAAATTAAAATAAATCCTTTTTATGAACTAGTTTTTAGTCTTTATGTAAATGACTTGCCATTGATGAAAATAGTTTATGTTTTAAAATGATTTTGAGCAGGTTAAGCTGTGTTTAGCAAACAATGAGCAAGTCATTTACAATGAGAAAAGGTGTAAAGTTACTAATAGTGCAAGTATTCCCAAGAAACAAATGTTAAGGCATTTGATTTTACAGCATACCAAACTGCAAAAGGCTTCGTAAGTTTGTAAATTGTTAGCGGTTTTTTTACCATTACTACCATTTTACAGGTTACTATTGCCCGCGTGTATAACTGGGATGTTCACCAGAAGCGCAGAATGCGCGAAGCTGTTACTGCTGAGAAAGACTCATGAAATAGTTGTTCCACTGCAATTGAGTTTCAGAGGCAGCAATGCAAGCTTATCTTCTAGGGTGTATTGTCTTAATCCCTCGTTTCTTAATCTGGTGAAGGTATTGTCTCTGCATACCTGTTGATGTTTTCTGCGTATCTGCACTTTTGTGGTCTGGTTCACTGCGCACTCATGCAGAAGCTTGATATATTATCTGGATCATTTTTGATGCATGATAGAATTTCTTAGCTTGAGCTGTAACATCTGTATTAACTGAAAGTCCTTTAGGTTGATTGGCTGTTTACTGTTTTGTAAGCTTTTGTTTTTCAAAAAGATGTCCGGTTAAGTTTCAAATCTCTTTGTTAAATGAGTTAGATATCTGGTTTAAATTTTGAAATGTCGGGTCCGTGGTGGAAACAATGGGGACCGCATGTAAGTTCAATATGAAGGAGATGCGTTGGCAAAAGGTTTGCGAGATGGAGGTAAAGGAGCCTATGTCACTTGGTCTGAATGATGTCAGCATCTTACCTCAAAAGGGTTGTAGATCTGGATTTTTTCAATTATACTATTGAGTTTTTTAGTTTTAAATTATTACTAGGTTTCTGCTCTGTAGACTTCGGTCCACGAGCTTGGTGGGATCACACTTGTGTTCATGTTGGACGTATTTCTTAATTGCTTCACATGACGGTTGAGTCTTGTAACGTTAGGCTGGCAGTTTGGCGGCCTCGCTACTGATAACGGCTAACGTTTTTACATATGAGCCTCAACTTGTCGGTGACTGAGAATCTAGTTCAGAGCAGTGGCAAGTTAACATGTGTCTATGAGGGAGTCGAGTTTTTGTCTTGTTCCCCACCTTAGCACCAAAACACCATTTGGGTTTAGGGCGCCGCATAGAAATTAAGGATTATCCAGGTACACTTTGAGTGGACTTTTAGAAGTCGATTTCAAGCGTTGAATGTAATCTGATTACTTTTGATCAAATTGCATTACAAGTAGGTGTTTGAAAAAGTCTCTTTTAAGCAACTAGCCACCTACCTGAGAGCAGCCCATCGTAATCCAGGAGGCCATAGAAAATTACGGATGTGGGTCTTGCTGCCTCCAATAATCTCACTTTTAAGTGTCGGTTAAACCCAGCATCATTTATATGTCGGTATATCCTTGTCCAAAATGTTTGGTTCAGTCTGCAAATTGGCAGCAAACTTGAAGTTTGGATGCTCCAACATCACCTAATTTTCCTATCACAGACACAAGCATGTTCTTTCCATTGCTATCAAATCCAATGGATAGACAGTTTCTTGCATTTCACTTGCGTCCATTTAGGAGGTTGCTTATTGGATCACAAGACCTTCGGCCTATACGATGGGAAGTATGTATTGAAATATATAGGTCTCTGCACTTCGCAAAAGCTCCCTAAATTTATGAAGGACGCATGCTCTATACGCTTCTCTTGCCGTTTCAAAGAAACAAACGAAAAAAGGGACTAGCACAGTTCAGATATAAAGATCCCTTCAACATTAATTGAAATAACGAAGAAGAAAGTATCCAGCCTTTGTGTTCTATACATATTTGCATGGAGTTTTTCCATTCGAGTACCTGGCCCTTCAAGGCATATATAGTTTTCATCGTGGGCCAACTATAACTCGGAAGTTTCCAAGCTTTGCAAGCTTCTTCTAAGGTTCAACCTCGAATGAGACCCGAGAGATTAATATGACCTCCAAATGGCAGTCAAGATGAGATTTTTAATGTGGATCCAATAAACGTCCATGTTCATACGCAGTTGACCTTGAGAATTATAAGGGGTCCCATAGTTTAAAATTAAATGATGTGAAAACCCAGTTGCATGTAGAAATGGTTTGACAATCTTCAAAAGTCAGCAATAGGGCACATCTCCTTCTCTTCCTCTGCTTACACTGACATTCGGTTCTGTCGAGGTTTTTATATATACAAGACCGGTGCTATCTAATATATTTGTATGAAATTAAAAATTGAGCTAGATGCTGCTGCTGCTTTCCAATCTAATATCCAGATTTCACTGCCAGAAAATCTGCATGATAGTCAGGGATCAGATTTAAACAAAATAAACAACGTTCGGTCAGATTTATTCAAATCATACTGATTAATGCTGCTTGTTAGCACTAATACATGATTCATGCAAAAGATGAGGACATCATTTGGTGTCTATAGAACATCAAGGTAACACGATTAATGGGATTTACTTGTCTGGCTAATTACAATTAAGGTAGCAAAATCAATCTCAACTCAGCAACATATAAATTGTTAAAACACTTTTGTGAGAGTACTTATGCCTGTTTCTGGTTATCTCATATGTACACCGATTGTTTATACTCTAAATTCAAAAAGGTATATTAAAAAAACACGTCCACTCTTCACAACCTGATAAACTTCAAGATCAATGGTGAGGAGAACACATACACGTTACTTCCATGGAATCATGGGCATAAAAAGAAAGGAGGGGAAAGGAACCTATTTATTTATGGAGTCGTGCACGCAAAAGGAGACTGACTTGTCTTTACTGCCTTGTAATTAAAGCCATTTTGTCATCTAGTGTTTTCCACGCGTTTAGCGGTTGCCCGTATGATAAACCACTTGATTATTATAATAATAATAACGAGAAATGTTGACTTTGACTTATCATCATGTGAGGCCAATAGAATAGCTTGACGAGTTAAATGCAGTCGCTTGGTCTAAAGAGAATGGAAAAGTTAATTTTGGGTCTAAAAAATATATATATCTTTCAAGGAGATCAGAGTAACTTGCAATGGCCGCAATCATCGCTAGGTATTTTTATCAAGATTTGTCTAGAATGAAACGAATGGGTCAACTGGTTGATTTTGGTTCTTATTTGTTCGGATTATTATATTTAGTGAGTTTATTTTTGTGTGTGTGTGTGTGTGTGTGTTTTGCCTAATTTAGCCTGTTGGCCGTTCTAAAGCATCAGAGTCCAAAACCACTCCTTCTTGATAGATGGGAGATCTACAAATACATTCTGTCCTTGCAAGTTTTTTTTCTTCTTCTTATGATTGTATACAGTTTTGGATCAGATTGATTTCTTGGATATTTTTGCACGGTTTAGATGGATTGACAGGATCGTTAATGTTGCCTTATTTGATCAACTGAGGATTTGATCTGGAAACGTATCAATATTTCCACGTCATCCACAATATTATGAAGATTTTATACAATATTTGAAAAGGGTGTCTTCCAAATGCTATAATTTATACATAATTTATACATCAATGTCAAAGAACCATCTTAACTTAAAAGCTTAAACTGTTAGGTGAGGTCTCAGGATATGATTTATATTATTTTCTAACACACCCCCTCAAGTGAAAACCTTTTTAAACTTGCACATGCCCACTTTATCTTATGCTTAATTTTTATCAAATAAATGAGGATGATGAGATTTGAACTCGTGACCGTTTGATCATCAAGATTCTGATACTATATCAAAGAACAATCTCAATCTAAAAATTTAAGCTATTAGGTGAGGTCTTAAAATATGATTTATATTTATATTATTCTTTAACAATAAAAAATGATACTGTAATTCATATACATGTAATTCATATACATTAATAATCAAGATTAATGATATGTTGTACTTCAAGAAGGGAAGGAAATATTGCGGAGTACTAATTTGTTATGCTATTTATACGTCATTGTAAATGTCAAAGAAAAAAAAGGAGTTTGGGAAAGCGAAGCTAATTTGGACATAATTTATAGCTGAAAGAAAGCTTATAAC
>Ga0307515_10007584_pt1 | contig 21422 bp, 20 predicted proteins | sample 17_EM_MG_FD_194513 | JGI IMG/M metagenome (GOLD analysis project Ga0307515, IMG submission 194513) | Populus trichocarpa ectomycorrhiza microbial communities from riparian zone in the Pacific Northwest, United States - 17_EM | ecosystem: Host-associated > Plants > Roots > Unclassified | place...
TAACTTCATTTGATAATCCCGGATTTAGTTTGAAAACTATAATTTACCTCACATATTATTATTTTGGATTTGCCTTATCATATCTTTTTCTTTATAAATACAATAATTTATAAAGATAATTATAAAATCTCTCTCGTAATTTATCTGAATTTCAATTTCTTTTTATACTTTTATAAATTTACATCCTAGATTAAAAATTTTTTAAATAATATGCAATGTTAAGATGTAAATTGTTATTGAATATTAAAATTATAAAATAAAAATGTAATTTATGAAAGTATATTGAAAAAATAAAATTCAAATCAAATTACAGAAGAATTTTTATAATTATTCTTAATTTAAATTATCCTTTTGGATTTGGATTCTCCTTACAAAACATAACCACTAATGATTTTATTATTAATTATTAATTTAATGATTTGAACAGTGTAGAAAAATAAAATAATAAAGAATTAAATTATATAATTTTTAATTTTAAAAAAAGAAATGATTGGGAACATACGAAGAAGAAAGTCATGAAACAAACTAAAAGCGTGTTTGGCAGTGTAGTTGTGGGTACTTTTCAAATAGTTTTTCGTGTCGAAATACATGCCAATAATGTTTTTTTATTTTTTAAAAATTATTTTTGACATCAGCACATCAAAACGATCCAAAAAGTACAAACCGTACTCAATTTTAGCAAAAAAAAAAAATTTCAAAATTTGATGAAACACAATTACAAACGCAATGTCAAACGGTGTCTAAATGCACAGTAATGTAGTATTAAAATATATATTTTTTTTGTTAGTAACTGATTAGAATTGTTAAAAAAATATTTTAAAAAACATTAATTTAAATAAAAAAATAATTCAAAAAATATTTTAAACGGGTCGAAGCGAAAAACAAACCTGAAGGTAAGAAAAAAATGTGGCTGCAAGTCAGAAGGAAGAGTGTAATAATTAATAAAATATAAGATTAATTCCCGGGAAGGACTCATCACTCGTTCACTCATCCTCCATTTTGTCCCAGTCTCTCTCTCTCTCCCCCCTACTTGGTAGGACTGCTCTTCCGTCCCCTCTTCTTCTTCCTCCATTTTTTTAATATGCTGGTTGCTGAAAACAAATCAAAATTCTAGGTTTTCATTTTCGATCAACAACAACAACAGCAAATTGATTTAAACAGAAGAGCAAACAGATGAATGATTCGTGGGAATAGTAGCGATACTTCTTCAGCTGCTATTGCTGCTGCTTGACTGACTGATTCTCAGTCATGACTTCTCTTCAACTTTTGCAATTAACCGAGCGTGGTCGTGGTCTCTTGGCCAACAGAAGGTACTGATTTTTATTCACATTCTTGAATAATTTATTGAAGTTATTATTCTCAACCAGCAGTATTATTAGCTTAATTTAGCTAATCAAATAGAACCTACAAGTTTCTGTTTCATCCTGTTTGGAGGGAATTTTTTAATAAGCACTTATTGCATTATTTCGGCTTCTTTTTTTTATTTGTGAAAAACAGTGATCGAAAAACGGTTCTTTTTTTTAAAAAAAATTTTAAATTGAGGAAGATGTTACATTTCTGATGCTTATTTAGATATTACTCAATTACTATTTTATTTATTGAGAAGTTTGAAAGTGAATAGAAGGATGTGCTTAATGGGTGCCATTGTCTGTTATTCATTACACTCGAAATCTTTGGCAGTCTGAATGTGTTAAATTTTGGATCAGACACATCGTTATTTTGGTTTTTGTTTAAAGAAATGAAATTAAAGAGTGTATTCTCTAGGACTTTCATTTAAAGATTTATACTTTTTGGCCTTTTGGATTTTTTTTTGGGTTTATAGGAAGGAGGTTCTTAAACATCATAAATTGTATATTTTATATGTTGTCAATGGACTTAACGTGTTGTTTGCTTTCTTACCAGCTGGTAACTTTTCCTTACTTGATTGTTAGTTTCTTACAGGTTTACCCATCAAATGAAAAAAAATAAAAAAATCAGCTGGTGTGTGAAATTGCCCGCGTAAAAGATAAGATAAAATAATATAGAAGAAAGTTGGTCAGAAGAATCATAAATCCGTTTAAACCAGTTTATAAAATGCCATTGCTCTTGATGCATTTACAAAAGAACTTCCATAGCGATGAAACTACATTCATATAAAACTTTGTTGTTGATGCAGGAAATCTCTACTGCTTGCAGCTGGTGTCTTGGCTGCTGGTGGGACCGCTGCGTATGTGCAGTCACGGATTAGCTCTAAGAAATCTGATTCTTTCCTTCATTCCAATGGTCCCAAAGATGATAAAAAGATATCAAACAAGCTGGTTACTAATGACAAAAAAAATACACAAAAGAAAAGAGGTTTAAAGTCATTGCAAGTTTTAGCTGCAGTTCTTCTGTCTCGTATGGGTAAAATGGGTGCCAAGGACCTATTGGCTATGATTGCCATAGCAGTAAGTTTTTCTTCTCTGCTTACTCAAATATGATTTATTTTTTTAATTTCCTACTCGTCTAAGCTTTCCTTTTTGTGAATTTTATTTCTTGATTGTTTATCATGTGTGAATCTATCCTGTCCGATACTTGCACAATTAAATCCATTACATATCTTTTTAAGTTTTTTTGTTCCCCCTCCTCCCTTTATTAGTCTCAAATTTGCGATCATCTTCTGCTAAATCTCAATCAGACAGTAGTATAACTGTGTGGATTTCTTGTAGGTTCATGGTGTATATACCACTGATTTACTTTTTGTATTTTATACTCACTCAAACTTTATTCCAGTTCATCAAATGCAACAAATTTTTTTAAGAAGTTTAAAATGTAGCTTACTTGTGTACAATAATATGATTTGAAGCATTGAAACAGCGCTGTATTAAATGCATGCTCACCTAATTGTTACTGGTATATAGTATCACTATCTTACTCATTAGAAATGATGCTAGGTTAAAGGGAAAAAAATTGACCTGGTGTTACAAATGAATATAGAAAGTGATTTTAGTAGCAAACTGGTGCATCTGGTCTGTTTCCTGTTGATATGAAACATTTCCCGATGTCTTTATTTAGATGAAGAGGGGTTATTTTCTTTAAATCTGTTGGTAATGGCACAAACTTGATTTATTTCATTTATAGAATCATCAGAACAACTTTTTACCTTCTTTATGTGGAAATATTCCTGATAAATGTCCTTGTAAGATGTTGGATTTTTGGATGCTCTTAGTCGAGAACAAGGATTTATGAAACAACATAATTCTAATTGTAACACATGATAGAACTATGATTTATGACATACTCTGTATGTTTGGTGCACTCTGGTGTCACCGTGGTCTGCTTGCAGTTACAGGGTGTCATCAATTCTAACTAAATAATGTGAAGAGGTAGATTACACATTGTTTTCCACTCAGGAGTTGCCCCCCCCTCCCTGCTTTGATGTTAAATTTCTCAGAGCTGTTCTTTTAGGGAAAATAATGTTTTTGTATCACTGTGAAGGTCTTTCAAGCTTGTCATCATAGTAAAAACTGGTGCTGTATTCGCATTTGACTTAAAGATCATCTTCATGCTGACTCCCAAATCGCAACTAACTACCCAGTATTCAACAACGAAATTAAAAAAAAAAAGAACAACAAAAGTGCTACTTATTGTTGAATGAGAAAAGGAGAATGAAAACTGTGATGGCTTTTATTAAGAGAGGAATCATTGTTAAGTGTTCCATATTTATGCCTTTTGTTCCTTGTCTAAACTTTACAACTAATTTGTACATCAAGCATTATTTGATGCAATTTGGTCCGTGGGCTCAGTAGACTATCCTTGATTTGCATCACATAGACGTTTTCATTCATTCTTGTACTTTTTGGCTAAACATTGGAAAAGAAAAGAAGACTTTTACTTTCAAGTGTCTTTACTTGATTAATTTCTGATAATGGGTGCAATGGATCTTTGGTTGGTTCATTTAGTGTAGATTATTTATTGATTAATTAAAGTGCCCCCTTTCCCTAAATGCACATTTTACCACCCATTCAGTTTTGCTTGGGTTTCTTTTCACGAATGAAGGCATTATCTAAGTAAATATGTGTTTTCATCCTTTGTGCAGGTCTTGAAAACTACTTTGAGCAACAGATTAGCGAAAGTGCAGGGCTTTCTATTCCGTGCTGCTTTTCTCCGACGTGTACCATTATTTTTCCGTCTGATATCTGAAAATATCTTACTGTGTTTCCTTCTATCCACCATGCATTCTACTTCGAAGTATGTAACTGGGACCTTAAGTCTCTGTTTCAGAAAAATACTGACAAAACTTATCCATGCGCATTATTTTGAGGTAAAGTGGTCGCCTTTTAGGGTAGGATAACTTTTTCTCTGGCATGTATGATTATTTCTTTTTGCTATAGTCTGTCTCCTTTTCCAGTTGCTGTGAAAGCTGCTCCCAGGCAGTTCTATCATTCATGTTTTGACTTTGCAGTACTAAATATCTAGATGCTTTACTGTCTGAAATCCTGTTTTGTTAAATCATGATGGCACTTGCAATTTAGGATCAAACATGGATCTTCTGAAATCTATTGATCAATTCAGAATGCAGCTTGTAATGTACTCTTTGATGTGGGCAAAGGCAATCTTTGATGAGATGCTGCCTAATGAATATATTTTGAACTTTTCTCAGTCTTTGAACATTGCTTTCTCAGTTGTTTATTAAGCTTTCCTTTGGGTTTCAGAACATGGCATATTATAAAATATCACATGTCGATGGTCGGATTACTAACCCTGAACAAAGAATTGCAAGTGATGTACCAAGGTTCTGTTCGGAGTTGAGTGAACTTGTCCTGGATGATTTGACAGCAGTTGCCGATGGTGTGCTCTATACATGGCGTTTGTGTTCATATACTAGCCCTAAGTATTTGTTTTGGATGGTGGTAATTATTTGACCTTTTTTTTTTGTTATATTTAGATAGGAGTTTATGGCATTATAGATTTCATGAAGACATATTTTCTTGAATGGCTGTTGATTACCTTCTCAGGTTAATAAGATTGCTGTCTTATACTTTTCCATTTGACACGTGATGTCCAGGCCTATATATTGGGAGCAGGAACCTTGATTAAAAACTTCACTCCTGCTTTTGGGAAGCTGATGTCTAAAGAACAGCAGTTAGAAGGTGAATATAGGCAACTTCATTCACGTTTGAGGACCCATGCAGAAAGCATAGCATTTTATGGTGGAGAACGCAGAGAAGAATTTCATATTCAGCAGAAGTTTGAGACCCTGATTAGACACATGAGCACTGTCCTGCATGACCAGTGGTGGTTTGGAATGATTCAAGACTTTTTGTTTAAGTATCTTGGTGCTACTGTTGCTGTTATTTTGATTATTGAGCCCTTCTTTTCTGGCCAACTTAGACCCGACTCTTCAACTTTGGGAAGGGCAGAAATGTTGAGTAATTTAAGATATCATACCAGTGTTATAATATCTCTATTCCAGTCCCTGGGAACTCTTTCTACAAGTTCAAGACGACTTAATCGACTCAGGTATATCAAACACTATGGTTATGGACTAAAATGAGGCCTTTCTTTTTTATTTTAATATTATAATTTCTTCGTTTTTCTTTTTCTTTTTTCTGTTTGAAGAAATTCTTTCTCTACTTCCCCTGCAAAAGCTTCAAGCATTATGTCTACAATGATGACTTTATGCGTGCTTTATTACAGTGGTTATGCTGACCGCATTCATGAATTAATATCGATATCAAGAGAGCTGAGCAATGATGATAAATCATCTCTGCAAAGAAGTGGAAGTAAGAACTACTTCAGTGAAGCTGATTATGTTGAGTTTTCTGGTGTCAAGGTACTTGGAATTTCTTGATCGTGGTAATTATAGACACTTCCATTCTATATCAAGAGATATTCCATGTTCTAATAGTAAAAGTGCTTTCCAGGTTGTCACCCCAAGTGGAAATGTTTTGGTTCAAGATTTGACTCTTAAAGTTGAATCAGGATCGAATCTGTTGATTACGGGTATCCTTTTGAACTTGAAAGAGAATTCAATCCTGCAACATCTTTTCATTAATATTTATATTCTATTTCCTTGCCCTTCAATCATTGTTCTCATTTGTTCATTGTTTTGCTGCCATATAAAATATACTGTCATTTCTCTTAAAGGTCCAAATGGCAGTGGGAAGAGCTCACTTTTTCGAGTTCTAGGTGGCTTATGGCCATTGGTTTCTGGCCATATTGTGAAACCGGGTGTTGGTTCTGATCTTAATAAGGAGATCTTCTATGTTCCACAAAGGCCATATACAGCGGTAGGCACACTCCGTGATCAATTAATTTATCCTCTTACCGCAGACCAAGAAATTGAACCACTGACCCATAGTGGAATGGTGGAGCTGTTAAAAAATGTAATTATCTAATTCCCTCCCTCTTTTTCTCCCAAAATCTGCTTTCATGATCAATATTTTTAACAATTCTGTAGCTGTATTGAAATCTTATAAACGCTCCATGCATAATTGATCTTTCTGTGTTAATATTCTAGGTCGACCTTGAGTATCTATTAGATCGTTATCCACCTGAGAAAGAGGTTAACTGGGGCGAGGAACTGTCATTGGGGGAGCAACAAAGGTTGGGGATGGCCAGGCTGTTCTACCATAAGCCTAAATTTGCAATTCTTGATGAGTGCACTAGTGCTGTGACTACTGACATGGAGGAACGTTTTTGTGCTAAAGTACAAGCAACGGGAACATCTTGCATAACCATATCTCATCGTCCAGCTCTAGTTGCATTTCATGATGTGGTTTTGTCCTTGGATGGAGAAGGAGGCTGGCATGTTAATTACAAAGGGTTAGTACTTCAAGTTGGTAAATCTTCTTTGATTGCATGTTCACCTGAAGCATACATATGTTCGTTAAAACCCTTTGAACTACAGGAAGGACTCCCCAGCCCTGACTGAAGCTAGGAATGATATCACAGGGGCTTGTGAGACAGATCGCAAAAACGATGCTATGGTAGTCCAAAAAGCATTTTCTACAAGTGATAAGGTCTCATTAATGTTTTCATATTTTTGCTGTGAACATGGATCTGTAGTGTTCCATTGGATTTATTTTACTCTATGTAGAACTCATTAGCAGCAATTATCTAGGTCGCACACTTGTATATCTCCGAGGTTATAGCAGCATCACCCAGCGTAGATCATAATCTTCCATTGCCCATCGTTCCACCACTTCAAAGGGCTCCAAGGGTATTGCCTCTGAGAGTAGCTGCCATGTTTAAAATACTGGTGAGTCCATTCAAAATTACAGGTGCTAATGATAAGCACTGATGACTTGAGGATTTGCTAATTTAGTTATTGCCATTGCAAACTTGTCTTGCAACATCTATCCATAGAGTCATAAAAATAGAAGAGTGCCTTGGGTGGCTTGTCATTTGCCACATGTCCCTTTTTGGGCAAAATTCATTTTGTTCTCTTAGCTTTAGATATTTCAACAATTTAGTCCTTGAATGATCAATTCAGTTATTCAAAAGTTCTATTTGACTCTAAATTTTCTCTTTTGGTTTCCATTAAGCCCCTGAAAGCTTTAGTTGGTGGTAAGCAATCATGTGTCTATTTAGAGATATAATTACAATTTAATCCCAAAGCTTTATTTATAGATAATTTAGTCTCTCACCTTCAAATCCTTTCCTTTTTTGTTATGGTGATTTTGTTTCTCAACTCTCATAAGTGAGTTAAGTATATTTCTAATTTTCAATTTTAGTGATCCATTTCAGCATTTGAACTAAAATGTGCGAATAAATTCTAAACATTTTTCATATGTTACACTATATTGTCCGACAATTTTCAATGAGATCCTAAATATCTTTTTTTTATATATTTAATCCAAAGCATATCAGTTTGAAGTGGGAGACAATGTAGATAAAAAACTTAATAGCAGCATGATAATGCATTTATACCACAAATCAAGTTACTTTGAGTTCCTCGTTGTTTAAATTGCAGTTACAAATTTGAAATCTTACATTATTTATATGAATCGTTCTTAGTATGTGTTTGTGATAATTTAATTATTTATTTGTTATATTATTAGATGTTGACATTGATATATTAAATTAGCATTAGTTATGTCAAACATTTCATTAGTAGTATAATATATAAATTTTCTCACTAGATCAAGCATTTAGTTCATCACATTTAATAATAGTTTCATGATAAAGTGACACCCCCTTATAATACCCACTCATAACATCCATGGTGTGTCAAAAAATCAGGGGCTTCGGGGAATCATGTGATGTTGGGCGGGATTTGAGGATTTTTGAGGGGCAGAGAAACAATCACAATTTAGTTTGGTTCGAAGATGCATAGGTCCCTCCAATATTAATTTTGTACTAATTTGGACCCCCTACTTTTATTTGCACTAATATCAACCTCTTACTGAATTAATTTTGTCATTGCTTAGTCCTTACAGCTGTAACCATTACAAATGGTGTTAACTTATGTCATTACCTTAACTGGATATTGCCACATGTCCTTTAAAAATTCAAAATTAATTTGAAAAAATAAATTAAATAAAGTGATGATTTTAAAAATAATATAACTTAAAATTCAAATCGTTTATGGTGATCAAAAGTATTAGTTTATTTTGTATTTGATTAGGGCTCTTGTTGTGTTTGTATTAATATTTTATTTTTGGAACACCCATTACCAGTAAATGGAGAATTTTGAAATTGATTATCACTTTAGAGATGGGCCTTCTAGAGTGCTTTTGAGGTGATTCTTCTTGTTTATCATTCTTCTCGCTTCTGCCTTGCATGACATTTTATTCCTTTTGCTTTGCTCTTTTACTTCCAACTAATTCTTTGTTGGCTCATAATTTTGGTTCAAATTGTAGCATTTTTGAGTTGTTTATTGAAATGATTGAAGTGATTAAATTTCTTTCTCACATGCATCCCACAAATTGAAATGTGGTTAATTTCAATTTAAGTACGAACTTCAATAAGTTCCATGTTCTCAATTTCACTTGGTGATACAGAAGTCTTTATGGTCTCCTTTTCCTGGAGAAGGTTACTGGATTTTTATGTGCCAATATGCTTGAAATGTCCCCTTGCTTCTATTCTTTTTTATAATTGATTTTAGCTGACATGTTCCCCTTATGTGTCACCAGTAACCAATTTTGCTGGTGGCCCATGTGAATGCTTAGTGCAAAGCTGCAGCTGGCATTCTGACTGTTTTAGATTTGTCTTAAAACTTGTGTTTTCACGTTCTGCTATGCTAAACTGTATGTGAGGTAGAACACTGGTTTTGATAAGTTGAAGAGAAGATTTGGGTTTTTAATATTGCATAGGTAAGTGAATCCCTGTCTGCTTTTCTCTGTGAAATTGTACTTTTCAGATTGCTTTATGGAGCACTAAACCTTATTTTAGCCATTCTTCTGCTATAATTTTTGTTTTTGTAATGTTTTCCTCCCCCTGCCCTGCATAACGATTGATACCTGAATGTTTCTAGGACTAAGAATTACCATCAACTGCAACACTTACATAGACCATCTGCTGGTCTACACTGTTATTTTTGTATGACCTGCAGTGGATCTAAGGTGTTTCATAAAAATTTCAGTATCTGGCCTCTGTTTTTTTCTCAACCTCTTCATTTCTTACAGATCTTTTTATTACCTATGTTTCAGGTACCATCTATACTTGACAAACAAGGGGCACACCTATTGGCAGTTGCTTTCCTTGTTGTCTCAAGAACATTTGTGTCAGATCGGATCGCCTCATTGAATGGTACTAATATCCACTTTGGTTTTATGCATTTAGTGTTCTGTGGGATAACATTCTTGTTATTGAATGCATTGATTTTCACAGGTACAACTGTAAAGCTTGTTTTGGAGCAGGACAGAGCATCTTTTGTTCGATTAATAGGCGTCAGTGTTCTTCAAAGTGCTGCTTCTTCTTTTATTGCACCTTCATTGAGGTACCTGCTGGTGCTTAATTAACTTGCTTAGAAACTCAAACCAGATCCATTGATCTTATACTATGAGTGCTGCCTTTTAGATTTTTTTAGACTATTTGATCCTCGCATTTTGCAAGTCTTTGGTTGTTATTCTAATTTTGTCAGTGTCACATGGAAGCAAAACTTTACACTTCATAGTAGTTTGTGCATCACTCTTGTCAGCATGGTCAGTATGAGGGGCTTCCCTTGTAATTACTGGACAGAGAGTCAAAACAGTAAAGTTGAATGCCTGTCTAATATGTTTTTCCTTTGCTTGTGACAGAAACAATTTGTCTGAATGACTCTCAATAAAGAGTTCCTTCCATTTTATAGAACCAAATAGCATAATACATCCCTAATTACAAGGCTGATTTCTAGCTCCAACCTAGCTAAATATGAAAACCATACATACAACTATATAATTAGCATACAATTAGAATCCTATAATTAATATGGCTTAAATAATGCCAGCCCATATTTGACTTACACCCCCTCTCAAATTGATGTTGGTCGATCAAGAAGCATCAATTTGCCAACTAGAAAATGATGGTGTTGTCGGGTCATAGCCTTGGTAAGTATGTTTGCAAGTTGAAGATCAGTGGAAACATGCAGAGGAGTGATGATTTGAGTATCCATGACTTCCTGAATAGAATGATAGTCCACTTCAAAATGCTTCGCATGCTCCTGAAAAACAAGATTGACTGCAATCCGAATGACATCCGTGTTGTTTCCATGAAGAGGAGTGGGGTTGAGCTGAGAGAAGCCAAACTCAGCTAACAGACAACGTAGCCAAACAATCTTAGAACAAGCAGCGAACATAGCACGATATTCAGATTCTACAGAGGATTTGGACATGCGTGCTTGCTTCTTACTCTTCCAAGAGATCAAGGAGTCGCCAAGAAACATGCACCATCCAGTAATAGAGTGACGAGTATTAGGACATCCATCTCAATCAACATCACTAAATGCAATGAGGCGAAGAGGAGTATCGACAGGAAAGAACAACCCACAACTAGGCGAGCTTCTGAGATATCAAATGATATGAGAGCAACTAAATGTAGATGACGTGGAGAATGCATAAACTGACTAATCTGTTGAATCTCAAAAGAGATATGAAGTCGTGTGATCGTCAAGTAATTCAGGCTCCCAACTAGTTGGCGAAACACGGTAGGATCAGGAGGGAGGTCGCCTTCCTCATGACTATATTTCACGTTAACCTACAAAGAAGTATCCACAGAGGAAGTATCTTGAAGACCTGCCAAAGTAATCAAATCTTGCGTATATTTATGTTGATTCAAGAATATACCAGAGGGATTAGTGTGAACCTTCAACCCTAAGAAGTATGTAAACGAACCAAGATACTTCATATGAAATGAGTCTTCAAGATGTTGCTAGAGATGGGTGATCAAGATGAAATCTGTCCCAGTAATAACAATATCATTAAGATAGACAAGGAGAAGAACAATACTTGTAGATGTCTTATAAAGAAACAAGGAAGAGTCATGTTTGCTTTGCTGAAAAGAAAACTAAAGCAAGGTGGCTCGAAATTTGTCAAACCAGGCTTGAGGGGCTTGTTTAAATCCATATGAAGCGCTTCTACTTACAAACATTCGAGGAAGAGTTGGAGAGCAGAGCAGGAGGTAGTGTCATGCAAAATTTCTCTTTAAGATCACCATGGAGAAAGATGTTTTTGACATCCATTTGATGAAGTGGCCAACCTTATGAAGCAGCAATCAAAATAACAGTCCGTAATGTAGTCTTCTTAGTGACTGGAGTGAAAGTCTCCTCATAGTCTACCCTACATTCCTATTTGTTTCCAAGAGCAACCAACCGTACTTTATATCGATTTAAAGTCCCATCAAAACGGAGTTTGATCGAGTAAACCCACTTACAACCAATAGCTTTAATAGTCATCGGGCAAAGAACAACATCCTAGGTATGATTATCTTTAAGAGCGCAAAGCTTGTCTACCATGGCCTCTAACCAATATTCATGCTTGTCTACTTCAGAATAACATGCAGAAATTGGAATATATGAGAAAATCCATACCGATCAGGAGGACGAGAGAGTCCAGTAGAACAACGAGGAATAGAGCTAGAATCCAGCTTAGTCGTGGAAGACATCGTGTGAACAGGCTTAGATGGCAGGTCGGGCTCAAGAAAAGGCAAAGTTGGGTGTCGTCATTTATACACAAATCCAGGATTAAATCGTTTAGGAGTAGAAGGCGAGTCATCAAAGTATGGAAAAACATGTATATCAGGGACATATGCAACATGAGTGGGAAATAAATATTGATTTTCAAAGAAAACAACATGATGGGATTTATGAAATCTATTAGAGCATGGATCATAGCAAACGTAACCTTCGTGAGAAATATATAACCCATAAAAGCACATCTAACAAATTGAGCAGACAATTTATTGCGTTCATGAGAAGACAAATGAACAAAACAAACACAACCAAAGGTATGCATGTCAAGATGGACTGCCATGGATAAGGCTTCAACCTAGAATTCAAGAGGAACAAATGATTCAAGCAATAATGCATATGCAACATCTAGCATATGACGATTCTTACGTTCAACAATACCATTTTGTTGAGATGTATAGGGACAAGAATGTTGGGAGACAATGCCTTTTGGTTTAAGAAACTCATGAAATTCACGAGACATGTATTCCTCACTTGAATGATACCTTAACACTTTAATACCTGAAGAAAATTGAGTTCAATAAGCAACATATAGTTGAAAGATAGAAAATACCTCAGATTTAGAACAAAAAAAATAAATCCAGGTATGTTTGTTGTAATCGTCGATGAATGTAACAAAGTATTTATAATGCGCATGAGATATAAATTGAGAAATACCCCACTAGTCACTATGAACCAAATCAAAACATTTTTCAGCATGAGTACTATGAGAAGGAAAGGAAAGAGACTTGCTCTTATCTAATTTGCATGTAGCACATTCAAGAGAAATATGAGATGAAAATTGATCTTTATTACCCAACAAACTAGAGTTTATTAAATGAGTTGAGAAAACAGGGTTAGGGTGACCTAAATGTTTGTGCCATATTTCACTTTTATGGTTTACAATAGTACAAGCCATAAAAATAACTAAAGGAATGGAAAAGTGTAGAAAAAACAATCGTCTAACTTTAGACCCCTTCGCTAGTATCTTCCCCGACACCTGATACTGCACAAGACAACAATAACAAGAAAACAAAGCATCACAGTTGTCATTAACCAATTGGCCTACTGATATAAGACTAGTGGAAAGTTCAGGAGATACAAATACATCTCAAACAAAGGAATTACCATCTCCAACATCATGAATAGGTAATTGACTACCATTAGCAATCGTAATGATCATGTATATGGCTGAATATTGTGAAGAGTGTGATCCTGTATATGGCTGAATGTTATGAAGAGTGTTAGCAGAATTAGTCATATGATTAGATGCACCAAAATCAACAAGCTAAGATTTTAATAGTAGGAAACTGTTACCTTGAAGCCCCAAGGTTGAAAAAGCAGAAATAATCATCCGCTAGACCATTTCAGGAGTAAGGAAAGATGAATCACCAGCAACTAAAGATGAAGAACCAACTGTAGCCTGATAGGCATTAGCCTGATGATTTTGAGGATGGATAGGTTAGTCTCTAATAATATGTGTTGGCTTCTTGCAGACAATACTTCTTCACAAAGTGGGTAGCAACATGTCCATATTCCTCGCAACTATAACATTGAACTTTTCGCATGTCTTTACCTTTCCATTTCACTTGAGCAGCAGAGACATCGATATTAGTTGGTAATTTGTCTTGCTGGAAGGTAGCCTATGTAACAAGACGTTGCTTTTCTTGAAGTAACTCCCCAAAGCACGTATCTAAAGAAAGAGAGGGATCATGATTCATCAAATTAGACCGAGCAGCCTCGAGCTCGGGTAGCAATTTCATCAAAAACTAATCTCTCTTACTCTGCTCGTGAACCTCCTAAGCTGCAGCCAGAGAACCATCAGGTGCCTTTGTATAAATTATATCAGCGAATTCTTCCCATAAGACCTGAAACCCAATAAAATACTCCTGAATGGAGAGATCTCCTTGAGTATAATTTGCAATTTCATACTCTAATTGAAATCGTCAGGTTGTGTTGTTCTGATTATAGACTTAAGATATTCTCACATACTCTTAGCAGTCTTATACGGCCTAAGATTTAGAACAATTAGAGGGTCAATAGAGGCTAACATTATCCAGGTCATGATTTTGGCATCTTTGATCTTCCACTGAGCCAACTTCGAATCCTCAATCGGAGTCGGATCACTTCAATCTATGTGGCCCCATAGCTCTTTCCCCATAACAAATAAACAAAATTGGAATTCTCAGCAGAATAATTCGTACTCGTGAATTTCACCCCAAAGGACTTTGAATTACTAGTGGTCATGATATCAAAAAATAACAAGTCCAAAGTCTAGTAATTAAACAGCAGTTAGCAAGCCCAAATCACCAAAACAACAACAAATCACCATAATAAAATTAAATTCAGACCTGGTAGATAACAACCTGAAAAAGCCCCAACCACTTTGACACCAAATACCGACGACAACACCTTCTAAGATTCCATCGACAACTAAAAGAGGCTACAAAATTTGTCGACAGCCAAAAGAGATCAATAGAATGACCCCAAACCACCCTCCTAGCGAACACTCAACAATTCTAACCCTCTTGACAATAACTACAGAATGAGACAGCCTTAATTTGAATGTTTAGGCTCTGATACCATGACATAAACAATGGGTTTTGTCTGAATGTCTCTCAATAGATAGTTCCTTCCATTATATAGAATCAAATAGCATGATGCATCCCTAATTACAAGGCTGATTTCCAGCTCCAACTTAGCTAAATATGGAAACCATATATAGGACTATATAAGTAGCATACAATTAGAATCCTATAATTAATATGGCCTTAAACAATGCTAGCTCATATCTGACTGACAAAATGTGCTTGGACAAGAGCTAGGATGGGTGATCTTCTGGGAAGTCCTTGTCTTGTATCCCTCTTTCTAGAAGGGAAAGAAATCAACTTAGGGGTGGTTTACGAAGCACTTATGTTTTTCTTTAATCTTTCATCCCAAATTCATGGCTGAAAGTTTCATATTTTGATGTTATTGGGTTTGCTAAGGTGTGATGGTCCTCAAGTTCGCATTCAAACTTATGCTATCTTTTTGGTGCACACTTAGTAGTGTAATCTAAACTCGTTGTAAATTATCTCTTATTCCACAGACACTTGAAAACCCTGCTGGCCCTTGGATGGAGGATTCGTTTGACTCAGCATCTACTAAAGAACTACTTGAGAAACAATACGTTTTACAAGGTAATCTACTGGTATCAGTTCCTTGTTGGCCTCTTATTTGAAAGCAGAAGTGTGCTGAGCTTGTGTGCTCAGAACACATTGGAGAACAAGTCAAATTCTTGTATAATTAGCTATCTGTAACATTTTGTTTATGTTAGTTACATGCTGCAATTTTCTCACTTAAACAAGTTCTTCAAAATGGTTTTCCATTCTTGAAGCTCTCTATCTATTTCTCGTGTTCTGTTTGTTGCATCTAATATGGTTATAATTCATGTCAAATATATTTCTTGTAGGTCTTCAACATGTCTAGAAAAAATATTGATGCAGATCAGAGAATAACTCATGATCTGGAAAAGTTAACAACGGACTTGTCTGGACTGGTAACTGGAATGGTAAAGCCATCAGTAGATATCCTGTGGTGAGTACTTGTGTCAACTTTAGTCCTTGTTTGGTTTATTTTTAGTTTCTCCTTTCCATAAACTCTTGAACACCCCCTTTCCCTCTCTAAAATAATAATTCCATTGCTCAATTTGTAAGGTTCACCTGGAGAATGAAGCTCTTAACAGGTCAGAGGGGAGTTGCCATATTGTATACTTATATGTTGCTTGGTTTGGGTTTTTTGAGGGCTGTTACTCCTGATTTTGGTGATCTTGCAAGTCAAGAGCAACAATTCGAAGGAACCTTTAGGTAATCTCAGATCTAGTTTTTGCTTTGCACATTTGATCTTGTTGTTTGTTTTTATTTACATGTCCATCCTCTCCAAAAAGGAAAAAAAAAGTGTACTGGAATATGGATGATAATAAGGACAATTATGATTAGTGCTGCATTTTTTTGTGAGTCCTTACGTTGTCAATGAAACTTTTAGGTTCATGCATGAGAGACTGCGCACGCATGCTGAGTCTGTTGCTTTCTTTGGTGGTGGCAAACGAGAAAAAGATGTAAGCTGCTTGTATTTTGCTAGTGTACCATTTCATATGTTTAAATGCCAATTGGTGCTCTAGCTGATATTGCTAAATGTTTTGGGCTTTGGTATTTTTTGATATGCACGATGCACTATAAATTGAGAGTGGTTCAAGTCATCAAAGTCTATGACCATAGATAGAATAACGACACCTTTTATTTTGGATTCAATTCGCAAAGGGGAATTAATCCTTGTTTTCTGGTAAATTCCGCCTCATGATTTTGGAGGCATGGTTGATCCAAGACAGATGAATATTATTCAAACTATTTAGTATGGATGTTTATCTTTTGCTTAGCTGCTTCTTGAATCATTGTCATGGGACAAATAAAATGTGCACATTATTCTAGTGGGAATAAGTACGGGAAGGTTAGTTTTTATGAAGTAAAAGACCAAAAAGTTCTAGTATATTTTTTAAAGACCAATAAGTTTACCTTTATAATTGCTTTTCCAATGAAGTTTATATTTTATTATTCTAACTATAAAATCCTTTTTATATATTTGTAAAAAAACTCATTCAAGTGGTTTTTCTTTTCTTTTCTTTGTTTGGCCCAAGAAACTATTATGAGATTTTTTTTGAAGTTTTTAATTATAAACTAGTTTAATAACTGTAACGTAAGTTTTGTTATATCGAATCATTATTGCAGATCTTGGTGAACATATTTGTAATTTTTTTTTTTTGAAAAAATGAAAATGTTGATGATCATTAGTATAAGGAGGTGCCCTAAACCTTTTATATTTTAAAAGAATCATAGCAAGAATAAAATTATATGACCATCACATCATAATACATGAGGCTTTAATCACATCATATTTGTAAATATCATAGCATAGCTACTATATTTTAAACAATTATTTTTAGCTGAAAATACTTTACTAGCAAAAAATTACATGCCATGTCATAAAGATTTCTAGAAATGTCAAACAACTAGTTTTTAAAAGTATTGTAGGGTGTTATAGGAAATAAAAGTACACTCATTTGGAAAAAAAGCTTGAAAGTGGAACATTTTAGGTCTTGGAAAAAAATGATCGGATGTGCTCGTCATTTTTTCTCTCTCAAAAGTGAACTTGCTTGTACTTTTCCTAGTTTATTTGCTGATGCCTGTTAATATAGCAGTGTCCCTGATATCGTTTTTGACACATTGCAACATTACAAAGTCTGATCAACATATTATTGATTGTAATCCTGCTTGTGTTAAGTGTCCACTAGTTTCTTGAAATCTACTTTTACAAGGTGATTTTATATGGAAAATAGACTTAAATTTGCAGTTACTGAAATTTGAGTGGCTAGTTGGTGTCAGAACCTTTTCAGTCTCCTTTTTCTTTTTTATTTCTTAATAGATATTGTCAAAATTTTGTAAGTTGTAGGACCGATTCACTGCTATGGGTGTCGGGTCAATTGAGGGGTGAAGAAGAGAGAGTATTGAATTAACTATTTTTATTTGGAAGGATTGTGATAGAGCAACATTGAGGGGGGAAGAGAAATCCTTTCTCTTCAGTTGATTATTGGAGTAGCAATATATACTTTTGGCATACGGGCAATTCTTTAAAAAAATTTATCTTTGTATTTGGGTGGTATCACCTCAGTTCTTTTTCTTAGAAAACTAGTTGGATATGTTCAATATCTCAAATGGAAATTGATACTCGTGTATGATCTTTTAAATACAAGGAAAACTTAAAAAAAAAAAATTGATCAAGCATGCATCACACGTGGTATGTGTCTAACACCCTTACCCAGTCTTTTTTTCCTTGTAAAGATGAAGGGTGATAAAAATGTTGAAGCTTCGAAACTCTTCATGGAGGTAGCTGCTAATTTACCATTTGTATTATGCATGTTAAAATGGTGCCATTGGTCTCTGTTCCTTATCTTTTGATCTAGAGAAGTTGATTTTTTATTGTAAATTTGTCTTGTCTTTCAAATACATTGCATTTTTTTATTGCATAGCTTTTTTTGTTGTAATGCAGTGTGGCATGTCCTTCACTCGTTATATTTTTTTTGTCCGATGTAATTCATATGGTTCACACTTTGTTCAATTGCAGATGATTGAGTCAAGATTCAGGGAACTCCTTGACCATTCCATGTTACTTTTGAAAAAGAAATGGTCATATGGCATACTAGATGATTTTGTGACGAAGCAACTCCCAAATAATGTAACTTGGGGTTTGAGCTTGTTGTACGCTGTGGAAAACAATGGAGACCGAGCGATGTCCTCAACTCAAGGTGAGATTAGTATGATACTTAAGTTGCATCTCTCTCATTCTCTCATATTGGTTATTTTTTTCAGGTGACCTTGCACATGCGCTGCGGTACTTAGCATCTGTTGTCTCTCAAAGCTTTTTAGCCTTTGGAGACATCCTTGAATTGCATAAGAAGTTTGCTGAGCTTTCTGGCAGTATAAATAGAATTTTTGAACTTGAAGAGCTTCTGGATTCTGCACAGTCTGGTACATGTCTTTTTGTAACAATCTATACTACTATTTCCTGTGCCTTTGGGTGGGGGGTAAAAATGGTTGCTTTTTAACAGAAGAAACTAAAATTTAGTGATAGCTTCAACAGGCTCATGTAAGCACACTCTACAAGTGTCGCAATGGCAGCCACACTACAAGTGTTGCAATGGCAGCCATCAATATTTGCTAGCTTATCTATCTTCAGGAATTTTAGTAAAGTTTTGGACATCTGCCCTATATCTTTTAGATGTATAGTTTTGTGCTTATCAAGTGATATTCTAGTGAATGATACATTCCAATCTAGAAGGATCTTCCTTGCCAGAGTCTGCATGGAGCGTATTCGTTCCTATCTATATGGTGGTCAATAAATAGTAATTTCTGTTAGAATTATTGTTGGTTATAATTGCCGGTAGCAATTGCCAATGGTAGCAAGCTAGAAGCCTAAATCTTGAGGAGAGGAACAAACCTGTTTGAGATAATTTATTCTTCAATGCAATCCCACAGAGAGTTCAGCAAATCAAAGTTCTGTGGAGTGTTTTCAAAGCAGAAATCTGGATACTGTATGATTGAGCTAGGATTTGTTTGTAAAATGCAATGTCTCATTGGACAGCATTTGGATCGATCTCTCTTTTTTGTTTGGGAGTTCTTCCAATATGCTGGTTCTTGTTATACTAAGCCTTTCTCTCTCTAGATTCTGTAAATAACTATTACTAGTGCTGAGAGTCCATTACTGTGAGGTTATTGTTTGGTTCTATTTCCTAGAAGTTCTACATTTACTCTAATGAAGTTTCCTTATAAAGATTTTGCATGTCCAGGGGATTCTTTGAATGGTAAATTATCTCCATCTAAGAACAGTGAACTTTACTCAAAAGATGCCATTTCCTTTATGGAGGTTGATATCATTACTCCAGCGCAGAAATTGTTGGCGAGGCAGTTGACATTTGACATAGGGCAAGGAAAAAGCTTGCTTCTCACTGGTTAGTGAAGTGATTTCTTATGCATCTTGTTATCCTGTTATATTATCAAACAGGCTATTGTTATTTCAGTGTTACACCTGATATTCATGTCAAACTATTAAGGTCCGAATGGGAGTGGGAAAAGTTCTGTTTTCAGAGTCCTCAGAGGTCTTTGGCCCATTGTGAGTGGAAGACTCGCTAAACCATCACAACATATTAGTAAAGAGACTGGATCAGGTTGTGGTATCTTCTATGTTCCTCAACGACCATATACATGCTTGGGAACACTGAGAGATCAAATCATATATCCTCTCTCTCATGATGAAGCAGAAGTCATGACTCTAAAGTTGTCTGAAAAAGGTAGCATACTTGCACAAATTGAATTTCCTGGTATCAATTTCTAGTTTCTATTTTCATATCTCCTGTATAAAGTTGAATATACTGCATTGCATCTGTTCTCCAACCCATTGATTCCATTTCATGGATGACTGGTAGATGTTATAGCATTATGTAGGAGTATACGTGGGTACACTTTGTTTGTCTTGGTTTTAACTATCCAATATTAGTGAAAGGTTTAACCAAATTTTATTAATATTCCCAAAGAATGGGAAAAAAAACACAGCAATATCAACTTTTGGCAGTTTACTAGAAATAGTTAAAAGAAAGGCCTTTTTATTAAAAATGTAAGATTTTTTTTTTGGCTGTCTTTTTTTCTATTTTGGTTGTTCCTGGCTAATCCTGAAAACATGCATCAGAGTAAACTTAAGCAAAGTATGACATCTTACTTGTTCCAGACTGGTGGTTTTTTGACACGTTGATAAATTTGCTTAAAAGATTGAGAGCCGAGAGGGAATAATCATGCATAGGAAATAAAGCTATTATTTGGTCCTTGCACCAAAAAATTATGTGTAGAATTTTGGAGATATTGATATATAGCTCTTTGTTTCTCTATGGCTCCCTGCTATACTCATCTGAGGACATCTAGACTGTGATGAAAGTTGAATGGAAGGATTTAGGTTTTCTACTGGTTTTTTTAATAGATTTACCGCTGAAAGAGTTCTGACTCCATTCATGGTCCATTGTAAAAAATTAACAGTCATTTCAATTTTCTAGAGTTTTGACGTTGTTAATCAATTGTTTGCCCTGGGGATTATAATTGGGCAAAATTTCAGGTATGCAATCCACTGAAATGACAAATATTCTGGATACACGTTTGAAAAATATTCTGGAGAATGTTCGGCTAAATTATCTCTTGGAGAGAGAAGGCGGCTGGGATGCGAATATGAATTGGGAAGACACCCTCTCTCTTGGAGAACAGCAGAGATTAGGCATGGTGAGGAAGTTAATCAAGTAGTTCAAATTTAATTTGTTTGAATAAGATTTCACAAGATTTTTCTCTTGGATCTTCAACTGTTCAATTTTTTTTTTCTAGGCTCGTCTATTCTTTCACAAGCCTAAATTTGCCATCCTTGATGAGTGCACAAAGTATGCCATCAAACTTTACATTTGTTAACCTTTAAAGAAATATTACCAGTTACCTCATAATATCTTTTTGTTTTTTTTTGTTTTTTGGTGGCAGTGCAACAAGTGTTGATGTTGAGGAACAACTTTATAGACTTGCTAAGGATATGGGCATCACATTTGTTACATCCTCTCAAGTAAGTGGCTCTTTGATTATTGATTGTAATTATTTACTGTATAATTGATCTGCTCGAGCGCAGTTTCTTTCTTCTTTTTTTTCTTTTGCAAATTATCAGTTGCACCCAATCAGGGTCGAATATCTTGGTTAATCTG
>Ga0307515_10007585_pt1 | contig 21422 bp, 4 predicted proteins | sample 17_EM_MG_FD_194513 | JGI IMG/M metagenome (GOLD analysis project Ga0307515, IMG submission 194513) | Populus trichocarpa ectomycorrhiza microbial communities from riparian zone in the Pacific Northwest, United States - 17_EM | ecosystem: Host-associated > Plants > Roots > Unclassified | place...
AAGGATTTACGCGTTACAAATAAGCGTATAAGAGGTAGTTAATATTTACTAAGGTAAGTCACTATAATAGTAATTATTTATTAGTAAGCTAATTTAATAAAATCTATAGCGCGGATATTTACCTTTAATTAACCTCTGCACCTTCTACCTTACAGCGTCACACCGCAAACTTTATCATTGTTGTCTTATCTACTATCCATTAGTATACTACTATCTACGATGTCTTCTTTTATACCTCTAAATACGTTTAATAGCTATTTAGTTAAAGAACTTAATACGCGCGACGTTAATGATAAAATAATTAAGGACGCTTTTAAGGACGCTCTTTCTTTTACTAATCCTTTAGAATTTTTGCCTAGAGAGTAAGCTTTCTAATACTAAATTATGCCTATAGCTAATATAATTTCAGGAAATATATACTAAAGCACTCTTTATTAGATCTAGTAGAGCATTATAATAAGGTTATTACGAAATCCGCCGGAAATCCGCTTACCTCTTTACTGCCTACCTCTTTACCGCCTACTTCTTTATTACTTACCTCTTCGCCACCTACCTTTAAGCCGCTTATTTCTTTATCGCCTGCTACTTCTAAGAAGTTTAATCCTTGTTATGCTTTTACTTCTCTTAAGAGGCGGGCTAATAGAATTGCTGCGCAAAATTTTTAGTATAAGATAGCCTTTAAATTATATATATTAACTATACTCTTTTAGTATCTTATTTACTAATTTACCTCTTATAGTAACCTAACAGAAATGTTAGAGATTTTAGATAATAATAAAGAGAATAATTTTAATAACGCCGATTTTCCTAAAAGCCCTCCTCTATCCTTTTATAATCTCCGCAGCCCTTATAAGCTCTATAGCACGTAGACAGCCTAAGCTATAACGTTGGATATTAACACAAATAAGCGCCTTCCTATTTAAGTGCCGTTGGCAAATAAATGGTATACCCTAAAAGCTGGTGCTTAGGAGAATATAAAGGAAGCTCGCCAGCGGATATATACCCATGTCTAGAATATTAAGGGTAGCTCTAGTATGCTGCGTAATTCGCTATGCGCTCTATACGTTAAGCAAGACTATAAATATCGCGTTTATAAGCAGAACTCTAGGCCATATTTTAGAGGTACGTGCTTAAGATATTGCTTAAGTGGTAGGTTGTGCGAAAAGGTATATACTAATAGTATACTATTATTCTATCAGCTAACACATATATAGGATAGTTTATTAAGACTAGAGCCGGTTATACCTTAGCGTTAAAAACGTGCGCAATTAGCTTCTGCTAGTAGTCTAGCTAAAACGCCTACTAAGAAGGTATAATATTCGCATCTTAATAATACGGATATTGCTAATATCCGCATAGCTTTATACCCGCACTATCCCCCCTCTAGAGACCTCCCCTTTCCCTAAAACTCTTACTTATAGTAATATACGCAGCCATAGGGGCACCCATTTTGCCGCTACTCCTCCTACTCTTTTGCTAATTCCTAGTACGCCTGGTACTGCTTCTGGTACTACTACCGCTCCCATTAGCATAGAAAATATTAGGGTGTATTTAGCAATTGCTGTTTCTGTACGCGTTAATATAGTTTATAAATAGGTGACTAAGATAGCGAAAGATGTTTGGGCTATAGATCGCCGGTTAAGTAAGCTTAAAGATTCTCTAAGTAAGATAAAGGATAGGCTTGCGTTTATAAGGCGTAGTATTATAGCACTTATACGTAACGCCGGGTTGCTAGATATAGAATTTAAGTAGATACCGGTTAGCTGTTGCTGTAGGTTAGCTATTACTACGGGTTAACTATTATTACGGGTCTAGAGTAATAAAATAGTAGCTTTTACCTCTCTGCTACTATATATGTAGGAATTAAGTCTCTACCTTATATTTTATAGATATAATTAATATTATAATATCCGTATAAGCTAAGATAAAGATATTTATATATCTAACCGTTAATAACTACTAAGGTAAGTTACTATAGTAGCAATTATTTATTAGTGAGCTAATTTAATAAAATAGGTAGCGTGGATATTTACCTTTAATTAACCTCCGTACTTTTTCTTCCTCTACTAACCTTCTACCTCACAGCACCGCACCGTAAAATTCATCATTATTATTCCATCCACTGTCCCTTAGCATTCTTCTATCTATAATGCCTTTATTTATACCTATAAACGATATTAATGCGAATGACAGCGGCTAGGTAGTTAAGGAGCTTAATATACGCGAAATAAACAAGGATGCTATTAAGCACGCCATAGCTGCTCTTACTAAGCCTTTGGACTCTATTCCTAAAGAGTAAGCGTTCTAATACTAAATTATGCCTGTAGCTAATATAATTATAGAAAATATGTACCGAAGCGCTCTTTATAGGATTTAGTAGATAATAATAATATAGATAGAGCGAAATCCGCTAAAAATCCGCGTACCTTTTTGCTGCCTGCCTTTCCATTACCTGTATCTTTGCTGTGGGCTATTTTACCATCCGCTTCTTTACTATCCGCCTCTCTGCTACTGCTACCTAATACTTCTAAAAGGAGGCTTAATAAGGCTCGTTTATCTTCTTTTCTTAAAAAGTAGGCTAAAAAGGCTGCTAATACAAATCTGAAGGCTAAAATAGCCATTAAATTGTATGTGTTAGTTATACTATTTTAATGTTTTATCTACTAATTTGCCTCTTATAGTGGCCTAGATGTTTATAAGGTTTCTTTAAATAGCGAATCTTTAGATAGCGGTAAAGATAAAGGTCTTAATAACGCTGACTTTTATAATCTCCGCAGCCCTCGCAATCTCCGTAGCCCTTATAATCTCCATAGCCCTCGCATTCTCTGTAGTACCACGAATATAAATAAGCGCCTTCCTATCCAAGTGCCGTTGGCGAATAAATAGTATACTCTAAAAGCTAGTGTTTAGGAGAATATAAAGGAAAGTTGCCAGTGGATATTAATACACGTCCAGAATATTAAGGGTAGCTTTAGTAAGCTGCGTAACCCACTATACGCTCTATATAAGAAGTATAGCCACAAATATTACGTTTATAGGAAGGACTCTAGGCCTCATTTTAGGGGTACATACTTAAGATATTGTGTGGGTAATAGGTCGTGCGGAAAAGTACGTGCTAATAGTATACTATTGTTCTGTCAGCTAACATGCGTATAGAAAAGTTTACTAAATCTAGAGCTGGCTATACCTTAGCGCAAAAAACGTGCGAAGTTAGCTTCTACTAATAGTCTAGCTAAAACGCCTACTAAGAAGGTATAATATCCGCGTGTTAATAATACGGATATTACTAATATCCGCATAGCTTCATTCTCGCACCATCCCCGCCCGCGCTACTACGCCTCCCCCTACTAAGACCTCTCCTCCTATTAAGACTCCTACTTATAGTAGTATGCGCGGTTATAGAGGCACCCGCTCTACCGCTACTCCTCTAACTCCTTCACTAATTACTAGCACGCTAGGTGCTGCTATTACTGCTACCACTTTCGCTAGCACGGAATCTATTAGGGTGTATTTAGCAATCGCTATTTCTATACGCGTTGATATAGTTTATAAACGGGTAACTAATATAGCGAAAGATATTTGAGCTATAGACCGCTAGTTAAACGAGTTTAGAGATTCTCTAAGTAAGATAAAGGATAAGCTTGCGTTCCTAAGACGTGGTGTTATTGCACTTATATATAATGCTAGGCTACTAAATATTGAATAAGTAGATATAAGTTAGCTATTGCTATAAGTTAGCTGTTGTTACGGGTTTATAATAATAAAATAGTAGCTCTTACCTTTTTGCTACTATATATATAGGAATTAAGTCTCCGCCTTATATTTAATAGATATACTTAATTAATATTATAATATCCGTATAAGCTAAAGTAAAGATATCCGCATAAGCTAAGATAAAGATATTTATATATCCGTACTATAAAACAGCTAACTGCTACGTTATATACTACGCACTAAGAAGATTATACGCTAGCTAGAATTAATATTAATAAAAAGAACTCGCTTAATATATTAAGATAGAGATGTACTATAAGCCTAAGTATTTAAAAGTCCTCTAATATATTATCTATAGCCTTATTAAATCTGTCCTTATAAGGGTTATATAGTAAATTATTAATATAAGACATCCGTATATTAAAATTAGCAATACCGCCCTATAAGAGCCGCTCTAATCTAAGTTAAAGAATAGTAGGTGCCTTAAACCTAACGTCCTGTATACGCTGACGTATAATAGAAGTATATCCGCAATTAAAACAATATATTACTATTACTCTTAGTATTTATTAAGCAACTTATATACCGACTATTATATATATTAGCAGAGGTATAGGTATAATATTAGGATAATAAACTATATAAATATATTCAGCAGCTTCTCCTAGTACCTCTATATTCTTATTAGTGTTACTAAAGCTATATATAAGGGGATTAAATAGCAAACCGGCTGCAGTTAATAGAAAGGCGTTAAATGTATTTATACCGTCCTTTGCGAGTTTCTTATATCTATACTATAGAAGCGAAGGAGCCTTAAAATCTGCCGAGCGCCACATATATCGTATAATTAAATCCTTTCTAATCTGATCTGTAAGATAGCGGATATCTAGCGCTAGAGACTTAGTTATATATTCGCTGTTTATACGCTCACTAAATATATACTTAAAAATATCGCGGAGTGGGCTAGTGTAACTTATTATAAGAACACTCTACTTAAACAGCTCGTCTATACCAAACGTTAAATTCCCACGCGTTTAGATTAACTCCTTAAGTTAGAGATTTAGTAGTTTATTAAGGCGATCCGTCTTAAAGAAGCTATCTAGCCGCCCTTAGAGGTTAACTAAACTATTAGTAAGAATAGCCCATTAAAGCACTAGATTATAAGCGCTTATTTTAACTAGTCGCTATAGGATTAGTATATTATATATATAGTTCTTTAACGAGCTTCTAGTAAAGTATAAGCAAAGGCGGGGGATTACACGCTTTAATAGTCCGATATCCATATACTTAATGGCGTATTTTAGAAGCTTATAAGTATTAATAACCTATAGGAACCGGATATAATTAAAGAACTCTATATTATAGTTATTAGCGGCAGAGCTTAATATATCCACAGAGGACGATGTTACTGCTAGCTGACGTGCGTTGGCAGATGGCTCTAAATAATTAGACATACGCTGATTTGCATCGCGGTATACATCTCTTAAAAAAGCCGCTATGCGAATATTCTTAATATGCTCTAGAAATTGCTACGGAGATAGGTTTTATATATATCGCTTAGCCTTACCGTTTGCCTTAATATTGCACTTTTTATAGATATAGAGTAGAAATAATATAATAATACGAGTATTAAAGCTTTAAAGGATCAGCTCTTCTATATAATAAAACGGGGCCTTTTCCCTAGGAATATTGCGCTGCTCTAGGTGGTTTATATGGGTATAAAGCGCTAAAAACTGCTGCGCGGCTTCCTTACCCCTATAGAACGTACGCATAACTATATATAGGAAGTTTAATCGCATATGCCATAGCCCTAGAATAGGTAACACCCACTTATAGCTATTATACGCACCTTCCGCCTTAACCCGCTCCTCTTTATATAATTAGATAAGCTTTACGGTTTTCTAATCTCCGTATACTAAAAAAAGCCAGTTATTAAAAGTGGTTTCGCGATTATACTATAGTTATTCCAGAAAAATATTCTCTATTACGCAATAGTTGCCGTTAATAGAAACCTCGCTATCTAGAATAGGTCCTAAAGTTACATACTCTATCCTTCTATAAGGAAAAATATTAACCGCTGGTATACGCGGATATTTAATATCCGCGTTAGAGTTAAATATACTATTAACCGCAGTAGGATACGCGTATTAGATGGCGTCTGTAATAAAACTTATAAATATCTACTTCTAGAGGTTATTAAACCTATTTTTAGCTATATTAACAACCTTATCTAGGCTAAGTTAACGGGTGTTGTTTAATATTAACTGTTTAAGGCCCCCTTTAGGTATGCATACTCCGCGTAAAATCTTTCCCGTAGTATATAAAGTAAACTTACTAGTCTCGCTAATAACCTAATATTAAGTCTTTTAGTAATAGTTAAAGTTATTATAGATAATATAGATATTATTATAAATAGATAGAGACTTAATTAGTTTCTTAAGGGTTATTAGCGCTAGAAGGGCTAGCAGAATTAATAGAACCTTCCTTAGAACGTTTAGCTAGCTTAAGCTTTTTAGCGTTAAGAGCCTTATAACTATTAATTAGACTAAGGCTATATAGGAAAGATAGCATATAACGCTTTATACTAAGCGCCTAAAAATATAGACTAAGTAAACAGGCGAAACTATTTATAGAGTTCCGGGCGAACCCTAGGAGGAATATAGAGGCAACTATAACTATATATCCGCCGTGCGGATCTTAACTACGTTCCTCTTTATTTAGTGCGGATATCCCCTTAATAAGCCGGAATAGTAGCGGACCGTGCTGCTAAACAAACTTAGCTGTATTTTTAAGGTTAATATCTTAAAACTCTATATCTAGAGTCTATGTGTTAAAGGGGCCGTGTTATAATTACAGTTGGCAAAGCTCTTTCTGGATACAGTAGATAGTATAGGTTATTAGCGTTATATAAATATTAGCCCTATTAATAAGTTCTTCTTATATTTCCTTATCCTCTAGTAAAGGAATAAGCAGGTCCCCTACTTTCTTCTTCTTCCTATTACCTTTATACCCGTTCTTGCTTTCTAAGTACTTAGAGACCAGCCTGTAAAAAGACCAGCCCTATTAACGTAAAAGGTCCTTAATAATATTAACCTTCTCTTCCTTTAATGTCTTTGTCTGACTAGCAGATAGAATATCCGCTAGAATATCCACTGGAATATCCGCTGGCTATAGAGAGAGCTAGCGGCGTAGGCGTAAGCGTTTAGCGTTAGTATTTACTGCGCGACTCGGTGGTGCGGAGGTAGAATTAGGGCCTCTACAGTAACAAATTCCTCTTAATATCGCGCATATATAAGGGGCTAAAGATCTTATAACTTATAGAGTAGGCTTTTCTCTATAATTTGGTGTAATTTTTATATCGATAGGTATTGTGGGAGGGTAGATTAATTTCGTTAAAGTTAAGGAGGTCTTCTTATATAAATAGTGTTTAGGTTTTCTATAAATCTCGCCAAAGGGCCTTAAACTAAGAAAACAATTACCGTCCTAAATCAGCTTAGCGGACGGTGCGGATATTCCTATATCCGCAATCAATTTCTTAGTCTAAGCTTCTGAGGTAAACTAATACCTATAGATCGAATAGCCTATATAGGACTATTCCTATTAGGAAGGGCACTTAAATAGTTTAAGCCTTACCTTATAGAAATATAGGGAAATAGAATAATAACCACTAATTAAGAGGTGCGGTTTATATTCTTAAGCTAGGAAAGGTTTACGGAGTAATTTATATAAATATTTAGAGACCTAGAGGCAGTAACTACGGCGGAAAGAAAACTCTAAGACATTATGTAATAAACCTTAATAATTAAGTATATAACGCAGTTCCAGACGCTAGTAATATAAGTTAAGTGGAATAATAAGGCGCTTATAGTATAGTATAAATAGGGACTTAAGGCTAAAGCCTAGGACGTAATTATTCTAATAGAAGATGCGGACACCCTATAGGAACTAATAGATTAAGTAATAAAGATTAATAATAGGATCTACTAAAGGGAACAGGCTAAGAGAGGTTAGAATAGAGTTCTATAGTTGTATAAGGCGTAAAGTACGCAATAACCAAAGCTAAATTAGAAACCGTAGTATGGCGTAGAGCTAATAAACCTAAGTAGTACTAAAAAAGCCTATAAGAGATAGAGTAAGAAACTATAAAAACCTAGAGGTTAAGGATTTAGTAATTATAGGACTAAGGAGCAGAGGCTAAACTAGGGATCTTAGTAGTAGAAGACGTTTAGGCGGACTCTATAGTAAAGTTAGTGGTTTAAAGATAGAGCTTATATAAATTGTGGGAAATAAGGTTATTTCGCAAGGGATTATAAAGATAGTTAGAATTACTATATAATAAAGGGAACTAGACTAATAGTAAAAGATATATACGTATAAAGGGATAATAGTGTACTATAAGGAATAAAGGAATATTTAATTAGAAGTTTCGCGTTTTATTATAATAATGCATACCAAATTTATAAAGACGCTAAGTATGGCGTAAGCTATTAGCTATAAGAGCTATATTTAGCGGAATATAAAGGAACTAATAAACTAGTTCATAGATTGGATATTAAGGACGATAAATTTAATATAGGCGAAATACTTTATAACGATAAGGTAATAAAGGCGGCTTACTAGGAGTATATAGACCTTAGAGATATTATATAAGAGGTAGAAGATAATTCCACTATAGAACAGGGAATATTAGTAGGGATTAAGACCCCACTAGATATAATGTTTATCGCTTTATAAGACGTAAGAGAAGTAGGATAACGAACTACTTTAGCACTTAATAAAGGTAAAAGGCTAAAAGCTTAAGATTTTTAAGACGAGATAAGAGACGACTAAGAGTCTTAAGAAGAGATAAGGTAAGCTTAAGGACCTATAACGGATAATAACCGATAGAGCAGAGTAATAGCTTAGTTTAAAGGCATATAAATAAGCTCGGGATAAAGTTTCCTATAGGTATAAGATTCTTAAGACGAGATAAGTAAGATTTAAGACTCTTAAGATAAGATAAGAATACCTAAGCCTAGTTAGACTAAGGTAGAAGTAAAGCTTAAGACAGAAGCTAGCTTAAGATTAAAAATTCTATAAAACTAAGACTTTAAGACATAAATAAGGACTATTAACGAGATTAAGAAGTAGGATAACTTTAAGGATCCACTCGTAAGAGGTGAAAAAAAAGAAACCATAGAGGAATTTAGAGTAAGAATTACCTTATAGCAAGAACAGAAACTAGATAAGAGATCTAGCACACTAGGTTGTATAAGGGATAGAGTACCCGTATAAAGAATTACTAATAGGCCTAGGGTAGGTACACTAAGAGCTAAGTGGCTTACTAAACTAGAATAAGAAGAGGATCTAGGGATTTTAACTAGGTTTAAGGAACGATATATAAAAGGCTGTTATAATACAGTAATAAGAAGATACTTCCTTACGGATAAGCTATATACACTCTAGTAGCTATACTAAAGGTAGTATAGGCAAAGGCATAATAATAAGTAGGAAGATTTCTATATATAGTTGGATAAGAAAGTTATCTAAGACTACCCGATTACCGAAAAGACTATAAGTTATATTAAAGGAGCCTTAATTATAATATTAAAAGATCTAAAGGAGTAATTAGAGGACTAAAGAAGCGAGAAGTAAATCTTAGTACCTGTAAATAAAGTCGCAACGCTTAAATTAACACGAGAAAGGTTTAAACTTAAGGATAAAGACGAGCTAAGAGTTAACCTAAGACACTAAGCTTATTATATATTGGCATGGATTATATATATAGATAATACGTACAATATATATAGAGCACTAAAGAATAAGCACTAAAAGTACCTAGTAAGGATATATTGGGCACCGAATAAGGCGAAATATTAAAATGCTAAATATATATATAGTTAGCACCTAGTAGAAGTATAAAGCTAAGGGGACTTAGTACTTTAACTAGGAAGATTCCTTACGGAAGAATACCTAGATGGATAATAGTGGTGGGAATGCCTAGAGAATACGTATCTATGGTATATTAAAGACAAAAAGCGAACTAAGTATTAGCTAAAGGTGGACTAAGTACAGATAGGATTAAGTAGCTAATAGTTAGGAAAAATAGAGGCCTACAGAACTAAAAGGAACTAGTAGTAGAGCCTTAGACCCTTAAAGAAATTTAAGGACAATACCTAAATCTATAAGTTAAGTAGCAAGATTAGTAGTTTAAAGCATTAATAGATAGTAGAGCAATAAGGAACTATATCCCACTAGCAGCAGTTAAAAGAATGGGGTTACTACATAGGAAAAAGGAGTATTCTTACCTATTAGTGACAATTTTAGGAGATCCAATAGCCTACGGAGGAGGTATTATTAATCTTAAAACAGGACCTATTTAGTTAACTATTAAAGGGAGATAAATTAAGATATCTTTTAATATATTACTATTAGGGAATAATAAGGCAGTATTAGAAATGCCTTAGTTATAGAAATATAATCTAAAGATTAATTAGATTATAGGTTAAGTTAATATTAGGAATACTTAACGCCGTAAGACGTAATAATAAGCTAAGTTAGTATAGTACTAAGTAGGAGTAACCTATAAAGAAACGGAAAAAGGACTAAGTTATGTACTAAAGAGATACTATAAGTATAGTAAGAAACTATAGTTACTAGAAAGTAAAAAGCTATTAGAGTATATAGTATAGGACTATAAGATAAAATTAGAACTAAAAATAAGTCTAAGGTTCTTTCTAATCTATAAGCTTATTAAAGAAAAAGGTAAAGTATTAAAAGAGTTTATTTAGGAAAACCTACAAAAGGGATATATTAGACTATTGTAGTTATTAGTAGGTTATTTAGTACTATTTATACTAAAGAAGAACGGTAAACTAAGGCTATACTATTAATTTCACCTAGTTCTATAAACAAAAGGCGTAAAGGTAATAAAGATTTATATAGCAGAGCTAGTAGAACTAGTTAAATAAAAAGAGCACTAATAACTGCTTAAAGAGCTGCCTATAGGCCTAATAGAAGTACTAAACCTATTAGAAAGGTCTTTCCGCTAGCTAGTAAAAGGCGACTATATAATAAAGAAAGCCTGTAAAGCACTACCCCTTTACTTTTATAACTTCCTTAAAATAAACCTAAAAACTAAGTCTAAGTTTCTACGCTAGAAGATAGTTAATACTAATGTTAAGAAATTCCTAAAAGGTAAACTAGAATTAACCTATAAAGATATCTTATAACGCTTACTAAAGGAGTTTCGCGAATATATTAAACACTTCCTCCTTAAAAATATAGATAAGCTGCCCCTTTACTAATTATAGGACTATAAAATTAAGATTATACCTAAAAAGCAAGCCCCGTACTATAAAAATAGATTACTCTTACCTACTAAACTTAGGTGTGTAAAGAAGTGGATTAACGAGATGCTAGATAATGGTTTTATCCATAAATTAACCTTACTAGCTACTGTACTACTCCTCCTTATTATAAAACTTAGCGGCGGCGTATAAATTTGCTATAATTATTAAGGCCTAAATATAGTTACTATTAAGAATTGGTACCTATTACTACTAGTCCGCGAAATACTTAACGCACTTTATAGCGCTAAATACTTCACTAAGCTTAATATAATTGCTATGTTTAACCGGATCTGGATCGCGGAAGGCTATAAGTGGCTTATAGCATTTATTACCTGGTTTAAACTCTATAAGATATTAGTTATATTATTTAGTCTTTATAATACGCTCGCTTTATTTCATAACTATATTAACTATATCTTATATAACGCCCTTAATGACTACTGCACTGCATATCTTAATAATGTCCTTATCTTCTCTAAAATACGCGCTAAATATATAAAATATATAAACAAAATTATCTAAAAACTTAGTAATGCTAGACTCTAAATTAATATTAATAGGTTTAAGTTTTACGCTACAAAAATAAAATACCTTAGCTTAATTATCTTAACTAACGGCATGGCTATAAACCCTAAAAAGGTGTAAGTGTTGTAGGAATAAAAGGACCTAACGTTAGTTAAGGAACTACAGTAATTTCTTAGCTTCGCGAACTTCTACCAACAATTTATCTAAGGCTACTTTAAGGTAGTTAAGCCTATAACTAGGCTACTTAAAAAGAGCACTAGCTAATTATAGGGCCCTAAGTAAGTATAGGCGTTCTAGACCCTAAAAATAGCGTTTACTATAGCACTAGTTTTAGCGTACTATAACTATATAAAGAAGACTATAGTAGAGACAAATACCTTAAACTAGGCTTTAGAAGGAGTGCTTTACTAAGCTAATAAAGATAATAAACTTAAGCCAGTCGCATTCTTCTTCGCTAAGTACTCCGCCCCTAAATATAACTATAAGATATATAATAAAGAGCTCCTAGTAATTATAAAAGCACTAAAAAAAATAGCGCCCTAAACTATAAGGAACTAAGTAACTATTTAAAATTATTACGGACTACAAAAACCTCTAGACTTTTATAATAATAAAACAACTAAACTAGCGCCAAGTCCGTTAGGCTAAGTTCCTCTCTTAATTTAACTTTATTATTACCTATAGGCCTAGCACTAAAGCTATAATCCTAAACGCCCTAAGCCGCCTCTTAGGCGCCGCGCCTGCTAATGCTAATAATAAATAGCTATAATACTAAGACCGCATTATCTTACTACTAAAGAAAGTCAACCCTATTATTTTGGAAGAGCTACTAAGCGAATCTTAAGACTAGAGCGTTAAAGACTTTATCGCAGTAATAGACCTAAAGCCTAAAAAAACCCCTTAAGAAGCTTATTAAGAATGCCTATAAAGAAAACAAACTAGTTAGAGATATATTAGCTGCGCTACAAGAACAGGAAGGCTGTAAGGCACGCCGCTGGCCTAAGTAGATTAGGAAGTCGCTCCGCTATAATAAATCTAAATACTTAATTATTAACGGCCTAATCTACTATAGAAACCGAATATTCGTCCCTAATTTACTTAAACTCTAACTAGAAGTTATATACCGCATATATAGTTTAGGTCCTATAGGCTACTTAGGTTACGTTAAGACTCTAAACCTCCTTAGTTAAACCTATTAATAGCCAGGTAGTTTATAGTTCACGGCTACCTTTATAAAAGACTACACTCTCTACTTCCGTATAAAAACCCTACGCTTAGCACCACCTAGTTTCCTAGAACTATTAAAACTGCTAGTCTGCCTGTGGACTAATATCTCTATTACCTACGTCATTAACCTACCTAAGTGCCTTTATAATGGCAAAATATATAAATATATCTTTGTTGTTGTTAACTGCCTAATAAAGATAAGATATTTTATTTCTGTTACTAGCCTAGACACTAAGGAGCTTATTAAAGCATTTACCTACACTACCTATAAGTTGCACGGCGCCCTAAGTACTATTATTTCTAATAAAGGCTCTTTGTTTATTTCTAACTTTTAGCGTCGCCTAAACTAGCGCCTAAAGGTAACCCTAAACCCTAGTTCTGTATAGTACCCTAAAATAAATAGCTAGACTAAGATTGTTAACATAGCAATAAATAAGTACTTACGCGCTTTTATAAGCTTCACCTAAGATAACTAGGTAGATTAGCTCCCCCTTACTAAGTTTGCTATAAATAATTAAGTTAATAAGACTATGGGAATTTTACCGTTCTTTACTAACTACGGCTATAACCTATATCTAGGCATTAAACCAGCGGGCCCCTAGCTATTAACCCTATCTATATATATAAAGAAGGAGTACTTATAAGCTAGTACTATTACTAACCGCTTTAAGCGTATCTTAACCTAGCTTAAAGCCCTAGCCTATATCTCCTAGCAACGCTATAAAGATAACGCTAATATAAAACAGGACGAAGGTATAATATTTAAGAAGGATAATATAGTTATAGTTAGCCTTAAAAATAAAAAAATTAACTAGCCTAAGAGGAAATAAGATAATAGCTAGGATAGACCCTAGCCCGTCCTAGCTACCTATAAAGGGGTAGTTATAGTGGACCTCCTAGACCATATTTATATTAATAAGTCTTTTTATACTTTAAAGGTCCGCCTCTAGTTTCCTAAAGAGATCCCTAGTTAAGTACGCATTAATAAAGAGGAACGCTGTAATATTATAGACAGGATAGCTAAAAGAAATAATAACAGCAATATTACGGACAAGTAGGAATTTAAAAAAAATTCTTAATATATATAATAAACAAAGGAATGAGCACGGCTTAATATATTATATTAAGTGGAAGTATTATAATAAGAAAACCTAGGAACCTAAAAAGTCCCTAAAAGGGTGAGAGCGCGCACTACTATAGTTCTATAAATAACACCCTAAAAAGCCCAGACCCCTAAACTAGGTATAAGATAAAAAAGACTTACTACGCTAAGGCCGTAAACAATAACCACAATAATTTAGAGAAGTTAAGATCTTATAGAACTTTAACTGGTAGTTAAAGTTATTTAATTAATTAAATTCTTACTAAGAGCGCCGCGCCTAATTAATCTGGGTAACAGTGTGGAGTTCTACTAACGCTATTCATTTAGCTAGCTAAGAGCGGTAAGTAAAACTAATATCTTTATATAAACCTATACACTACCTACCGCAATCTACCGTTTTCCACTAATACTATAGCCACTAGTTATATAACCGCAATTCGCCATTATATAATAGCAATCTAATAGTAATCTAACGGCAATTTACTAGTACCGTAATATTCTATTTTAGAGTTACTTATTTAGTTTAGGGACTAAACCTTCTAAGGGAGGGGAGTACTATTACGGCACTAATCTATCGCATACTGCTTTATACTGTCTCGTACTATTTCCTACTATTTCCTACTATTAGCTAGCCCACTACTAGCGCCTTAGCGGCTGGCCCAACTATTTATATACAATACCCCTTTCGCCTTTTCTCCTCTTTATACTATAACGTAGTTATTTAGCCTACCTATATTATAGTACTGTAATACTTTATAACTAGAAGAATAAGTTAATAGAGTTATTAGTATGCTAATATTACTATTACTAACCTTACCTATTCTACTTAATAGTATACTAGAAGGTATTTAGCGTACTATAAAATAGCGTAAATAAGCTCGCACTTTAGGAGTAAATATTACTAAGTATGGCCCTAATAGTAGCTAGTTAAATATCTAGTAGCCAGTTATTAATATATTAGATATATAGAAAAGCACTACTCCTAGTTAAAAAAGATAAAGGTAGAGGCGTAAAAGTATAGAGCCTACTACCCTATTAATACGTTGGTTGCCGTTAATAAAGAAAGCCTTAAATACTAATAAAATACTAACCTTTATACCTATTTTAAAGAGAGGGTATATAAGGTAAGCGACTATAAAGGGTATAAAGAACTTTTATATTAATATATAGAATATATTTAATTAGCTTAGGAGTTTATAGAAGTTTATAGGAGTTCGTAGAAGGTAGTATATTGTTTTAATTGGCCCAGGAGTTTATAGTAGTTTAAAAAATTAAGAAAATTAAAGTAAATATAAATTCTAATTCTAATTTCGTTTAATAATATCTTTAACTACTTTAAAATTGTTCTTTACACTTATACCTATTAACTATCTACTATTAACGATTTTAAAATATCTCTTCTTACTCTCTAGGTACGTGCGTACTTCCCTAATATCCTTTTTAATAAGGAAAGAACACTATGGGCTACGGCCCTTCTTTATTATTACTAGCTTCGGTTTAGTAGAATTTAGATTAAAATATAGTTAGTATTTGTTGGTTACACAAGGGGATATCACGTAGCTACGGTTTGTAGATAGTATGATAATTGTTAATTGTTCTGTTATTAAAAGTAAAGGATCGTAAGGATCGCAGTGCCTAAGTAGGGGACTAATTAGTTACTATAAGGGTGACTAATTAGAGACACGCGACCGCGTAACCTCTGTCTATATATTCTAACACATATATTCTAACACTGGCAGTTCTTTCTTTGTGCTTATGGTGCTACAGAAAGGTAGCAAGGCAGTAAGGCAGTAAGGTGTCGGTTTAGCTGGAGGTGGAAGCAATAGAAGTCGGTTAGCTATAGGTAGGGTAGTAAGGGTCGGTTAGCTGCTGATAAAGCTATAGGGGTTAATTAACTATAGGCAGGGCAGTAAGGGTCTATTATAATAGCAGTACAGTGCTAGCAACGGGTCGTTTGGGCGGCAGTATAATGCTAGCAATAGGGTCGTGTTCTAGGGAGCAAAGCTCTACCTAGTCCTATTCAGGTCATTCTTATCGGCACGACGGTAATCGGGATCGCATACATATCGGCACGATTATTTAGCTAGTAGATCGCAGGCGTATTAGCGCAATTAGTATCGTAATAGCAGGCATAGCGGCGCTATTAGTTTGTTAATAATGGTATATAGCAGTACAGTGCTAGCGTAGGGTCGGTTCCGTAGGCAGATTGGCACGGAGTCTTATTATAGGGTTAGTTCGCAGGCGTTGCGGATATTGCTATAGATATTGCGGATATTATAAATATTATAGGTATTGCAGATCGGATATTATAAATGTTGCGGTAGAAATAGGTAGGCGCGTACAAGGTGTTATGGGGTGTCCTATAACAGCAATATAGGTATAAGCCTATCTAGGCCAGCGGAATCGTTAATAGCCCTAACAGCCATCTGTAAGGTAAGCTTTCCAATAGTACTTCTAATAATTCTTCTTTATGCTTTGCCTGCGTAACTATACCGTCCTAACTGCTTCCCCCCTATATTACTCTCTCTTTACCTATCCTTTACGGTACCCTCCACAAGAACTTCCTGTCTAAATCATGCTGGTAGCTACCTTTATAGCTATCTTAGGAACCGCGGAATCCTCCTCTATATTGGCCGTAGCTATGTTTATATCCTCTACCACATCCTTCTTGCTAGTAGGTTGGGGTATCGTTTATAGATCTGGCTTATTATACCAGTTGTCTAAGTGTAGTAGGGGTTAAAGGAAATATCTCGGCGCTTAAGTTAAACGGGGTTAAGAATCTCTAGTAGGACGGAGCTTAAGGTATAGGTTAAGGTACAGCAGCTTAAGGAACTTAAGGTGTTTAATAGCCTAACATTAGGAAATTTTTTTTTAGGCACGTTGTTGCAAGCGAAAATCGGGTCTGCAAAACCTACGTAAGTCGCAATTTGCGGCAATTCGCAGCAATTTGCTATAAACACGCAGCTACTTATAAGTAGCCTATGCAAATTGCTATAAATACGCAGCTACTTATAAGTAGCCTGTGCGAATTGCTGCAAATTACCACAAATTGCTAAAATCGCGACTTGAGCCAGCTCTGCACGAAGCTCCGCACGAAGCTCCGCACGAAGCTCTATATAAAGCTCTGCATAAAGCTCTACACGAAGCTTTACACGAAGCTCTATATAAAGCTCTGCACGAAGCTCTACACGAAGCTCTACACGAAGCTCTATACGAAGCTCTATACGAAGCTCTATACAAAGCTCTGCACGAAGCTCTACACGAAGCTCTGCACAAAGCTCTATATAAAGCTCTGCACGAAGCTCTACACGAAGCTCTACACGAAGCTCTATACGAAGCTCTGCACGAAGTTCTATACGAAGCTCTGCACGAAGCTCTGCGTACAGAGGCTCTGCACGAAGCTCTGCGTATAGAGGCTCTGCACGAAGCTCTGCACGAGGCTCTGCACGAAGCTTTATATAAGGCTCTGCACGAAGCTCTGCACGAGGCTCTGTATAAAGCTCTACACAAAGCTCTACACGAGGTTCTGCACGAAGTTCTGCACGAAGCTCTATATAAAGCTCTGCGTACAGAGGCTCTGCACGAAGCTCTGCACGAGGCTCTGCACGAAGCTCTATACGAAGCTCTATACGAGGTTCTGCATGAAGTTCTACACGAAGCTCTATACGAAGCTCTGCGTATAGAGGCTCTGCACGAAGCTCTGTATAAGGCTCTGCACGAAGCTTTATACAAAGCTTTATACGAAGCTCTGCACGAAGTTCTACACAAAGCTCTACACAAAGCTCTGCGTATAAAGGCTCTGCACGAAGCTCTATACAAAGCTCTATATAAAGTCCTATATAAAGCTCTACACGAAGCTCTATATAAAGCTCTATATAAAGCTCTACTAAGACTCTGTATAAAGCTTTACATAAAGCTCTATACGAAGCTCTATACGAAGCTCTACACGAAACTCTACATAAAGCTCTATATAAAGCTCTATATAAAGCTCTACGTACAGAGGCTCTGCATAAGGCTTTACGCAAAGCTCTACGTACGGAGGCTCTACACGAAGCTCCGCATAACACATATTACTTTAGGTCCCCGCTATATTCCCGATAGCCTCTACACATAAGTAGCCACCTTATTTTTTACCCTTCCTTTCTTACATCCTCCCTACCTAGAGAGGCACTAAAACTATAGCTAGCAGACGACCGTCGCCAGAACCAAATAACCGTTACTAGAACTAGACAACCGTCCCCAGAGCCAGACGACCGTCGCCAGAGCTAGATAACCGTCGTAAGAGCTAGACAACCATTACTAGAGCTAGACGACCGTCGTCATCCAGACAACCGTTACTAGAGCTAGATAATCGTCGCAAGAGCCAGACGACCGTCGCTAGAGCTAGATAATTATCGCTAGAGCTAGACAACTGTTATCAGAGCCAGACAACCATCGCTAGAGCTAGACGACCGTTGTTAGAGCTAGACGACCGTCGCCAGAGCTAGACGACCGTCGTTAGAGCTAGACGACCGTCGTTATCCAGACGACCGTCACTAGAGCTAGACAATCGTCGCAAGAGCCAGACGACCGTCGCCAGAGCTAGACGATTGTCGCTAGAGCTAGACGACTGTCGTTAGAGCTAGACGACCGTCGCCAGAGCTAGACGACCGTCGCTAGAGCTAGACGACCGTCGTTAGAGCTAGATGATCGTCGCTAGAGCCAGACGACCGTCGCTAGAGCTAGACGACCGCCAACCGTTTAAATGACCCAGCTAGCAAACACTAAACGATTTAATCGGTCGAATCAAACCAAAGCATTATTATTAGTCTATTACCGAATTAAATCGAATTAAGCCCTCCTATGGAGGCACCCTAGACGACTACCGTTTAGAGGTAGTATAGATAGATAGGTATAGATAGTAGGCATAGACAGGTAGGCATAGATAATAGGCATAGACAGGTAGGTACAGATAGTAGGTATAAACAGGTAGGTATAAACAGTAGGCATAGATAGGTAGATATAGGTAGGTAGGTATAGACAGACAGATAGATAGATAGGTAGGTAGGCAGGCAGGCAGGTAGGCAGGCAGGTAGGTAGGCAAGTAGGCACTAGGCCAATTAACGATTTAGAGGCTCTAAGTAGATAGCTCTATATTTTATATAGTTATAATATAAATATATTTAAAAGTATATTATAGCAATCTATAGGAAACGTGCAAAATATATAAAATATACGAAATGTGCGAAACGTATAAAACGTGCAAAACGTACGAAATGTATAAAATATACAAAACGTATAAAACGTGCAAAACGTATAAAACGTACAAAATGTGCGAAATGTGCGAAATATAAGGGCTACATACAGGCTTCGCGCGGATTACTGCAAAAAATATAGGCTTTACACAGGTTGCTATAAACTGCCGTAAAAAATATAGGCTTCGCGCGGGTTGCTGTAAACCGCCGCAAACCGCACAGGACTATATACGACCACCACAACCGTACAGTTTGCAGCAATTTGCGGCAATTTGCTGCAAACCGCAACAACGAGCCAAAAAAAAAATTTCCTGATGAAGGTTGTCTATAGTGGTTGCTACGGAGATTACTACGGAGATTACTGTAGAGGTTACTGCGGAGGTTCTTGCGGAGGTTCTTACAGAGGTTCTTGCGGAGGTTCTTGCAGTAGAGGTTGCTTTAAAGCTTATTGCGGAGCTTATTACGGAGCTTATTACAGAGCTTAATGTGGAGCTTATTACGGAGCTTAATGCGGAGCTTAATGCGGAGCTTATTGCGGAGCTTAAGTATGGGTTGAGATACGGCAGCCTAAGGAACTTAAGGTATTTGATAGCCTAAGGTTGTCTATAGTGTTGCTTATAGCTATCCGTTATTAGGATTCCTTTAAGAGTTAAACTTCTTTTAGTGCTTAATCTCTTATAAAGTCTATTTATACTCTTCTTCTGCGTCAAGGACTTACTAAATATTGTCTTTAATAGTACCCCCATTTATAGGTACAAACATTCCATTCTCCCATAGGAAGTTTTAAAAATCCTAAATAATATAAATATTGCCAAGTGCCTAGGTATCGGCAGTCCATCCTATAAAATCCTCCCTAAAATATTCCTATAGCTGTAAATCGGCGTAGTATCTACTTTAGTAAAATAGAATACGGTATAGAAGAAAGCCGTTAACTTATTTTACAGTATAAGTTATTATATTAATGGTAAATTCGTCCTAATCTTTATTAATGAGTTTCGCGTACGCAGCTACCCCTAGTGGTAAGAAGTCTCTCCAGTTATTTAGAATGGCCGTAGCCATGTTTTTAGAGGAAGGGAAGTATTATTGGTGTAGGGATTATTGTTTAGTATAGGGGTTGTCGTTTAGTACGCGTTCGTCGTTTAGTACGCGTTTGTCATTTAGTACGCGTTCGTGACGTGTATTTGCGGTTATGGGGCTTAGGACCAGTTCTGGCCTTAAATCGCGAAGACTCGTAAAGCGTGTTATTCTGCGTAATAAACGCAAGAATCTATAATCTTAGAAAGGCTTAGGACTAGTTCTGGCCTTTAAATCCTTAGATTTATAGAAGAGTTTTATTTAAGGTTTAGGACCAGTTCTAACCTTAAAAGACAGCTTCCTTTAGCACGAGTAGCACTAGTACAGTGGCTTATCTCTTCTTAGTAATACCTAGCTGTTCTGTGGTATAACTATAAAGTTAACCACTAATTAGTGTTGGTTACATAAGGGGATATCACGTAGCTACGGTTTGTAGATAGTATAATAATTGTTCTGTATTAAAAGTAAAGGATTGTAAGGATCGCAGTGCCTAAGTAGGGGGCTGATTAGTCACTATAAGGGTAACTAATTAGAGACACGCGACCGCGTAACCTCTGTCTATATATTCTGATATATACATTCCAACAGTATTAAAACTCTAACTATTAACTATAAGATACGTCAGGAAAAAATTTACCAGCATCTGATTTTACTTTTCTGCCATTTTAGCATTTTCTAGCATTTAGCAGCTAAATGCCGCATTTATTACTAAGTACTAGCATTTAGCTGCCAAATGCGCATTTATAATTAAGTATTAGCATTTAGCAGCATTTATTACTAAGTACTAGTATTTAGCCGCCAAATGCCGCATTTATAATTAGGTATTAGCATTTAGCAGCATTTATTACTAAGTACTAGCATTTAGCTGCTAAATGCTAGAAAATGCTAAAATAGCAGAAAAGTAAAATTAGATGCTAGTAAATTTTTTCCTAATATAGAGGCTTCGTATAAAGTTCTACACGAAGTTCCGCACGAAGCTCTGCGCGAAGCTCTACACGAAGCTCTGCATGAAGCTCTACGCGAAGCTCTGCACGAAGCTCTACGCGAAGCTCTGCACGAAGCTCTACGCGAAGCTCTGCACGAAGCTCTACGCGAAGCTCTGCACGAAGCTCTACGCGAAGCTCTGCACGAAGTTCTACACAAAGCTCTGCACAAAGCTCTACACGAAGTTCTGCACGAAGTTCTACACGAAGCTCTGCACAAAGCTCTACACGA
>Ga0307515_10007586_pt1 | contig 21420 bp, 2 predicted proteins | sample 17_EM_MG_FD_194513 | JGI IMG/M metagenome (GOLD analysis project Ga0307515, IMG submission 194513) | Populus trichocarpa ectomycorrhiza microbial communities from riparian zone in the Pacific Northwest, United States - 17_EM | ecosystem: Host-associated > Plants > Roots > Unclassified | place...
GTTTTCTAGGGGGAGACCCCCTAAGACCCCCCTATATAGAGCTTTTGCTTAATTTAGAAGTAGTAGTAAGATTAAGGCGCCTTAGTTACTGCTAGGTAAGGATCTACTACAGTAACTAAGGCGCCCTACTTAAGCCAGGCTTAAAGAATATATTGGTCACAAATATAGCACATATTTAAACTGCAGAGCTTTAATGTAGAGCTCTCTATATAGGATATAATATAGTAAATTATAATTCTGGTTTAAAGCTTTATATACTAAATATTTTTAATACTTAATAACTATTAACTACGTCATTGCCTACCTAGTTCGGACGTATAATAACACAATAGCTTAACGCCAAGTAATGGGAGGGAGGAGAAGGAGGGGAGGAGATTAGGGGTAGCTTGGCTACTGCAAAAAGGTCGTAATATTAGTATGGTATTAAACTTTAAAAATTATATCCCGGGAGCTTAATTAACGACCCCTATATAAAATGTTAATAATATTTAATTATAGAGCTTTAAACCGGTAGATCTTTTAGGAATACCTATTATAAGCAGCTCTAAGTATAAAATCTAGAATATTTAGTAGTGGTGTAAGTATAGGATAGGGTATATATTTGCGTTCCTAAATATCGTTATATAACGCAATTTTTGGGTAATAAAAACTAGCCGTTAATATTGCTCGACTAATACCTACTAGAGGTTCCTCCGTCCTTTATATCTTCTCTCTCGCCTATCTCCTCGTTTAATACTATCTATATCGCCACGTTAACTAATAGATCCCTTAGTAGGGACTAAGGAGGAGTATTAGAGCACCTCTAGCTCTTATAAGGAAGAAGAAAAGAAGAAAGGAAGGTATAAAGGAGGGAGTATTTATAGATAGGAGGAGGTCTATAAGTATAGGAGATTAGGTAGCTATAATATAGCCATTAACATTGCTTAACTAACACCTACTAGAGGCTCTTCCGTCCTTTCTATCTTCTCTCTTACCCGTCTCCTCGTCTAATACTATCTATATCACCATATTAACTAATAGATCACTTAGTGGGGACTAAGGAGGAGTATTAAAGCACCGCCAGCTCTTATAAGGAAAAAGGGAGGAAGAGAGGAAGGTATAGAAGGAGTATTTATAGACGGGAGGAGGCCCTATAAGCACGTGATTTAGTAAGTACTAATAGTATAAGATTCTTATATAAGATGGGCTTAATTGCTTACTAAAGTATAGGGTGTCTCTATTACTGTAGTGGCTACTATAGTAGTAGAGACACCTTAAATATTTAATGTAACTAACTACTAAGGCTGTTAATAAGTGGAAGGTAGGCTACCGATATAGTACGAACAATATAGTTATTAATATTATATTTTTACTTCTAGTATACGCGTAGATTATTCTTATATTTAGCGTAGAGCTAATTATAGGTAGTAAGCTAGTTTAGGTCTAGCTTTGCTATTAATATAGCTATGGGTAGTATATCCCTTAGTATAGGCCGACTTAGTAGTTCTAGCTTTAGAAGATCGTCTTTTCTTCTTAAATAGGTCGATATACTGCTATACCTTGTTAGTTTTAGCTATGTCTTAAATAATAAAGAACCATTAAATCTAATTAGATGGCTTATTAAGGATAAGGTTAATTTTTAATTTAGTAAAGATTATTATTTTTAGAATTTAATAGGTTAAGAAGGGTCTAGGTTAGGGTCTAGTTAGCGTTTTAGCAGAACCGTATTTAGACGTTCCGAACTTTTAATTTAATTCGTTAATTCGTTTGTTAATTAGGTATGTTTATTAACTAGGGTTAATTATCCATTCGTTTAATAGGTAAAGAAGAGTCTATATATATATATAAGGTATAGTAGGTTATAAGGTGGTAATAGCCTTAGTAGTTAGTTACATTTAATAATCTAGACTTTAGATTACTAAAATCCAAAATTTTGTTATGGGGAGCGCGATTAATAACCCCTACTAACAGCTCTAACTATGTCTAATTTTTAATTTATAAATCGGTAGATCTATAGGTAATAGTTATTATAAGTAGCTCTAGATGCAGTATATATAAAATCTTAACTATAGTATAAAGAAGTCGTGGCTGCTAATATGCGGTCCTAAGTAGCATATATTCTTAGAGGTCACGTAACTCCTTATATAAGCGACATTTCCGCCCTTTAAAAAAAACTTAAAATATTCTAAAAATCGATTAACGCTATAGATAGCAGCAATATTAATCTAGTAATATTGCCAATTCTCTTTATATACTATTATATGTATATCTAATAGCTCTAGAAGCGGTAAAAAGGTAAGACAAATAGGGGGGTTAAAAATTAGGAAACCGAGATAAATGCTATATTCTCCGCTTACCTCTAAGCCAGTATATAATTTCCTATTTAGGAAAAGTCGTTTATAAGTAGTTGCTACTACCTCCGTATAAAATCTTCTTATTATACCTCTTTAGTCTTACTTATAGATAACTAAAATCGTTTTATATCGAACCTATATTTAAATTTAAGCCCTAAAAGCTTCTTAACCCGTGAGATTGCTATATAGGTTAGCCCGGCTGTCTTATCTTTTTCCTTAATATCTAGAACTACCTAGTTAAGTATTAGGCCCTAGCTTATATATAGTAAGAGTAAAAGCTAGAGTAATTAGAAATTAACGCCGTAAGTAAAAGCCTTTTATACCCTCCTACTTATAAAGCATAGAAAATATAGGAATACCTTTTTTACTATCCTACTAAGTAAATAGGGTAGGTTCGTTGTACCTATCTACTATAATTAGTAGTAACTAAGGCTAATCCTTTTTAATATCCGCGTGTCCCTTCTATATAACATCTTTAATTATACTAGTAGTGCCGTTTACTAAGCCTAGTTTAACCCAGATATTCTATATTAGTATTACTTTCGCGCTAATATATAGGGCTAGATTCTCTATAGTATCACACTAATTAGGAGTAACTTTCTATGTACCTATACTAGTGTTAACTAATTTAATAGCCACCATAGGCTACAAAAGGTTGCGAAGCTAGATAGTGTTATACTTACCTATAGTAGCGCGTATGCCATATAGCCGAATTGCGTTATTAAAGCCCGCAACCTTATTAGTGGATAGGCCCTACTTATACTTAGTTAAAAGAAGCTTTTAGGTTAATTTATTTATAGAATTACTATATAGCTCTATAAGGGCGGTCCTAAATATAAAGCTCTTAGCGTTATTACCGCCCTGCCGCATAACTTAATCTAGGATAACTATTTAGTTAATCGCCTTATAGGCTCCCTTTCTATAGCTAGCGAGCTCTAACGGCCTAGCGGGTAGATTACTATATAAGGCCGCCTAACCTATAGGGGGAAGCTAATAGAAATCGCCTACTAGCAAGATATTTAAGCCTTTAAAATAGTTGTTATTATACGTAGGGTAGATCTAACAGAGGTGGTAATTAATCTAGGCTAGATATACTTGGCTAAGCACTTCGCCATTAGTAAATAAGTCCTACTCTTCTCTAAGAACATCCGCGTAAAACGTCCCTATAAAAAGCTTAACTATAAGTTTATAGAACCGTTTTAGATCCTAAAGCGTGTAGGGCAGTAAGCATATAAGCTAGAGCTTCTACCTACTATAGTATAGCTCTACCCAGTCTTTTATATCTCCCTACTAAAGCCTTATAGGTTACGCCCTAGGTTTTAACCCCTAGTAGTAAAAAAGCTTAAGGAAGGTAGCTGGGAAGTAGAAGTAATCGTTACCTACTAGGATTATACTAGATAACTATAGTACCTTATTAAATAGCTAGGATAGTTAAATAAGTATAATAAATAGAAATATAAGACAGAACTTAAAAATTATTAATAACTGCTAAATAAGTACCGTAAGCGGGATACCCTAGCCTTATAGCTAAAGCGTAGGCGAAAAGTAAGCGCCGCTATTAAAATATAACCTATATTAAAGCGGGGTAGAGAATGTCCTAAGGGATTAAAGAATAAGCAATAATTACTATAAGAACTACAGCCTTAATTTAAAAAGTACCCTTCCTAAACCTAGTTTATTACTCTATACTAGCTAAGCAGATTATTTATATATTAGAAAATAGGCCCGTCTATAACCAGGGTCCATTTAACTAAAGTTTATAACCTACTAGTAACCTACTAGTAGTAACCTATACTAATAACTTATATACTATTCTATATATATATTACGTAGATAACGCATAAGGCTAAAATATAGGTTAGCGGTAGGTTTAATAGGTATATAGCCTTACCGTCCTAATCTAGCTGCATGTAAATAACTTATAACCTACTCACGAAGTATATACGGCACTATACTAGTATAGCGTAAGACTAAAGTAGGGTTAGCGGCGGATTTAATAGGTATATAGCTTTACCGTCTACAAATCTGGCTGCATATAAATAACCTATAACCTATCCGTAAGGTACTAGCAACCTATTTATATAAATAAGCTTTAGAATATTTCTAGTCTACTAAAGTTAAGTAACGGTATTAAGCTCTATTAGCTCTACCTATTAAATAGACTAATTAGGATTTTCTATGCCAGGTATATAAAATTGCTACTAGCTTAGTTAAATGCGGGGGAGTCTTAGCAAGGCAAATCTAACTAATTAGATAACTTTAACCGCTGGTTAAAGTTCCTTAATATCTTCGCGCCGCGTGTATATACCTATCTCTTTATACGCAAAATTAAAACACTCTTTCCCCTTAAAAATTTTTCCTTACCAAGGTTTTTTATAGGGTTTTATTAAGGCTTAAGTACATAAAGGATTGGATACGCCCCTTTTTAAAGGGGGGGGGGGGCATTATTAGGTAAAACCTAAGTAGATAGTTATATAGCCGCAAGGTATGGGCGACCCTAGGGCAACCTAGAGGTAACTTACCTATAAGGTACGTACAGAGCACGTACCTAGGGAAAACCCTTCCTACCTCGCATATAGACTCCTCCTTTTCCCTTAAGGATTTGTTTTTATCTATACAATATACCTATTATCCTATCATTGGACTCCCTATCGATATCCTTACCTTATACTTTTCTGCTTAACGCGTTAGATTATATATATTTTATACCCTTAGTATACTAAATCTTAAAATAGTATTCTATAAGTATTTTTACCTATCTAACTTATCTCTAATTAAGTTCTTTTATTATTAGGAACCCCACTAAGTTCTTATAATCTATTTTAACTATAAATAGTTTCTTTATACCTTATAAGAATGCTCTTTATTTTTTAAATACTATAACTATACCTAATAACTCCTTATTATTGTTATGGGACACCCCTATAATACCTTATACACATCTACCTATTTCTACTAACTTAGTAACTAAAGACTAACAATAAGATAGTAATCTAATAGCAATCTGCGGCAATTTAACGGCAACCTGCCGCATTTTACTATATTCTACTAAGTTCTACTAAGTTTTACTAAGTTCTACTAAATTCTATTAAGTTCTGCTAGGACTACTACCTAAATCCTATTTTACTTTATATACGTATTAATTAAGCAACTAAGTCCATAATATATACCCTTTCTTCCTATTTTCCTACCTTCTTCCCTTACGTAACGTCTTAACTTCTTATATAGTTTATGTATATAGCTTAATAATATCTACCTTACTATATATTATCGCCGCTGATACTTACTCCGTAATACTACATTATATTAACTTTATATACTACCTCTAAAATATAAAATAACCTTAAAGCCCCTATAATGGCCGCCGGTATTATATTTATACTTTAAAAATAACTAGTAAAGATACGGAGGTACATTTCAAAAGTCTTTGCCGCCAAGAAAATTGACCGCTTTAGCTCACCGCCTTCCAAATCTAGATATCCTCCCATTCGTCCTCTGCCGCTTTAGGTGCTTTTAAGCGTCTTAGTACCTCTATAGCACCCTCCCTATACTTATTACCTCCTTTAAGCTTAATAACCTTCTTAATATGCCTAATAATCCGCTTAATCTAAGCCTAAATCCTCTACTGCTTAAGATCTCTCTATGCCGCCTGACATATCTTCCTTACAACCTCCCTCTTCTGCGGCGCTCCCTTACGCGTAGTAACCCTCTTTATATGCGGCCAGCAAGGCTTAATTATATTTAAATTAGGAGAGTTACTATACTAAAGAAGGCGTTGGATATTTCATGCGTTATATATAGTTAATTAATATTAGTAGGCGTAAGCTTAAGCCTTATCCTCCTAGATAATAGTACTAGGCCTCTCCTTAAGGCACTCTTAAGTAAAAGGTAGTAGCTTTAGTATAAAAATTAATGTTTAATATTGCTACTAATTAATACCTTTATAGCCCTAATTCCGTATAAGCTTACTAGTTGCTTTAGTAAACTTCTATCCTAGCTTTAGTCTAAGAAGATTGCGCAGCCCCATCCATCTAATACCTGTATTAAGCTCCCACTCCTCCTATATACAAGGCTTAAGCTCCTTATTTAGCTTATTAATTATAGCCTAAGCTTTCTTCCGCTCTATAGTTATTTCTAGCTGCCAGATATGGCAAGGTCCTTTCTTATTATATAAAAAACAGCCCCAGAATATAAACTCTAAGTAGCCTTTCTAGTGGGGGCGTATACAGCTCTTAATAAAACGCTTATCTGTAGTACGCCAAATTTAATATCCACCGCGGCGATAATTTAAGATAACAGATGTCTTATTTAACTAGATAACATTCTTCTAACCTTCTAACTTCTAATAAGCGTGATCTATGCAGAACTTATACCTCTTAAGCTTTATCTTCTCCGTTAATCTAGGCTTTTATATAGGCTTAGTCTTCCTTAATCTAGAGGCTCTAAGTATTCGCCATACGGTTAGAGCACTAACTTCTTTAACCTCTACAGCGATATAAGCGTATATCTTTTCTCTGCTATATCTATTATAACGGACCTTCTCCAGTATTAAGTTCTTAGTATCTTTAATTTATTTAGATGGACGGCTAGGGCGAGGAGTATCATCTACGTAGGTATTAAGGACGATAGGAGAAGACCTTAGATTAAAGCCTTAATCGATTGCACGGCGATATATGTCTTATATAGTTCGTTTAGAAATTTATATTGTCTTTATAATTTCGGCAGCTGAGATTCTATAAGCTCTAAGAGCCATAATTTAAGCTCTTATAGCTAAATCGTAGCCCCCTAAAGAACGTTTAGCAGTAGATCTTTTAGTAGCCATTTAGAATATTAAAAGAGACTTAAGAGCTGCGGAATTGGGCTAGTAGGGGAACACTTAGTAGGACACTTAGTAACGTGGTAGGATTCTAGTGGCAGGATTCTGCCGGCAGAATCTTGGTTTTCTGCCTTGGCGGTAAGCGGTTAATTTTCTTAGCGGTAAAGACTTTTGAAACGCACCTCCGTATAGGAGTCTTTTATAGACGCCCTTATATAAAACTAAGCTACTTTAAATTAGTAATAAGCTAAATAGGAAGTATAACACTAGCGATTAATTAAAGACCTCTAAGAAGAAATCCGTATACTTAAGATGCCTATGTTAGGGCCTTAAGACTAAATACTATCTCTAGAAATAAATACGTAGAATGTAAGCCCTAAACCTATAGTAGCTGTCCACCCTAAACTGACTACTATATTATAATAATCTAAATAGCTACCGAACCCTCTAGTGTTTACTAGGAAATATTAAAAGCTTTAATTATTTTTAAGCTAGCTTAAGAATAAGCTAACTAGTAAGGCTAACTGTTACCTAACTAAAGCTAACCAACTCTATTACGCCCTAAGTTAACTAGGAGGAAAGGTAGCTAACCTTATTAAACCCCTTTAACCAAACTTAATATAAAGCCTAGTTATACTTCTTAAAGCTATATATAGTAATCTAAACCGCTAGGCTACTGCTTAGAGAAAGATAAACTATATAGCTTAAGGAACGAAAAGTTTCCTAGTATACTTCTCCGAATTTAACTGTTATATAAGGGAGACTAGCTGAAATAACTCTGTACTGGTTAATAGCCTTATTAAATCCCTAAGCCCTAAACTAAAAACCTCCTTAATAGGCATAGACCTACTAAGAGCCCTTAATGCCTATATTAATGTTATTAATAAATAGTATAGTGATATACTACGCCTAATACTAAAGCCTGCCCCTTAATACAATACGGTAACCCTATAAACGTCTACTAAGTTATTATCCTAGCTTAGGCACCCTAACGCTATAGATATTAATACTAAAAGCCTAAAGTACGCCCTACTAGGGTTCCTTAAATAAGAAAGACGCATTAAGCCAGGCCTCTGCTTTAAATGCGGGGGGACTATATCTTAAAATACTGTCTCATCCCCTTACCTCCGCCTTAAAACGATTTATAAACGGCTAATATTGATAACTATTTATCGCGCCTAACCTTAAGCCATTAATTACGGCCCTTATTGTCCGGTTTTAGCCCTTTATTTAGTAAGCACCGTTTATAAAAACGGTGCTTTAACCGACGTCCCATAAGAACCCCGCCCTAATTACCTCTAAAAGAAAGGCCCTAGAGTTAAGTCGCTTTCTAGAATAGCTCTACTATAGGATCTTATTAAACGTATTTAATATTACAAACTCTAACTCTGAGGACTATAGTATAACTATTAACTACCATCTTTAGTAGAATAGTTAATAGGCTAATGCTTAAATCCTAATTAATATAAGAGCTAGCGGTATAAGATTTATTAATAAGATCTTTGCGTAAGATAATAGTTTTACCTTAACCCCCCTTAACCAGTATATTAACGTATTTAGATTTAATGGAAAACGCACCGTCTTAGGCCGTATTACCTACGTAGTAGCCCCAAGACTCTAATACCTAAACCATAAAAAACTAATTAAGCTTTTTATTACTACCCTAGGTTATCTAGTAATTCTTAAACAGCCCTAGATAAAGCTATATAAAGTAGTTATTAATTAAATAACCTTAAGCTTCTATTTACTGCTTCGCATTATAAGCAGAAATACTCTATAATATACTATTCTAACCCTAAACTAAAATCTAGGAAATCTACTAAGATTTACTAACTTAAGATTTCTACTAATGTCCACTCTACGCCTAAGAAATTTACTAGATTCTACTAGTATAGAAATTCTACCAGGTTCTACTAATATAAGAATTCTACCAACATCTACTAAGGATCCGAAAATTCTACTAAATTCTATAAGTTATTACTAAGCACTACACTACCCTAAACTAAGTAGAGACTTAAGCTTAGTATATAAAACTACTAGAAGAACTAGTATCCTATAATAAAAAGAATATTTAAAGAACCCGAACCTAAATCTAATACTAACTCTATACCTAATACTAAACCTAAACCTAAATAAGAAACTATAGACGATCTAAGTAAGCTTAGCGCCCTAGATATCTATATAATTAGAGCTACTCCGTTAGTATAACTTGCTAAGAAACCTAAATATACGATCTTTGCTATTACTATAGCTAATATTAAGAAGGCCTTAGGACTAAAGAAGTACACTAACCCTGCTACGAAGGTACTAGTAGATTATTATTATCGTCTAGATATATTCTTATAAAAAGAAGCTAATAAGCTACCGAAATACCGACTATATAACTATAAGATTATACTTAAAGAAGGAAAGTAGCCTAGATTTAGACCCTTATATAGGATATCCTAAAATAAACTCTAAGTGCTATAAAAGTATTTAGACGAGAGCCTAAGTAAAGGATTTATTAGAGTAAGCTTATCGCCTATAGCTATACTAGTAATCTTTGTTAAGAAACCTAGCAGCGGTCTACGCTTCTATATAGACTACTAAGCTCTTAACGCTGCTACCGTTAAAAACTAATATCTAATCTTGATAATATAGGAAATACTAAACTAATTAAGTAAGACTCGCTACTATATAAAGCTTAATATTATCTCTGTATTTAACCGCCTCTATATAGCAAAAGGAGATAAATAGCTTACTGCATTTCGTACTTAGTATAGATTATTTAAACTTAGTGACGCTATTCGGCCTCGCAAATGCTCCAAGCTTGTTTTAAAATTACGTAAATAACACCCTACGTCCTTACCTAGATATCTTTTATACTACTTATATTGATAATATCCTAATATATAGTAATAACCTAACTAGATACTGGAAATATATTAATCTTATTTTATAAGTCCTATAAGAAGCTAGTCTATAATTAGATATAGATAAATGCGAATTCTATAAAATAAAAGTCCTATACCTTAGGCTTTTTGTTTTTATAAATAGCATATAAATAGACTTAAAGAAAGTTAAAGTAATTTTAAACTAGTAATAACCTAAAAATGTTAAGGATGTAAGAGCCTTTATAGGATTTGCCAATTTCTACTAATAGTTTATTAATAACTTCTCCTCCCTAGTTTTACCCCTTATAGCTTTAAACTAAAAGGATAAAGCCTTTATCTTTAATAAGGAATATAAAAAGGCCCTTACTTATCTAAAGGTTGTATTTACTACTACGCCTATACTTTAATACTTTAACCTAAACTAAATAAGTGTTATAGAAGCTAACTTATCCGACTATATTACTAAAGGTATTCTGTATTAATATAATAAAGATAAAGTATTATTCCCTATAGTATATTACTTAAAATAACTAAGCCTAGCTAAATATAACTATAAAATTTATAATAAGGAGTTACTGGCTATTATTAGATGTATTAAATAATAGTAACCTAAACTAGAAGGCGCTAGATTTCTAATTAAGGTCCTTAGCGACTATAAGAATCTATAGTACTTTATAACTATAAAACAGCTAAGCTATTATTAGGCCTACTAGTTAGAATATCTATCCTATTTCTAATTCTTAATTATATACCACCTGGGCGTTTAAGGTTAAAATCCTAATACTCTAACCTAATACTCTAACCTAATACTCTAACCTAATATTTATAAGACGCGCCAGCACTAAAAAAGCGCGCTCTTACTAAAACTAGACCCTACTTTGTCTTAAACTATTTAACCCTTTTACTAAAGACCTTATAGTATACGTTCTTAAAATAACTAATTAATTAATTAAACAGATTATAATTAATAAATACCTAAATAACGAGTTTATCTAAAAGACACTTAAGCTAATCTATAATAGCGTTAGGTGCTTTAAGAAGATCTCTCTAAGTAAATATAAAGCTTATGGAAACTACTTATATTACTAGAACCGTCTAATTATCCCTAATTATAATAAACTTAAACTTAAGCTCCTTAAATATATATATAACCTATTAGTAGCTAGCTACCTAGGCTAAGGAAAAACTCTAGAGCTACTTTAACGGGAGTACTACTGGCTAAATATATATAATATAATACGAAGGTACGTCTCTAGCTACTATATCTACTAATAAGCTAAAGCTTTATATAAGACGTATAACAGCCTTTTAAAGCTACTACCTATTCCGGACTAAAGATAGAAGAATATCTTAATTAACTTTATTATTAATCTTCCCATAAGTAAAGGCTATATAAATATTATAGTAGTTATAGACCAACTGTCTAAAATAAGATACTTAATCGCCTGCCCTAATATATTAATACTTACTATTACTTAACTATTTCTAGATTACGTATAGAAACTCTATAGACTCCCCAAAACAATTATCTCTAATAAAGGTAGCCAGTTTATCTCTATATTTAAAAAAAACTAACTACCTAACTCCGCAGTAAAGTACTATTATTTATAGTATACTACCTAAAAACGGATGGCTAAATAGAACGTGTAAATGCTATAATAGAATAGTATATTTGGATATACACGTTATACTTATAAAATAACTAGATTAACTAGCTTATATTTACCAAATTTACTATAAATAATTCCATTTTAAAAACTATAAAGGTCTCCCTATTCCTAGCTAACTATAGCTAGTATCTATAAATAGGTTTTAAACCCTTTAGTAATGTTCCTCGCCCTACTTATTATGCCTTATAAGTTATAGAAGTAAATTAATTTATAGAGAAGAAAAAGAAACTATAATAGTTCCTTACTAACGAAATAATATAGGCTTAATCTATTTATAAAGCCGTAGTAAATAAGAAATAAACCCTAGCATTAGCCTACTAAATTAGTAACTTCGTTTGGCTAAATATAAGAAATTTAAATATAAAATAACTTATTAAAAAGCTTAATTAAAAGAACGATGGCCCTTATAAGGTTAAGAAGGTTATCTTTTTCTACGCCTACTAACTAAAGCTCCCTAATACGGTTAAAATCCACCCTATATTTTATACGTTAGTCCTTTACCCTACTACTCCCGTATTAGACGCTCTGCCTAAATAGATATAAGACCCTCCTCTACTAGTTAAAGTAGATAGTAAAAATAAGTACTTTATTAAAAGAATTAATAATATTAAGTATAATAAACGGAAACGCTAATATATATATTTTATAAAATAGAAAGGCTTTACTAAGCCCTTATAGGAACCTGTTAACTTTATAGGACTTATATAAGCTATAAAAGACTTTTATAAACTCTACCTAAAACTACTATAGCCCTATCTTATAGAAGCTTAAGTTTAAAAGGGGGGTACTATTATAGGATACCCCCGTAATACCTTATACACGTCTACCTATTTCTACTAATTTAGTAACTAAAGACTAACTATAAGACGGTAATTTAATAGCAATTTACGGCAATTTAATAGTAACCTACTATATTCTGCTATATTCCACTAAGTTTTACTAAGTTTTACTAAATCCTATTAAGTTCTGCCAGGACTACCACTTAAATCCTATTTTACTCCGTATACGTATTAACTAGGCAACTAAGTTTACGATATATACCCTTTCTTCCTATTTTTTTTTACCTTCTTACCTTACGTAATATCTTAACTTCTTATACAGTTTATATATATAGCTTAATAATATCTACCTTGTTATATATTATTGCCACTTATACTTACTTTATAACAATTATAGATATTATAGTTTAACTTTAGTAGTGTTATTTTTTAACTATAGTATACTACTAGATGCTATATATTTTTATACTTCTATAATAAGTATACTCTTAGTATAAAGTTTAATATATTTATTTCTATAACTATCTCTAATCCTAATTAATAGATTTTAAGGATTAGCTCCTACGTAAATAACTTTTTTTTTTACTTATTTCCCTATACCTATAGTTTCTCTTTCTTTATAAGCCTTATAAATAGTTTAATATTCTTTAACTATTATACTATAAACCATTTATAGTAGTTATAAAACCCTAAAAATAACCTTAACTGCGTTATATTCTTTAGTTTTTACCAAGTTACTATAGCTTTAATTTTCTTTAGGTCTATACTAATATAACCTAATTTAATAATAAATTTAATAAAATCTATCTTCTTTATAAAGAACTCACATTTTTTAATTACTATTAATATTTATTCTTCTTATAGTCTCTTTAAGACCTATTTAATATATTCTCCGTGTTTTTCCTTAGTTATTAAGTAGATAATAATATTATTAAGGTATACTATAATAAACTTATCTAAGTATTCTCCTACTACGTTATTAGTCCGCTTTTAAAATATTACTAGTATATTTAGAAGTCCGAATTATATAACTAATAGTTTATATAACCTTTCCTTTAACCTAAAGACTGCCTTTTATTTATTACCCTTTTTAATCCTAATTTAATAATATATCTATCTTAAATCTATCTTTATAAAGATTTATATATTACTTATTTTATTTTAGATTTTACTAATTAAAGGTAAAGAATACCTATCTGTCTATACGAGTAGAGGTTGTAAATAACAGTACGCGCAGAGCGTATGCGGTAGGGGCCGTATAGCGTAGCGTAGGTCACCTGACTACCTACGGCCCGATAGATAGCCCGACCTTTACTACCCCTTTCTCTCTCCTTAAGTAGATAAAAGAGAAAGAACACGAATGAATCAAAGAACCAGTTACCATATATTGCAATTGCAGTACCCCCCCGGGTGATACCAACACTATCCTTTCTAGTAATACTGTTTAACTATTTATAGTTAATATATAGTCTAAGCTTTCTATTTTTCTTTAGTATAAATAGTACTAGATATCCTACTAATAACTATAATAGTTTAATATATCCCTTTTATAGATTTTTTTTTAAAATAAACTCTTTAAGTGCTCCTAACTCTTCTTTAGTTAACTTATAAATTAGAAAAAACTTTAAACTTATTTTTAGTTCTAATTCTATCTTATAGTCCTATACTATATACTTTAATAGCTTTTTACTATATTTATAGTACCTTTTTAATATATAGGATGACCCTTTTTTAGTTTCCTTATATATTGCTCTAACTTAGTACTATATTAACTTAATTACTATACGCCTCTTATATTATTAAGTATCTCTAATATTAATCTAATCTATAACTTAATTAATTTTTAGATTATATTTTTATAACTAAGGCATTTCTAGTACTGTCTTATCCCGTCTTAATAGTAGGATATTAAAAAATATCTTAATTTATCTTCCTTTAATAGTTATTTAAATAGGTCCTATTTTAAGATTTATAATATCTCCTCTATAGGCTATTAGATCTCTTAAAATTATAACTAATAAATAAAGGTGCTCCTTTTGCTTATATAGTAGCCCTATCCTTTTTACTATTATAGTAAGATATAGTTCCTTATTACTCTACTATTAATTTTACTAATTTACTTATAAATTTAGGTGTTATCCTTAAATTCCATTAAAGGTTTAAGGCTTTACTACTAACTTCCTCTAGTTTTATAGGCCTTTACTTTTCCTAATTATTAGCTACTTAATCCTACTATACTTAGCTTTTTTTTTTTTTAGCTAATACCTAGTTTATTTTTTTATTCTTAATATACTATAGATATATATTTTCTAGGTACTCCTACTACTATTATTTATTTACGTATTTTTCTGTAAGGAATTTTTTTTTGTTAAAGTATTAAGTTATTTAACTCCTAAACTTTTACTAAATGCTAGCCGTATATATACCTAATATTCTAACATTGCCGCCTATTTAGCGCCTAATATATCTTAATAGGGTATTTCTAATTATTATTTTTTAGGTTTTTGTATATATTGTATATATTATTAATATATATAATACGCTAGGTGCTTTAGGTTAACTCTTAGCTTATCTTTACTTTTAAGTTTAAACTTTTATTTAGCTAATCTAAACGTTAGTCTTTTATTTATAGGTATTAAGATCTATCTTTCTTATCTTTAGTCCTCTAATCCTTTTTCTAGATTTTTAGACGTTATAATTAATACTCCTTTAATATAACTTATACGTCTTTCTATAATTACTTAGTCTTAGATAACTCTTTAGTTTGGCTATAGGTAGAAATATTCCTAATTATTATTATATTACTGCCTATATTACTTTTAATATAGCTTTATAAGCGTATATAATCTATCTATAAGGAAATATCTTATTATTGCTGCTTTATAATAACCCTTTATATACCATTCTTTAAATTTAGTTAGAACTCCTAGGTTCTTTTCTTATTTTAGTTCTTTAAACTATTTTACTCTTAACGTACCTATTTTAGGCCTATTAGTAACCTTTTTAAGGCTATTTTTAGCTTACCTAGTATCTTTAGTCTGTAGTATCCTTACTATTCTTACTACACTTTAATTTAAAATTTAAATTCTTTTAGTCTTTTCCTAGTATATATCTAGCTATTAAATCCTCTAGATTTTTAAATTTTATAATTCCGGTATTAGCTATTTAACTCTAAGACTAAATATCTTATTTACCTAATATAGGTGCCTTTAACTCCTTTCTAAGTTATATCCCTACTTTAGTCTTTTTATTTATTATAGGTCCTTAAGCTTATTTTATCCTATTTTAAGAATCTTAGGTCTATAGCTTTTTGCCTTTATTAAGTACTAAAATAGCTCGCTATCTTACTTCTCTTACGTCTTATAAAGTAATAGATATTATGTCTAATAGAGTCTTAATCCCTATTATTAATCCTTCCTCTATAGTAGATTTAACCTCTACCTTTATTATTACGTCCTTAAGGTTTATATACTCCTAATAAGCTGCCTTTATTGCCTTATTATCGCTATTTATAGTCTAATTATCTTAATCCTTAGATCCTATAGCTTAGTAGAACTAGTGCGTAAGAAACTTCTCCGCTAACTACTAGCTAGCTATACTATTCTAGTCCTAATCTAGTTTATAAAGTTAATTTAGTTTTTTTTTTTTAAATCTAACTCTCTTATACCCTAGAATCCTCTTAACTTGGGCTCTTATAGCTAATAGCTTACGCTATACTTAGCGTCCTTATAAACTTAGTATACGTTATTATAATAAAACGCAAAGCTTTTAATTAAACATTCTTTTATTCCTTGTAGTATATTGTCGCCCCTCTATATATATACGTTGTCTACTAACTACCTCTATAGTCTCTAGTAAAATAACTTTATTTTCCGCAGTTTATATAAACTCCTTTTTTATACCACTTTTTTTTTTACTATAGAGTCTGCCTAAATACCTTCTACTACTAAAATACCTAGTTTGGCCTCTACTTCTTAGACCTTTAATTACTTAATTTTTATCCTCTAGGTTTCTATAGTCGTCTATTTTTATATTCTTTAGTACACCTTAGGTCTGTTGGCTCTGCGCTATACTATAGTTTAAATACCTATTAGTGTGTCCTTCTTATATATATTAGTCCCTAATACGTTTTATACTTCTTATCGCTTTAGTATAGCTAGTTATTAATCTTAATAGCCTGTTAAATCAATTTTTTTTATATCGCTTGGGTCTTTTATAAGTATTATTATATTTTAAACCTTAGTTTTTAATCCTCGCCGATACTAAGCTATTAACGCCTTTTAGTCCCACTTAGTTTACGCTGCTAGTATTTAGAACTACGTTATATAGTCTATTACTAATCCCTTTTATATAAGTTAAAAAAGCTTTCCCTTTACTGTCGCTATTAATTCTAGATCTCCATATATTTATATAAGTCTACTAGTAAATCTATCTTAGCTTGGGAATATAAATGTCACAGACTAAGTATAAGCGGCGATAATATATAGCAAGGTAGATATTATTAAGCTATGTATATAAACTGTATAAGGAGGTCAAGACGTTACGTAAGGAAAGAAGGTAGGAAAATGGGAAGAAAGGGTATATATTATGGACTTAGTTACTTAGTTAATATATATATAGGACAGAATAGGATTTAGGTAATAGTCCTAGCAGAACTTAGCAGGATTTAGTAGAACTTAGTGGAACTTAGTAGAATATAGCAGAATGTGGCAAGTTGCCGTTAGATTGCCGCAGATTACTATTAGATTACCGTCTCATGGTCGGTCTTTAGTTGCTAAGTCGGTAGAAATAGGTAGATGTGTATAAGGTGTTATAGGGGTGTCTTATAACAATATACTACGTTTCTAAATTAGTAGTAGCTAACCTATTAGCTTATATCTCTATAAAATAGGGTTTAAACCATTCTAGTACCTAATTTATTAAGAATAATCCTATATACGCTACTTAATCGCTTAATATTACTAGCTTAGTTATTATATATAGTATCTTTATTTATATCCACATAAGGAATCCCTTTAACTTATACTTTTCTCTTAAAACCCTTTTAATTTACGGCATCTTAATCTTTTCTCTTTTTATATCCGCTATTTATTAAAGTAGTATTTAATTATTAGCGTTATTTTATTTAACAATACTTGTTAATTAGTTTATTATAACTACTTATAAGTTATTATTATGTATATTAGTATCTTCCCCTAATCCTAAAGTAGTTGCTACTATAGATAGCGTTATAGTTATAACTTGCTCAGGTAGCATATTATTTAACTTCCTTTTACTATAACTATAGTAGTAAATATATAACAAAGCCTTATAGGAAATACTATAGTGGACTTATTAATAGGCTAAGTATATAGGTATAAGTTAAATTAATAATATAAATATAACTAGTAGAGTAGCTTACCTAATAGATTAACTCTAATTATATTCTAAGATTTACTATAAAAAAGAGAACCATCTAGGTAGAGATTAAGGTTCTTTAAATATATAATACTACGCCTAAGAAATGTACTAAGTATATTAGTATGTTAGTATATTAATATATCCTACGTTCCTATATTTCTATATTCCTATATTTTAAACCTATAATATAACTAGCTATATAACTTGGCTACCTTTTATTCTATTAGCTTAATTAGTTTTAGTACCTTTCGTACTATCTTAACTAACCCGTTTATATCTCTCTTTAGTAGTGCTACTACTGCCAATATAAGGTCCGTAATACTGGCTTTTTACTCCTATTTATACTATTAACTCTATTATATATCTTTAGTGCTAAACTAAGTACTCTCTTTTCATCTCTAGAAATCCTGTTAAATCCCTAAAACCTCTTTTTTAGGTACTATTACTTATTTTTAAATAGCGTCTTCTTTAGATAGTATCCCTAGGAGTTCTTATATATATCCCTATAGGCTCTCTTTTATAGGATTTTAGGATCCCTATTATAATGGTAAAATATTTCCATTTTTAATGCCTGTGCTTAACCTTATAGTTTTAATTTATAGGGTCTTCCCTATTATCTTATCTATAGTATATCCAGAACTATTACCAAATCTTCTATTTTAGTCCTTAAGAAGGTTTTAATTGCTATATTATATCTTAGTTAAAGGTACTTCTTAGGTTCCTAACTATTATACGCCTAAAAGTATCCTTTTTAATAAACTAAAAATTCGCGCTTCTTTTAACGCCATCTTTAGTCTAAAATATCTTCTATATTTTATTCTAGTTCCCTATTAATTTTACTAGGTAGGGGCGGTTTTATACTATATCTTCTCTAATATAGCTTTAGTAAGGAAATATAAAATATAGCATATATTAAATATAATTTTAGTAATTCTAATTTATAGGCTTAATTTTCTTTAGTTATTCTAACTATCTTAAAGGGTTTAAACTACTAGTAATCTAGCTTCTTCTTAATACGTTTTATTTAGATATTTTTTATAAATAATAAGGCTTTGTCTTTTATCTTAAATTCTTTTAGTATATATTTTTAATTATAGTACCTTTTTTATACGGCTTAGGCGTTTAGTAAATACTTCTTAAGTTCTTCTCTACGAATTCTGTAACCGACTACGGGTGCTGCTAAGACAGCCTTAATGCCACCCTATATATTGATCGCAGATCAATATTGCTTACAGATCACTGTTCCCGTTTCATCCTGTTACCTATACTATTTCATATATATACCTCTTAATTTCCATAGATTTACAATTAAGTTGCTTGTTTAATATCTATACACTATAAAGCTTACAAATTCTTATTGCTTAATTCTCTTAGACACTACTAGTACTTCCTTTTTAGGAGTAATATCCTTAACATTCTAGGGGTTATTTACTTTTACCCCAAATAGTGCTTTATAAGAGGTTATTTTTATACTATTATAGATACTTATATTATATATATACTGCGCTAAAGCTAGCTATAGTGTCTAATTATCCTATTAATAATTAATATAGTAGCGGAGGTAGTATTCTAATAACGTATTTAGACGCTCTATTAGCCTATCTATTTATAGGTAAAAGGTAGTGCTTATCCTTCGCCGTATTTCTAATAAGAGATAGGTTATTAAATCTCCTAAAATTATAACTAATAAGTAAGGTTGTTCCTTCTGTCTATAAGGTAATTCTATTTTTTAACTGCTATTAGTAAGATATGGTTTCTTATTACTCCACTATCTATTAGTGCTTTAAACTAATAATCTTACTAATTAACTTATAAATTTAGGTGTTGTTCTTAAATTCCTTTAAGGGTCTAAGGCTTTATTACTAGCTCCCTTTAGTTTTATAGGCCTCTACTTTTCCTAACTATTAGCTGCTTAATCCTATTATACTTAGTTTCCTCTTTAGCTAATACCTAGTTCGCTTTTTATCCTCTATATACTATAGACACGTATTCTTTAAGCATTCCTACTACTATTATCTATCTAAGTATTCTTCTATAAGGAATCTTTCTAATTAAAGTATTAAGTTTCCTAACTTCTAAACTTCTACTAAATGCTAAATATATATATATTTAGCATTTTTATACTATTGCTTATCTAGCGCCCAATATATTCTTATAGGGTACTTCTAATTCTTTTCCTTTGGATTTTTATGCATTTTATATATATTATCTATATATGCAATCTATAATAATATATAATATGTTAGGTGCTTTAGGTTAACTTTTAACTTATCTTTATCTTTAAGTTTAAACCTTTACTATGTTAATCTAAACGTTATAACTTTATTTATAGGTATTAAGATACGCCTTTTACTTCTCTAGTCCTCTAATTATTCCTCTAGATCCTTTAATATTATAATTAAGACTCCCTTAATATAAGTTATAGCCTTTTTAGTACTTAGGTGGTCCTAAATAACTTATTTATCCAACTATATATAGAAATCTTCCCACTTATTATTGTATCGCTGCCTATATAACTTTTAGTATAGCTGCTAGAGTATATATAGCTTATCCGTAAGGAAGTATCTTCTTATTATTATATTGTAATAGCCCTTTATATATCGTTTTTTAAACCTAGTAGGGATCCCTAGATCCTCTTTATCTTCCAGTTTAGTAAGCTATTTAGCTCTTAGCGTACCTGCCTTAGGCCTATTAGTAATTCTCTATATAGGTGCTCTGTCCCTTATATAACCTAGTATACTAAATCTCTAGTCTAGTTTCTATTCTTACTATATAAGGATTCTCTATCTAAATTCCTCTGTTTTCTTTTAGTTTTTACCTTATAAGTAGATCCTTAAAGTCTTTTTACTTCTTAATCTTAGTTTATTTAATAGTCCTTATTTATATCTAGAAATCTTAGTTTTATAGGATTCTTAATCCTAAGCTTGCTTCTATCTTAAGCTTAGCTCTAGCCTTAGTTTAACTAGGCTTTTTTAGTATTCTTATCTCGTCTTAAGAGTCTTAAATTTCACTTATTTTATCTTAAGAATCTTATACCTTTAGGAAACTTCATCCCGAGCTTATTTATATATTACTAAACTAAGCCATTACTCTGCTCTATTGGTTATTATCTATTATAGGTCCTTAAGCTTATTTTATCCTATCTTAGAAATCTTAAGCATCTCTTATCTCTTTTTAAGAATCTTAAGCCTGTGGCCTTTTGCCTTTATTAAGTGCTAAAGTAATTCGCTATTCTACTTCTCTTATGTTTTATAAAGTAATAGATATTATATCTAGTAGGATCTTAATCCCTACTAATGTTTCCTATTCTATAGTGGAATTATTCTTTACCTCTTTTATAACATCTCTAAGGTCTATATACTCCTAGTAAGCTACCTTTATTACCTTATTATTACTAAATATTTCGCCTATATTAAATTTATCGTCTTTAATATCTAATCTATAAGATAGTTTATTAGTTCCTCTAAACTTTAATAATTTTGGCTTTTATAGCTAATAGCTTTCGCCGTACTTAGCGTCCTTATAAATTTAGTATGTGTTATTATAATA
>Ga0307515_10007587_pt1 | contig 21419 bp, 3 predicted proteins | sample 17_EM_MG_FD_194513 | JGI IMG/M metagenome (GOLD analysis project Ga0307515, IMG submission 194513) | Populus trichocarpa ectomycorrhiza microbial communities from riparian zone in the Pacific Northwest, United States - 17_EM | ecosystem: Host-associated > Plants > Roots > Unclassified | place...
TTATTTTTAACCCTTTACTTATTCTTAGCCCTTATGTCTTTCTCTTAGGCCTCCTCTTTACTAACTAAGCTTTTAGAGCCCCTAACCTAACGTCCGCGGAGCAGCTTACTAAGCTATATATTAAGCCTAGCCGTAACTAGTTGCCGCTACCACTCCATCCGGACCTAGATAATATCCCCGTATTTTAGCAATTAATTAAAGCTTTCTATAGCTATAAGGTCTCACCCAACCAACCTTTATAGTACTTAACTCTTTTACCGTGGATTAAGGACCTTAGTATAATTACGGGATTTTGGCAGGTTACGCGCCTATATAGTCTCCGTTACGGCATAGGTAAGGTATTTAATAAGAATAGTAAGTTCTATTATATAGAGCTGGTTCTACTAAGACATTTCTAACATCTTTATTACTTAGGTAATGTGACTAATGCCCTCTAGAACCTAATAATGCAGTACACTAACGCTTAAACGTTCCTAAAGCACTACCTTTCGCGGCGTGTTAACGTAGATATATAAGTAATCGTTCGAGGCTTAGAGCCTTAAGAAAAGTTAATAAAAGCAGTATACTAAATAAGCTAATTAATTAACCTGTGGTGGCTATAGCACCTAATAACAGAATAATCCTTATTAGTAAATGAGAACCCGCGTATTTGTTCCTTAATTAAAGTTTAAAATAAGCTAAAGCCTAGCCTTAAGCGCAAAACCGCAGGAAGTATAGAATACTAAAAGCTTAGCTAAGAAATTACAAATAAAAGGCAACGTTAGAGAAATGCGCTATTAGAAAATATTAAGAAGAATTAGGACAATAAATAAGCTATAATTAATATTAAGCGGCAACTTTCCGGAGTTATATTTAGTGAGAATATTAAAGCAACTTTAGAATCTAATAATAATAGATCAGCTGAACATAAACGCCTTATTAAAGTGATTATAACGCTACCTGGCATATTACTAGAAGATAAGATATATAAACGCAATAATGCTATTAATGCAGTCGTAGATTACTGTAATGTTAAGGAAGGTAGAGCGTATCGGCTAAGTTATCACTAGAGATAGTTTAGGGCAGGTATCGCCCTTAGCTAAGTTAAGATTGAAGAAGATGCTAAGATTTTAGAAGCGGCTAAAGCGCTAGAGAGTACAAAGTTATCCTTATATAAGGAGAAAAGACTAAAGATATACTTTATCTGCCTTAAGAACTAAAAGCTACTAATTAGTAAGCGTATATATAGGTTCTACACTCTAACTACTTTTATAAAGCATTTCCAACAAGCGCATCTCTCTAAACTCCTATAGTAGGGTAAGATTAAATGCAACGTTTGCGAAGTGACCCTTAAGCATAAAATGCTTCTTTAGAACTATACGCTTAGTATACATAGGACCTTTTCCTAGTTATTACGCGTTTATCTTATTATTCTTTACTACTTTTTATTTTATTTTAGTCTGTTATTATCCAATCCTATTTTAGTATTTAGTAGAATAGATACAATGACTAGGATTTTATAATTCGTTCTAGGGGGGCGAGGGGTAATAAGTGAGGTAAGGGTAAGGGTGAAGGTAAGGGTAAGGGTGAGGTAAAGGATAAAATAAAGGGTGGGGTAAGGGGTAAGGTAATGGGAGGCTAATAGGAGATGGATAATATAGTTGCTATATAATATCTAACGGATCGACTATAGACGAGATATACATTCGAATTTCTTAGATTAACCTAAACGGAGAAAGGAAGAGAAGTATTATATAATGACTTTCTACCTAAGCCGATCTCCTAAGCTATATATCTTTACTTATATATAACGCTCGCACCTTTTATAACAAAGTATATAAGGGTAATTAGGGTTAGATAGATAACTGCTGTCCTTAATATAATATATAAACTCGGCTCTATAACTAATATTACAATAAGTCCTAGTCGTGCAGAGGGTATTAAGACAGTTATTAATATTTTCGCTTTTGCGCTTAGCCGCGGCATACCTCGCCTTGGCGGATTAAAGTAGTGATTCTATTTATTATAGCTAAGATTAGATAGCTTAAAGTTTTAGTATAAAGTTTTCCTCCATGTCCTTAGATGCGGTAATCGCTATCCGTATAATGCTAATAGCGAAATTGCTTATAACGTCTAGCTCTATAAAGTCCTTAAGTTTAATAAGCTCTTTAATGTGCTTGGCCGCTATTAAGGTAATTATATTATATAATGCTAAGTCGCCTATTAGGCTAAAGACATCCTAAATAATATTAGGAAACCTATCTATGGACCAGCTGGTTCCTAGAATGTATTGGATTTTTATATTTATAAGCTCTTTTAGCCGTGATATATTATAGTAATCGGCAATTGCATTAATATAGACGTGACGAAGTGTAATATAGGCCGTTGTCGGCCGTATCGTTATGTCTTTATTATCGCCACCGCTATTATCTAGTTTAGATGGCGATAAGGCATCAGCATTATTAAGTTACGCCACCTCTAATTTTATAGATTGAAGCTTAAGTATAAATAAATTGGATTAGCGTGCGAATATATCTTTTACCTTAGCCGAGCTTTTCTATACTTACAATATTAGATCCTCGCTCCTCCTTACTATTATTATAGTCCCTCTTATATATAAATTAGATTATTTTCTTAATGGTGCTGGAATTGAACTTGTTAATATTTATAATATTAGTTACCGCCTCTTACCCATTAGTTAGTTCCTAGTTAGGGTTAATTCCACTAAATATTTAGTTAGCTTTTACCTAAAAGCCTCTATTATAGGCAGCTGTAAGTATAGGAGATTAGGTGCATATAATCGCTTTATAGACTTTAAACTCCAGCCCCTAGCATATAAGTTTTAAGTTGCTATATTTCTTACTGTCCATAAGCTGCGCTAAGCTAAGTAAAACATTTTTAGATAATATATTTCGTTGGTTTTCTTTCCTAGTTCTAGTTTTAACTGCGTCTTAAGTAATATTTAAGGGTGTAATTTAGTGTTAAATAGGATAATTAAGAACGAGAACTCCGCTTTATTAAACGTGGCTTTAGAGCCTCTATATATATATTAAGAAGTCATTATTAGCTTCGTTTAACCTATAACGGATTTAGTTAATTAGTTAGAGCTTTAAATATTAGTTGCTTAACTAAGGACTAATATAACTTCTAAAGTTCTAGGTCCATATTTAGCTTATATATATACTAAGCATTTTCCGATACCTTTTTACCCAGATAAAGCCAGTTATATAACTAGAAAAACCCCACTATTTATATCTAGTAAAAGTACGGAAAATTACAAGGTAATAAATGAACACTATACAAACGTACGCGGCGGCTGTAGGTAGAGGAGCGTATATTATAATAAAGGAAAGAAGGTAACTGTATTTTAGCCTAGTTAGCCCATAGGCTTTATAACTCTGCTAGTAAGCCCTAAATTTCGCAATAGTAAACGGAACCTAGGCTTAATATGGTCAACTATTAGTAAAGTAATATTAAAGTACCTACTTAGATTTAGGATTAAGTTAATTCTTTAAGGAATATAGGGAAGAATCCGATTAGTTCCTAGCAGGAAAGGCTTTTATAGTATAGAACCTTAATTAAGGCTCGCATTAAATTATCCTAGAAATCTCCTGTTTATCCAGTTTAAGTAATTAATTCGACTCTTTAGGGATGCGATGCTAAGGAGGCTAATATCTTACGATAAAATAGGGTAATTGTCATAGGCTTGCGACGAAGAGAGCGATATAGAGCTACCTATAGGATAAGCCTATTAGAATGTAAAGAGAACTAGTAAATAAAGGTAAATGTGGGGTTAGTATACCCGGAGAGGCACCAATATAGTATTATTATGTAGGCCGACCTATTATTATATTTATAACTTTATTGGCTATATTAGGAGAAGGCGGAAGCGGAGACTGGTGGCGTTAGCCGGTTTTATATCGCTAGCGGTTAATTAGGTTAATGTGGTTAATATAGTTAATATAGTTAATGGGGTTAATAGGGTTGACAGAGTTAACGCGATAGCCTTACCTTAGTAAATAGCACTCCGCGCAGCAACACTAACTCCTTATTTTAACGCCACTACGTATAATAAGTCTTACCGCTAGGTCTAAAGCTAGTAATATATAGGCTATTGCCGGATATTTTAAAACTTAATAGAAGCGGTTCCTAATAAGTAGGGATATAAGCACAGCCTCGACTTTTGGTAATAAAGATCGGCAGATACTTATATAGGAAGAAGCTAAATGACTTTGCTTATTATATCTAATACGCTCTGCTTAGTTTAAGGTTCCTATAGATAAATAGAAGGAGCTTCTAGAGCGTTTAAATAAGCTGCTAGCGGCTAAGAGTATACCCTAGGTAGCTACTAAAGTCCTTAATTAGCGTATGGCATAAGCCGTTAGAAAAGCCCATTGTTAGTTTTGTTGTATTATGGTTAGAACACTTATACTAACTTAAGTTTTAGCTTTATTAAATATAGCGTCTAGAGAAGAAGCAAGCGAATTAACTAATTAACCCTAGGTATTAACTAAGCAATATAATCCTATAAGAGATATAAACCGGTGACCTATATATTATAGGCCCTGCAAGACATAAGAGTGGAGGGGTATTGCTTAGAAAGGTTGTTTTAGTTTTCTAAGTAGTTTATATATTAACTCTAGCAGCGCCCCCACTTCCAAGTCTTCTTACTTAAGGAGGCTTATTTATACTGGACGTTATTAAAGAGATTAGGCTTTTAAAGGGTTAATAGGGAGATAAGGAGCTGGATAGAAAACGTTTATATTAATCCCTAACGTTAATATATACGGTTATAGCCAAAGTACGCACGCAGATAATATACCTCGTTTCGCTGCTATATACCCTATAGTACCTATCTTATATACTATACGAATAACATAAACCGGCGATTAATATATAGGCTGTAAGACGCGTTATAGACGAAATAGCATATGCCTTATGACTTAACTCCCTCCTATTTGTTAATATAAGACGTATATCTAGCTCCTATATATAACTAGGACTGAAACTAAGCCCTAGTATACAGCCCTATACTTTAAGCCTATCACTTAGCTTAGGGTTAAGAGGATATTAGTATAATCTAGCACTTTAGTGCTTGCCAGCTTAGCTACCTAAACGCCTCTATACCTGTAATGGCCCGCTAATAAATTTTTTTATAGGCAATTAGCGTTTCGTTCTTGTTTTTTAGGTTATTTAATACCCCTAATTTTAGACCTACGTATACTTTCGCATGAATCTCTTTACTCTTTAACATTTTTAGTCTTTTAATTTGTCCGGGTTAAGGTTAAGGATACGGCATACGGTTAATTAAAGATAGTTATATACTTAGCTCTAAGAACACTCCCCTAGCGTTTCTAACATTTATAAAATCGTATCCCTAGTAATGTATTCCGTGTGTAATATATAGAATAATTGCTAGTCTTTGTGTATAAGTTTTTGTAGCTTTATATATTGCAGCTAATCTAGCTTCTAACGCTAAAATAAAGTAAAATTAGTAACGACTAGAAGAAGGAATTTAAAAGACAACGCGATATTATTTATTCTTATTTTAAAGACTATAGGTTAATAACGGATAATAAAGAAGATAAGGCTTTCTAAAACCTTATTAATTACTATAACGCTTATAACAATTTAGAGAAAGTTTAATGTTTAAAGGAGATGCTGCTTAACCTTAATTGGGGTAAGACTTAATAAGAGATACTTACTGAGAAAATATTATAGAAAGGATAGGAGACATTAAGATATGGAATTTAGATATACTATAGGCCTTAAGAAGCTCCTAGATATGACTTAGTAATAGTATAGCAGTGCTTAATGGATTATCTCCCCCGTTACAACTGAATGTATAATATAACTTTTATTTATCCTCTAATTAACGCCTAGCGTGTAAATAGGATATTAATAGGTAAGCTAGGCGATCCTATAAGCTGGGTAATTGTATAAGCTGGGTAATTATACAAGCTAGGTAATTATGCGAGCTGGATGCTTGTAAGAGCTGGCTAATCCTATAAGCTAGGTAATTGTGCGAGCTGGATGCTTATAAGAGCTGGCCGATCCTATAAGCTAAGTAATTGTGCGAGCTAGGTAACCGTATAAGCATAGTGCTTGTAAGAGCTGGGCAATCCTACGAGCTAGGTAATTGTGCGAGCTGGGCAATTGTGTGAACTAGGTAATTATGCGAGCTAGGCGATTGTGCGAGCTGGGTAATTATATAAGTAGGGTGATCTAACCTAGCGCCCTCTATTAACGCCTAGTATGTAAATAGGAAGTAGATATTAGGAAGATACTAAAACTATAAAAAAAAGAAATATATAAGTCCTAGATCTAGAAATATTAAAAAAGTTTTTATATAAAGACCCCTTATATATACTTAAAGAAGTTTCTATATAAATAGCCCTATAAGCGTAGCTATAAGTTTAAGCCCTTTTACGTAACCCAATTACCCCTTCCTACTACACCAAAATAGATAAATAACCGCTGTGTACTATAAGTAGAGAAATGATTTAAATAAAAAGAAAATACTATAAAAAAATATATTTATATCCTTAAGATATAAATCTATAAGTACCGTAGTCTTAAACACGACTAATAGTTGCTAAAGTGGCATGCGTCCTAGGTCTATAAGAAATTCAAAATCCTAGGTCGTTAGTATAGATTTACCTACTATTATTGCTTTTAAGGTAGTAAATAAATTTATCTAAGTGAAAGCATAGATTATCGCGAATACTTTATAGCTTGCTATAAGTTAAGCGGGTAGAGACTCTGGTAGGAATAGTAAAATATTATTTTGTTTCGCGATAGGCTAAATAAAAAGAGGCTAAAGTTTTAACCCTTTTACTAGCTTTCATTAGAAATCTTTTTTATATTTATATTCTATACTTATAGATTTAAGACTATAAAGCTAAGGCCACCGTATCCAACCGTTGCCTATATAGCCTCGTCGCTTAATATCTCTTTATTGCTATCTGCCCCTATTTCTTAATCTTTAGTGCTAAAACCATTTTCTCCATTATATAATGTCTCTGCGTCCTATTCTTAATCCTTATTACTAAAGTTACTTTCCTAACTAGCTAACGCCTCTACATTGCCGTTATCTCTAAAGTCGGTTTCTCTATTTATAAACGCCTACTTACTAGCTAACAATTTAGGGACGCTACGCTTATAGGTACTTGGGGTTCCAGATACTACTTAAGGAGAAATTGTAGTTAATATTGTTGGGATATAGAATAAGCGGCTGCTTAGCGCTTTAAGTAAAAGATCTCCCCTAACGTAAGGCAGATTAACAGGAGTTAATTACCGCCTGTATAAGGCGGAGCGCTTATAAAGGGCTTAGCTAGAATGGTAATTAAACTACCCTAGAGGTACTAATAGCTCCTTTACTATAGATAGGGGGTTAATATATAAGATTGACTGGCTAGGATAAGTCTACTGTTTAGGCAGTATCTTACCCTAGGAAGGATGGGTATTAGAAGTGAATTATATAATGCTATTCCTGCTAAGAGAGGCGTTATTAGGGGTTATTATTAACTTCTAATTCCAGTTTATAACTTTATACAAACGCTTTTAAACCTTGCTAAGGCATATAGCGTCCGTTGGGGATTATTAGCTATTTAAGTTTAGTAGCAGCTTAGCTAATAGCTACCCCTAACAATGCCTTATTTGTAGATTACTCTAGGTACCTATAGTCTTAGGCGCAGATAATATATAAGCTAAGAGTAATTATAGCTACTAAATATTATACTATAGACACTATATAAAGTGGAAAGGGGCGGCTAGTATGCTCCGCCTTTCCCTTCTACCTTCTGTCCTAACTCTGCCTTAGGAGAGAAATAAAATATAAACGTTATGCTCCTGGTTTTTATATACTATTAATTTAACTTACCTTTAAATCTGACCTCTTAACTATATATCCCTTACTATCTTTATAAGAATATTAGATATTATATATATTACCTTAACTAAGCTTAGATATATTACTAATATAACCTATAGGTTCTTAATTAGTGCTTATGAAAATATTACGATATACTATCGCCCCGAAGATAATATACCTAATTATTAACCTACTAGAAACCTTAAATTATTCTAAAATTGTATTAATAATAAAGACACGGCATCTAGTAGCGGGGAGGAGAAATAATTGTAGCTTTCCGACCCTATGTAGAAATAGATGCCTTATACGCCTACTTAAACACCTAATAAGGCCTATTCTTACGAAAACGATAACAATATAAAGGGTAATATATAAGAGGATATGGTTTGGGGAGGTGTATAAAAAATGTACCTTAATTATCTTAGGGGATTGTAAGGCCATGGCGAAACTAAGATAGACTTACCTAAGCTAATGGAGGACTATGGCGAGGCTAAGATAGACTTGCCTTAACTAAAAGAGAACTATATTAAAGGCTTATCCTAGTAGATAAATACAGTTATAGGTTTTAAATATATTTCGCTGGTACCTAGAGATATATTTGCAAGACACCTATATTATTTAGCAATATTAATAATTAAGCAGAGAATGGTTTAGTCCCTATATATCTATTTAAAGTATTAATAATTTCCGATGCTAAGATCTTAAGCGGATAAGTAAAGTATCTTATATCCTAGTTACCTACTTATTATATAATAAAGGATATAATATATCTCCAAAACCCCAGTTATAGAGGAATTATATTTTTATACGGTCCTATTGCAGTAATATACTGGTATCCTACTTAGGTTTTAGCGGTGGCTATACCGCAAAAGAAACTTTTATTATACTATACTGAGAATTTTTATTACCTTTGCCGTTATGCTAAGATACACAAACCGCTTAAAGATGTTATAATTAAGATAGCTAAAAAGGGTAAACCGTATAAGTAAGGAGATTAACTAGGATAGTAGTAGATGCCCTTTATACCTGCTTATATAACTAAAGAGGTTAACTCTTATAAAATTAATAATAATATAGAGGGTAATATATAAGAGGATACAGAAATATACGCTAATTACCTTAAGAGCCTAGAAGGCCGTAGCGAAACTAAAATAGTCTTACCTAAGCTAATAGAGAGCTATAGCGAGGCTAAGACAGACTTACCTTAACTAAAAGAGGTTTATATTAAAGGTTTACCGGTGCCTCTAGGTATGTTTATAAAACACCTATATATTATTTAGCAATACTAATAATTAAGCAGAGAATAGTTTAGCTAATCCTATAAACTTCCTTGGAGATATACCTCCCCTAACTAAAGTATTAACAATTTCCAATACTACAATTTTAGACAGACGGCTAAAGTATCTCTTATTATGGTTGCTAACTTGCTATATAATAGAGGACTTAAAGCGTCTTTAAAACCCTAAATATGGATCAGTTATATCTATATATGGTCCTATTATAATAGTATTCTAGTATCCTACCTAGGTTTTACCCGCGGGTATACCGCATAAGAGACTTATATTATACTATACTAAGAACCCACGTCACCTCTATTATTATACTAGGATATATAAACCGCTTAAAGATGTTATAATAGAGATAGCTTAGAGGGGTAAATTATATAAGCAAAGAGACCAACTAGGAGAGGCGCTAGATAATTATTTAGAAGATCTATTAATAAGAGGGACACGTAAAAGAAAGGTAGATTATACCGTAGATAGAGCCTCTAAGAAGCTAAAGAAATAAGAAATTTCTTATAAGAAAAGATTTTTGTAATTACGTTTATGTTTTTTAGCGCTAAGAATTAAGGCGCCAATTAGGATTTCCTTGGCTTGGTATTATTTTTCTATCTAGTTGCTTCCATGTTAAGAGTATCTCGTTATTATTTATATATACATTAAATTAAAGTTAAGAACTCGCTTACAGTAAGCTTATAAGTCCTCCACCTTTGTATACTTAGTAGCGATAAGTTAGCCACTTTATAACTTACTTAGTCCTCTATAAAGAATTAAAGTTAAGGTATTAAAGTCTTTGGCGTTTTTGTGGGTAACTAGGGTGTAGGTTAACTCTGAATTTTATATTAATAAGGTGGGAATGTTAAGGATAAATATAGGATATCTTTCTTAATATTGAAAATAGGATCTTATTCTAAGAACTGGATCTAATTCTAAGCTAAACGTACTAAACGTAGCTAAAAAGGTATAGCGTTAAGCTAAGCGGTTTAATAATCTTGGAAGAGAAGAGCTATTTTTAGTTGTGGCTTAAGTTATAATTCTAGGAATGGAATCTAATTCTAAAACTAAGATTCTAATTTAGGTTTACGAAGCAGACTAATTAACTACTGTAAAAAGGGCGCGATTTTAAAAAAGGATTTAGTTCTAAGAACTGGATCCTAGTTATAGGAAATAGGTTAATTAAGCGCTGTAAAATGGGGTTGGCTATATCTATATTTAGTATATTAGGTTTAGCTTATTTTAGGACTAGCTATGTAATTAATTATAGGTGCTTATATAACCAACCTAATAATTAACCTATTATCGCTAGCTGTACCTTGCCTAGCGCCTTTTAGTATTACTATATTAGAGCCTTACTCTATTTAAGCCTTACGCGTTACGGAATAAATTAAAAGCTAATAACTACGATTACTAATAAATGCTGCCTATAACTTTCTAATAATACTAGAACCCTATATGCGCACTATATTTTTAACCTATATAACTAGGACTGTAAACGATATTTCCTATACTTTAGGTTATTATGGCTTAGTATTTAACTAAGCCCTGCTAAGCCTCGGTCTAAGCTATATTAGATTAGCTTAACTTTTCTACACCTAATTTTTAATTCTTTGCGTATTTGCTCGCACCTTACTTTCTTCTTTATATTTTTCTCCCTGGTTATTTTCTTATTACAAGACGCGCCTAACGTGTTCTTAACCTTTCTATACTTATTTAATTCTCTGCTATTATACCGTTCGTTATATGCTAGCCTCTTTAATCTCCCCTTTTTGCCTACCTATCCGCCTATTACGCCGGCTACCCCAATATAGCTTTTATCGCGTTTACCCGCAATAGCGAATCTCTTTAAATTAGAGATAATTAAAGCGAAACCTATTGGGGAAGGACTGAATGACTTTTGCGATTTATTTAACTTGACTTATTAAAATCTAGGCATCTTTAGCTCTTTAGACTTATTACACCAGATAAGCGATAAAGGTAATTGTTAATTAGTTTACTATAGGTCCCGTCTAACACGTATAGGGCTTAAGAATCTTATTATTAACCTTATCCTAGCATTATAAAACCTTCCTACTGCTTAACTACTCCCGTCTAGCGCTAGCCGCGGCACTCTTCGTAGTAACCTTTTTTAACTCCTCCCTTTGGTCAATTCTAATAACTTTAATATTAAACAGTTCACCCCTCTCCTAAAAACAGTTCTTAATTGTAAATTAGATAAGGACGTTTGGAGTAAAACTATTGCTACCATTATAGAGTCTACGCCTCCCCCCTAACCGCTACCATTCTACGTTTAAACCCTATATCTATGTAATATAAGTAGCTTTACTAACTCGTCTAAATACAGAAAATATATAAATAATGTTTTAAAGGAGGAGCTAGGCCCTCTTTATATAGGGATTCCTAGCTTATATAAAGCATTCTTTAGGGAAGTAAAAGGTCTTAAAGAGGCAAGCGCCGCCGTTTTTAAGAAATATAAGGAAGGGGATAATCTACTATACGCCGATAAGGGCGGCTAGCGTGACTGGCCTAAAAGCGTAGAGCAAGATAATGTCCTAGAGTGGTTTAATAACCTAATTAAATCATTTTTAGGCTTCGTAGAGGAGTATAGGTCCGCCCTAAAGATACGATAAAAGCTTATCGCATACACTAAGCAGCCTTTATAAGGGTTTACAGCGAAGCGAAAGCTAGATATTGGTTTTATGGATAATCTAATAGCTAGCAAAAGCTCTTAATGCTATTGGTTATATATACTTATGCTAGGAGAGCTAAAGAGTAATCTAAACACTAATATAGCCTTATAGGCATAGTTTGCTTTAGGGAAATATATAAGGGAAGTCTTCGCCGCTTAGGATAATCGTCGCTTTATCTTAGGTTTTACCCTCTGTGGATCTATTATGCGGCTATAAGAGTATAACCGGGTAGGAGGCATCGCATTATTACTATTTAATATTAATAAAGACGGACTATAATTTACCTTGGTAATGTTAGGGTTTCTCTTAATAAATAAAGAGTAGCTTAGGTTTAACCCTACTATTTTAATATCAGACGGCAAATAATATATTAAGGTTATGCGTAATAATTAGACCAAGCGTCTTATCTTTAATAAACTTATAAAGCGGGCACCCTGTATTACCAGTTGGGCGACAACTTGCTAGAAAGCGTACCGTAAGGGTAATACCTCTAAGATACCTCTCGTTATTAAAGACTTATGGCAGTACCTAGAGCGCAAGAAAGAAGGTAAACTGCTATATAAGGTAGCAGAGAAAGGAGTAATTAACGTAGCTAGGTACTATTATTATGGGACTATTTATATAGGTAGATAAGATAATAACATCTTTAATATCTATAAGGGGCTGGATATTACTAAAGCGATAAACTATAAGCCTAAAAGCTTAATAGTACCTCTAAGCGTAGCTAAAGTGCAAGGCAGTGTAAGGAAAGGCTAAAGTACTAGTAGAAAGAGGTCGTCTAGCTATACTAACGCCCCGTTACCGCCTAATAAGCGCCCGTATTTAAGCTCTCTAATTAAACACCCTATTATATAGAATTAGGTACATTAACGCGTTATTACTTACGACTATAGAAAGGCTCTTTATAAGGTAAGCTCTCCGGCTGCAATGCTTACTGCACTAGAGGGTAGTATTAAAGGATATAAGTCTTTATACACGCAGGCTAGCATTTTTTAATGTAATATTTTAATAGGCAACCTCTTAATAAATGAGGAAGACGATAATTCCTCCTAAAAGTTATTCTTAATTAATCTTAATCTCGCGATTAAAGAGAAGCGAGAAGGACCTTTAGGAGTATAGGGTAAGACCGGTATAAGAGCGTTTATGGCTATAGGAGTGCTTCTAGGCGAGAAACACTCCTTTAGGCATAATTTAGAGTTATTCTTCTAGGTGCTTTTCTAGATATATATTTATTATAAGGGTCTAAATAAGGAGCGTAAGCCTATCCTAAGGTTTAAGAAGTGGAATTATATGGACACTAAAGAGCTAGCTAAGTTAAAAAAAGGAGAGGTAGCTTATAAAGGTAATTTCATTAAAATAGCGGAGGAGTACTTTACGCCGTAATATTAGTTATTAGTCCCCTGGGTTAATAGGCTCCGGAAAGTAGTATTTCTAAATAGTAGGAGGTAGGAGAAGGATAATCTAGAGCTATATTCTAGGATAAAGAAAATACTTTAGTAAGCATAGAAGGATCTGAAGGTGTTAGCAGAGTAGATAGAATAATATTTTATTATCTTATACTCTTCTATAGCATAACTAAAGATTTAGGTGGCTAAGGCTAGGTAGTAGCCTTGGTTAAAACGCATATAAAATAGTATAGGGTAGGCTGAATAAACCTGGGAAAGCGGATAACCTAATCTTCTAAATTATTAGGTCCCTATACCCTACCATCCTATATAGGCTTTATTTTTCTACAAAACACGCAATTTACTCGCTAGCCTATTAGAAGCCGCCTTATGCCGCCTAAATAGAGGCCATAGAAGAATTAATCCCCTACTCTAACTAATCTCCTACTTAAATAAGTCCCCTACTTAAACAAATCCCCTACAGGAGCTAATGCCCACGTGTTTCGCCGCCCTATAGGAACCAGTCCCCTACTTTAATATATCCCCTATAGGATCTAGTCCCCTACTTTAACGAATCCCCTGCGCTAATAAATCCCCTATAGGAGCTAGTCCCCTATATTAACAAATCCCCTATAGAAGCTAGTCCCCTACTCTAATAAATCCCCTATGCTAATAAATCCCCTACGCTAATGAATCCCCTATAGGTGCTAATGCCTACGTATTCTACCGCCCTATAGGAACCAATCCCCTACGGCTTGCATTCCTATATAGCTTTTAGTCCCCTATAGGAGCCTATAGCCACGTTTTCCTCTCCCCTACGGGAACTAATACCTTATGGCTTCCGTTCTCCTATTCCTAAATCTATAAGTAATTCGCCCGCGCTCTAGCCTACTATATAGGCTTTATTATTATAGGAGTAAAATTAATAGAAAGATATCCTCCTTATAAAGGTAGCTCCTGTATTAGCTAAATAAAACTTAAAGACAATATTTGCTTGGCTAAGTCTTCGTCCCTATAACGCTATAGCTTATACTTTACCCGTTCTATAGCTTCCTCTCTGTTTTCTATCCTTTTAACTATATCTAATAGCACTTTACCTAGCTTCTGTAACCCATTTAAAAGAAAAATCCTAAATAGGGTAAACCGTCTCCTATATAGGGGGGAAGCGCTTAAAGTAGGGCGGAAACTAATTATGTCTAAGACCTATAAAACTATTAACATATAAAAAGCTATATTATTTATAATATTTACCTTGACTTGCTTAAGTTGGTCATTAAAGGAGACCTATTTAAAGAATTTTTAAGAAGATAAAGTATTTTTTTTTATCTAAAGCCAATTATTCCTATCCTCTACCTTATGTTTTACCTATTTAATTATTTCTAGCCTACCTTTTATAAGTATAAGATTACCTAAGAATACCGTGCGTTTGACTACTAAACCATTAGAATTAAATATCCCTAAAAAGATACGTTCGCCGTAATATAGGTGCGAGCTATCTTGCTGGCACTGCTATATATAGCAAAGGGTAAAAATATCTTTAACCTATAGAACTATTAGACTAATATAACTAAAGGGTAAGTAGTATCTTTTACCTTAATACCGTTATAATCTGTACTAGGTTTATAAAAGCCTTATAAAAAATCTTAAGGTGAAACGGGAGGACAATCTGGTCTAAAAATTAAATTGTCCTTTGTAATTTCCGGTAGCTTTATTACAATGTTATTCTTAAGGTAAAAGTACTAGGTAAAGATAACGATGGGAGTAGAGGTTTAGTGGCCTCTTTATACAGGACTAAAGGATATATATTTATATACGCTATATAGCACATCCTCTTCACCTATAAATATTAAGACAATTTCTATAAGTCGCCCGCACCTCTTCTATAAGGCGCGTTAATTCTTAGGCGCGCATTAGTATAATAACGGTTCTTAGGAACGGGCGGTGTTATATAGGCCCTACCCGACCGGAAATTAGCCCCGCTAAAGAAAAACCAGCCCCTTTAAAGGGTCTTTATATCTATTTACTAATACGTCTATTACTTGCATTTTTCTTAAACTTATTATATCCGCACTATAAATAGCTTCTAGCATGGATAGTAGATATTTAGATTACTTACGCGCCTTTTTATTAGTATAAAGCTAATCCTTATCCTCCTAAAAGGAGGACTTCCCTTTCTATAAAATACCTAACAGTGAAACAATGTCACTTTATATTTTACTATACATTAAGGTATTGCCAACGCTAGGTAGATTAGTAGTATGCTAATAAAAAATATTTAGAAAGTCGCTAGGCAGCACGCTGCTAAATCCTCCGCACTACTAAAGACGCGGTTTCTGTTGAAAACCAATATCTAGTATATTATAATAATATAAATAAGGAAATTTAGGCAAACCCTAGGGATAGCACGGTAAAGGCTATAGTAATATTAGCACTTGGCCCGCTAAGTTCGGATAACAGTTTGCTAGGGTTTAGGATTTTTACGAAATATAAATACCCTAAACTTTAGAGCGGCAATATAATGGGCGCACTTAATAATACGCCTTAACACTTTGCAGGGAAGGGGGGTGGATATGCTTATATATTTATATAGGTCTATATAGCCGCAGCCTTATAGGAGCCGTTTAAGGCCGCGGGTTCCCTAGAAGTAGAGTAGGAATAATATTAAAATATATAGGGAGTGCTATATTGCGAATTCTGATTTAGGTTAAGGCTTGCTATATATAAAAATATAGAATACAAATTAAGCTAGTTATTTATTACTGTAGTAGCTGGCGGAGTAATTGGCTGGAGATTAGAATTTAAATTAAGAGGAATTAATAGAGGATCTAAATAGATTTTAGGAATTAATAGAGGTTTAAAAGGGGGAGGTACTTCGGAATTTAAGTAATAGTCTAGGTTTGTATTAAAAGGAATTAACAGTAGATTTAAGTAGATTTAAGGATTTAAGGTTGTTACGAACGCTTTAAGTACTATATTACGACTACTTGGGGAAGAGTTAGAAGAAGCTAGTTGGTTAATACAGGCACGGTTTAGAATAGAGCCGGTAGAATTATGTGACGAGGAATGGTAACCAAGTCACGTAATATAATCTGTATAATCTGTATAATCTATAGGATCCGTAACAGAGCAGATAGAGTACACGTATATTACGTATAAGAAGGGTTTCTTAGGAGTACGGTCGTGTATTTAAAGGACTACAGTCCCTACCTAGATAGTTCCTTCTTTATAGTAATTCTTAGAATACAATTAGAGTTAATCTATTAGGTAACTACTCTACCAGTTATTATTACGTTGTTAACTTTTAATTTACATTACCTATACACCTAGCCTATTAACGAGCCTATCGTAGTTCCTGCTATAAGGTTCCGTTACACAATTACTACCTAGTTACGGTATTAAATACAGAAAAGTTAAACAATATACCACCAAAAGCAGCCACCACAGCGCCATCAACGGCGGCAACTACTTTAAGGTTAGGAGGTGACACTAATATAGCAGATACTGACTTATAGCAACCTATAACGGTCGGACAACTACAAGAAATAGTTAACTAGTTGACAAAAAATAATGTAACACTTAAACAACGAATTAATGGGATAGGGGTAGTAAAGGTTAAGTTACCTTTAATCAAAAGATTCTTAGGAGAGAGATTAAAGCTTAAAGGATTTCTTACGCAAATGTATTTTAAGATTGCATAAGAAGGAGCAAAGCTAGTAATACCCGTAGATTAGATAGCGTATACAGGGTTATTCCTATTAGGAAGAGCACTTAAATGGTTTAAACCTTACCTCACAGAGATACAGGCGAATGGAATGACGACCACTAACCAGGACGTGCGGTATATATTCTTAAGTTAGGAAGGGTTTACGGAGCGACTTATATACATATTTAGAGACCCAGAGGCAATAACCACAGCGGAAAGAAAACTTTAAGACATTACGTAATGAACCTTAGCAATTAAGTATATAATATAGTTCTAGACGCTAGCGATATAAGTTAAGTGGAATAATAGGGCGCTTATAGCATAGTATAAATAGGGACTTAAGGCTAAAGTCTAGGACATAATTATTCTGATAGAAGATGCGGATACCCTAAGGGAATTAATAGATTAAGTGATTAAGATCGATAATAGGATCTTCTAAAGGGAACAGGCTAAGAGAGGTTAGGATAGAGTTCCATAGTCGTATAGGACGTAAAGTTCGCCGCGATAGAAGCCAAGTTAGAAACTATGGTATGGCGCAGAGCTAATAGACCTAAGCGGTACTAAAGAAGCCTATAAGAGATGGAGTAAGAAACTATAAAAACCTAGAGGTTAAGGATCTAGTAATTATAGGACTAAGGAGCAAAGGCTAAACCAGGGATCTTAATAGCAGAAGATATTTAGGCGGACTCTATAATAAAGTCAATGGTTTAAAAATGGAGCTTATATAAATTGCGGGAAACAAGGTTACTTTGCGAGGGATTATAAAGATAGTTAGAGTTACTATGCAATAAAGGGAACTAAACTAATAGTAAATAACACACACGTATAGAGGGATAATAGTGTACTACGAGGAACAAAAGAATATTTAATCAGAAGTTTCGCGTTCTGTTACAATAACGCATGCCGAATTTATAAAGACGCTAAGTACGGCGCAAGCTATTGGCTATAAGAGCTAGAGTTAAGAGGACTTAAAGGAACTAAAGAGTTAGATAAAGAATAAGATCGACTCTATAAGCTGGATTAGGATATCACAGTAACGTGCGGATAAAGATTAGTAATAATAATAATAGAGTTGGAGTACTTATTAATTAATAGCAATAAGAGTAAAAAAGGAACTAACTAGGGGTATCTAAACCTCAATAACGCAATAGAAGTAGAAACTAAGACCGCTATAGAGTAAGGTTCAGTAACGGGTATTATAACACCGTTAGATACGGCATCTATCGCTTTATAAGACGAAAGAAGCAATATCTATAAGGGATTAAGCAAGCAAATGACTGCTAGTGCTAGCTCACCACTTAATAAAGGCAAAAGGCTAAAGACTTAAGATTCTTAAGACGAGATAAAAAAGATCTAAGATTCTAAAGAACGGATAAAGATAGCTTAAGGACCCACAACGGACGAAAACCGATAGAGCAGAGCAGTAGCTTAGTTTAAAGACATACGAATGAGCTTAGGACAAGAGTTTCCCACAGCATTAGATTCTTAAGACAAGATAGATAAGATTTAAAACTCTTAAGACGAGATAAGAACACTACGGACGCCTAGTTAGACTAAGGCGAGAGCTAAGCTTAAGTTAGAAGTAAGCTTAGGATTAAGAATCCTATAGAACCAAGACTCTAACGTACAGATAAGGACTATTAAGGAAATTAAAAAGTAAGAAGACTTTAAAAATCCACTTATAAGACGCGATAAGAAAGAAACTATAGAGGAATTTAGAGTAAGAATTACCGCATAGCAAGAATAGAAACTAGATAAGAGATCTAGCATATTAGGACGTATAAAGGACAGAGCACCTATATAAAGGATCACTAATAGGCCGAAAATAGGCATACTAAGAGCTAAGTGGCTTACTAAATTGGAACAAGAAGAGGATCTAGGGATTCTAACTAGGTTTGAGGAATGATATATAAAGGGCTGTTACAATATAGCAATAAGAAGATACTTCCTTACAGATAAGCCGTATATACTTAAAGGGTTGTACTAAAAGTGGTATAGACAACAACATAATGATAAGTAGGAAGATTTCTATATATAGTTAGACGAAAAAGTTGTCTAGGACCACCTAATTATAGAAAAGGCCATAATTTATATTAAAGGAGCCTTAATTATAATATTAAAGGATCTAGAAGAGCAATTAGAGGACTAAAGAAGTGAAAGGCGAATCTTAGTACCTGCGAACGAGGTCGCAACGCTTAGATTAATATAAAAAAGGTTTAAACTTAAGGACGAAGATAAGCTAAGAGTTAACCTAAGACACTAAGTATATTATACACTATTGTGGATAGTATGCGTGGATGATGCGTGTAATATATATAGGGCACTAAAGGACAAAAACTGGAAATATCTAATAAGAATATATTAGATAACGGATAAGGCAAAATATTAAAATGCTAAGTATATATATAGTTAGCACCTAGTAAAAGTTCAAAAATAAGGGAACTTAATACTTTAGCCAGGAAGATTCCTTACGGAAGAATACCTAGATAGATAACAGTGGTGGGAATATCTAAAAAACACCTATCTATAGTATATTGAAGATAAAAAGCGAACTAAGTATTAGCCTAAGTTAGACTAAGTATAAATAGAATTGAGCAGCTAATAGTTGGGAAAAGTAAAGGCCTACAGAACTAGAGGGAGCTAGTGGTAGAGCCTTAGACCCTTAAAGGAATTTAAGGTTAACACCTAAATCTATAAGTAAAATAGTAAGATTAATAGTTTGAGGCACTAGTAGATAGTGGAGTAATAAGAAACTATATCTTACTAATAGTAGTTAAGAGAATAGGATTACCATATAGGAAAAAGGAGTGTTTTTACCTATTAGTAATAATTTTAGGAGATCCGATAGCCTACGGAGGAGGCATTATTAATCTTAAAACGGGACCTATTTAGTTAACTATTAAAGGAAGATAAGTTAAAATGTCTTTTAATATCCTACTATTAGGGAAGGATGAGGCAATATTAGGGATGCCTTAGTTATAGGAATATAATCTAAAGATTGATTAGATTATAGGTTAGGTTAATATTAGAGATACTTAACGCCGTAAGATATAACAACAAACTAAGTTAGTATGGTACTAAGTTAGAGCGACGTATAAAGAAACTAAGAAAGGGTTAGATTATATACTAAAGAGATACTATAAGTACGGCAAAAAGTTATAGTTACTAGAGAGTGAAAAGCTGTTAAAGTATATAGTATAGGACTATAAGATAGAATTGGAACTAGGAATAAGTCTAAGGTTCTTTCCAATCTACAAGCTTATTAAAGAAGAAGGTAGAGCGTTAAAAGAGTTTATCTAAGAAAACTTATAAAAAGGATATATTAGACCATTACAGTTATTAGCGGGTTATCCAGTACTATTTATACTAAAGAAGAATGGCAAACTAAGGCTGTATATCGACTATAGATAGTTAAATAGCATTACTAGAAAGGATAGGTATCCTTTACCCTTAATTAGCGAAATCTAAGATAGGATAAGTAATGCGTAAATCTTTATGAAGATAGATCTGAGATAGGTATACTATTAGATTAGAATTAAGGAAGGCAATGAATAGAAGGCAGCCTTTAGGTTAAAGGAAGGACTATATAAACTATTAGTTATATAATTCGGGCTTATAAACGCACTAGCAACGTTCTAAAAGCGTATTAACAATGTATTAAGAGAATACTTAGATAAATTTATTATGGTATACCTTGACGATATTATTATCTACTTTATAAGTAAGGAAGAGCATAGGGAACACGTTAAATAGGTTTTAAAGAGACTATAAGAAGAACAAATGCCAGTAGCAATTAAGAAATGCGAGTTCTTTACTAGAAAAACTAATTTTATAGGATTTATTATTAAACCAGGCCAACTTAGCATAGATTTAAAGAAGATTGAGGCTATAGTAAATTGGTAAGAACTAGAGAATGTAATATAGTTAAGGTTATTTCTAGGGTTTTGCAATTACTGTAGAAGGTTTATAGCGTAATGGTTTAAGGACATTAAGCCGTTTATATAGTTAACGAAGAAAAAAGAACTATAGGTATGGGGAAAATAGTAAAGGAAACTATTTAAAGAGGTAAAAGAGCTATTTACCTAGGAGCCAGTTTTTAAGATCTATTAACTAGGACTAGAGATAGTTGTTAAAACAGATGCATTAGATTTTGCACTAGGGGTATACTTTATACAGAAATATTAAGATAGATAGCACCTAGTGGCATACTATAGTAGAAAAATAACACTACCGGAACTAAACTATAACATCTATAACAAAGAGTTGTTAGGTATAGTTACAGCATTAAAGGAATAAAGAGCATTCTTACAAGGTATAGAGAAACTATTTATAGTTAAGACGGATTATAAGAACCTAATAGGATTTCTAACGACAAAGGAACTTAACTAAAGATAGGTTAGATGGGTAGAGATGCTTGCGGAATACTATTTCGAGATTTAGTATACTAAGGGTACAGACAATGTATAAGTAGACGCTCTAAGCAGAAAGGCTAAATTACAAAATAACTAAAAG
>Ga0307515_10007588_pt1 | contig 21416 bp, 20 predicted proteins | sample 17_EM_MG_FD_194513 | JGI IMG/M metagenome (GOLD analysis project Ga0307515, IMG submission 194513) | Populus trichocarpa ectomycorrhiza microbial communities from riparian zone in the Pacific Northwest, United States - 17_EM | ecosystem: Host-associated > Plants > Roots > Unclassified | place...
CCTCGTCGCACCTCCGCCGAGTTCGCCGCCGAGCTCGCCGCCGAGCTCGCCGCCGATGCCGACGACGTCGAGCGCACCGACGCCGGCATCGCTGCGCCCGGTCGCACCACCGCCCGGCTCGCCGCCGCCCGGCTCGCCGCCGCCCGGCTCGCCGCCGCCGAGCCCGACGACGTCGAGCGCACCGACGCCGGCATCGCCGCGCTCGGGGCCGACGATACCGAGTTCGCCGACGCTGACGCCGACGACATCGAGCGCACCGACGCCGGCATCGGCGCGGTCAATGCCGCCGATCCGGGCGCCGATCGCCGCGGCGCGGCAGGCCGCTCCCCGCGCAATGTCCACGAGCGGCTGCGCGGGCTGAACCTCGCCGCGCAGATCAAGCTCGCGACCAGCGGCGAGCTCCACGAGCGGATCGTGCTCGAGCGGCTGTACGGCAAGAACGTCTGGGACACGCTGCTGCGCAACCCGCGGCTGACGGCGCCCGAGGTGTCGCGGATCGCGCGCTACGGCTCGCTGCCGCGCATCCTGCTCGAGGTCATCCTCGCCAACAACGCCTGGCTGCAGGTCCCGGAGGTCCGGCGCGCGCTGCTGTCGAACCCGCGGCTGGGGACCGATCAGATCATGAAGGTGCTGCGGCTGGTGCCCAAGCACGAGCTGCGGCTCGCCGCGGTCCAGACCGCGTACCCGCACGCGGTGCGCAACGTCGCCAAGACGCTGCTGCGCAGCGAGTGACGGCCGCGGCGCCACGGCTCGCTCGCCGGCCGCGGTCTGGGGTAGCCTGCGCGCCATCATGCGCCCCGATGGCAGACGCCCCGACCAGCTCCGCTCGCTCGAGATCATCCCGCACTACCAGAAGCACGCCGAGGGCTCGGCGCTGATCAAGCTCGGCGACACCTGGGTGGTGTGCTCGGCCAGCGTCGAGGACGGCGTGCCGGGCTTCCTGACCGGCAAGGGCGTGGGCTGGCTGACGGCCGAGTACGCGATGCTGCCGCGCTCGACCCACACCCGCACCCGGCGCGATCCGGGCGGCCGCGGCAAGGAGATCCAGCGGCTGATCGGCCGCTCGCTGCGCGCCGCGATCGACCTCAGCCAGCTCGGCGAGCGCACGATCGCGGTCGACTGCGACGTGATCTCGGCCGACGGGGGGACCCGGGTGGCGTCGATCACCGGGGCGTGGATCGCGCTGGCGTTCGCGATCGGCAAGCTGGTCGCCACCGGCAAGCTCGCCGACGCGCGCGCGCTGCGCCCGCCGGTCGCGGCGGTGTCGGTCGGCATCGTCGACGGCGAGGTCGTGCTCGACCTGCCGTACGCCGAGGACTCCCGCGCCGAGGTCGACATGAACGTGGTCGGAGGCGAGGACGGCGCGCTGATCGAGGTCCAGGGCACGGCCGAGCGCGGCACGTTCGACCGCCGCCAGCTCGACGCGATGCTCGACCTCGCCACCGTGGGCATCCGCCAGCTCGCCGCGGTGCAGCGCCGGGTCGTCGCGTGACCCGGCCGCTGGTGTTCGCGACCCGCAACCCGGGCAAGCTGGTCGAGCTGCGCCAGCTGCTGCCGGACGTCGCCGTGCTCGGCATCGACGAGGCCGCGGCGCGGCTCGGCCGCGCGATCGCCGAGGTCGACGAGGACGCCGACACGTTCACCGGCAACGCGGCCAAGAAGGCGCGCCAGGTCTCGCACGCGACCGGGCTACCGGCGCTGGCCGACGACAGCGGCCTCGAGGTCGACGCGCTGGGCGGCGCTCCCGGGGTGTGGAGCGCGCGCTACGCGGGCCCCGGGGCGGGCGCCGCCGCCAACAACGTCAAGCTGCTCGCCGCGCTGCACGGCGTGCCGGCCGAGCGCCGCACGGCGCGGTTCCGCTCGGTGCTGGCGCTGGCCGACGTCGCCGGCCCGCTCGGCGACGCGGTGATCACCGCCGAGGGCGCGTGCGACGGCGTCGTGCTCGACGCGCCGCGCGGCACCGGCGGGTTCGGCTACGATCCGCTGTTCCTGGTCCCGGCGCTCGGCCAGACCTTCGCCGAGCTCGGCGTCGGCACCAAGGGCGAGATGTCGCACCGCGCGCGGGCGATGCAGGCGATCAAGCCGCGGCTGCTCGCCTACCTGGAGCAGCTGGCGGCCCGGACGTGACGGGCGGACGCCGCGACGCGGTTCCGAGCAGTGAGCCGCGGTGGAGCGGTGAGAAGATGGGGAGAATGATGGGGATCGAACCCACGACACCCAGGGCCACAACCTGGTGCTCTACCAACTGAGCTACATCCTCCGCAGGCCCCTGTGTCTACATGACTCGCGCCGCGTCTGCAAGAGCAGGCGAACCGGTGTGGCGCCGGCCACTTGCCGAGGTCAGGTCCGGGCGCGCCGCGCGGCCATGATCTTCACGAACGACTTGCTGCGGATCTCCTCGAGCGACAGCCCGGTGGCGAGCGCCTCCTGCTCGGTGACCGCGCCGCACGCGATGCCGCGCAGGAAGTAGTTGAGCAGGCCCTGGCCGGTGGCGGCGTCGTCGAACACGTCGCCGACCAGCGTGGCCTGGGCGGCCTTGTCGACGAAGTTGCGCAACCGCTCGGACGCCGGCGCCAGGCCGTCGAGGAAGAACGCGTAGACCGCGCCGTAGCGGGTGGGCAGCTGCGCGGGGTGCAGGTCCCAGCCCTGGTAGAAGCCGTGGATCAGCGAGTGCCGGGTGTCGTCGGCGTGGAGCCGCCAGGCCGCGAACACCGCGGCGCGGTTGGCGCGGTTCTGGTCGTCGGTGAGGTTCGGGCCGCGGTGCGGCGCGATCGGCATGATGTTGGTCGCGCCGTCGGACAGCATCACGCCGGTGCCGGCGAACGCGACCTTCATCATGTGCTTGGCGAAGTCGCACGCCGGATGGCGCATCCGCTGGTGCGCGGCGGTGATGTCGCAGTTGGCGGTGTAGTCGTAGGTCCCGAAATGCGCGCCGGTCAGCCGGCCGGCGGCGGCGCGATGCAGGCGCGGCAGCACCGAGCGGCCCTGCGGATCGAAGATGCTCTGCGTGGTCTCGACCATGAACTCGACGCGCAGCGCGCCGTGCTCGATGTCGAGCCGGTCCTCGAGCTGATCGAACGTATCGACCAGCACGTCGACGTCGATCCGGCTCTGGATCTTGGGCAGCGTGACCACGAAGTTCGCCGGCAGGGTGCCGTTGGTGTTGGCCAACAGCTCGGTCAGGAACACGTCGAGCGTGCGCAGCGACCGGCCGGCGAGCTCGCCGGTCAGCGGCTTGATCCGGATGCCGAGGAACGGCGGCAGCGTCTGGGCGACCATCCCTGCCGCGACCTGCTTGGCGGCGGCGACCGCGTGGCCGTCCTCCTCGTCGTCGGGCCGGTTGCCGTAGCCGTCCTCGAAGTCGATCCGGAAGTCCTCGACCGGCTCGCGCGCGAGCTTCTCGCGGACCCGGTCGTAGACCTTGGGCGCGAGCTCGCCGGGCATGCCGATCGCCTCGGCGAACGTCGCGGCGTCGGGCGCGTGGGCGTCGAGCGCGCGCAGCGCGAGGTCGCCGAGCTTGCGCGCGGTGTCCGAGGTGAACAGGTGGGCGCCGCCGTACACGGTGTGGACCGGCTGGCGAGCGCCCGAGTCACCGGGATAGCGCTCGCTGACCCGCGCCTGCGCCCGCCGCACGCGACCCAGCGCCTTCTGGAGCTTCTTCTCGGACAGAGTGGTAGGCACGGACATGGCGCGGTTTGTATCACCGCCGCGGGCCGGCGATGGTGTCTGTTTTGTCGCCGCGCGGGCGCAGCGGCTGCCTCACCGCCGGAGCGCTGCGGATCTGGCAGATTCTGCAGGAACCTGCTTCACGGCGGCGGTGGCGGCGTGTGCGCTACCGGGACAGGTGGACGACGCCCACCAGCGACGCTCCCGCGCCGCCGGGAGCACCGACGAAGATCGCGGCGCGCGCTCGAGCGCCGGTGTCACGAGTGATCGGCGGCGTGCGCCGAGGCCACTCTGCAATCGCGCGATACCCCATCGCGATTCGCGGGATCGCGACGTGCACGAGTACGTTGGGTGTTATCGCCGAAACCATTACTCACCCGATTCGCTGTCACCCGCCCGCAATACGAGATGACGCAGGCCGAGAGCTTCGACTGGCTGGCCGCGGCCCACGCCGAGGCCGAGGCGGTGCGCGCCGGCGCGGACTTCGACAAGGCCGAGTTCACCGAGCGGATGGCGCGCGTGATCGCGCGCTGCGCGTGCCCGCCGTCGAAGATCGGCCGGCGCGGCCACTCGGTCGCGGACATCGCGTCGACCAGCGGGTGGGCCGACAACGCGCTGTACGACCTGCCGGTGCACCCCCACGGCTCGGGCTCGGCGACGCGCACCCGGATGTACCGCGACATCGTCGATGCGTACTTCGAGCGCGCCTACGGCGGCGAGACCATCGCGCCCGATGACCTGATCCACGTCACGTGCACCGGCTACGTGTCGCCGAGCGGCGGCCAGAAGCTGGTCGCGGCGCGCGGCTGGCCGACCCGCGTGACCCACGCCTACCACATGGGCTGCTACGCCGCGGTGCCGGCGGTGCGGCTCGCCGCCGGTGCGATCGCGATGGCGTCGCGCCGGGTCGACATCGTCCACACCGAGCTGTGCACGCTGCACCTCGATCCGAGCGATCACCGGCTCGAGCAGCTGGTGGTGCAGAGCCTGTTCGCCGACGGCCTGATCCGCTACACGATGATCCCCGACGACGGCGGCGCCGGGCTCCGGGTGCTGGCGCTGCACGAGCAGGTGCTGCCGGACTCGGCCGACGCGATGAGCTGGCTGGTCGCCAACTGGGGCATGGCGATGACGCTGTCGCGCGACGTGCCCGACCGGATCGCCGGCGCGATCCGCGGGTTCTTGATCGAGCTGTACCGGCGCGCCGGCCTGGACCTGGGCGCGATGGAGGGCAGCGTGTTCGCGGTCCACCCCGGCGGGCCGCGGATCATCGACCGGGTCCGCGAGGTGCTGGAGCTGTCCGAGGCCCAGGTCGCGACCAGCCGCGCGGTGCTGTTCGACCACGGCAACATGTCGTCGGCGACCCTGCCGCACATCTGGGACCGCCTGCTCGACGACCGCGCGATCCCGGGCGGGACGCTGATCCCGAGCCTGGCGTTCGGGCCCGGCCTGACGATGTGCGGCGCGCTGCTGGAGAAGCGGTGACGCTCGCGCCGCTGCTGGTGCCGATCGCGCTGCAGGGCGCGGTGATGGTGGTCGACGAGGCGGTGTGCCATCACCGCCGCGGCCTGCCGCGCTGGGAGCGCATCGGCCACCCGCTCGACACGCTCACCGTGGCGGCGTGTGTCGCGTGGCTGGTCGCGGTGCCGCCGGGCGGCGGGGCGCTGACCGTGTACGTCGCGCTCGCGGCGTTCTCGACGCTGTTCGTGACCAAGGACGAGCCGGTGCACGCGCGGCTGTGCGGCGGCGGCGAGCACTGGCTGCACGCGCTGCTGTTCGTGCTGCACCCGATCGTGCTCGCGGTGCTCGGCTACCTGTGGTGGACAGGCGGCCACGCGACCGTCCTGGCGGTGCAGCTCGGCGCGACGCTCGCGTTTGGCGCCTACCAGGCGGTGTACTGGAACGCGATCCGCCGGGACCGACCCGCCGCCGCGGCCGGTGGCGACATCAACAACCGCTGGTACGACGCGCTCGACCGGCAGTGGTACGAGGCCCAGGACCACCCGATCGCGCTGCTCCGCGCCGAGGCGACGCACCGCAACCCGTGGATCGCCGAGGCGGTCGGCGCGGCGCGGCGCTCGGTGCTCGACCTGGGCTGCGGCGGTGGGTTCCTCGCCAACTACCTCGCGGGCCGCGGCCACCAGGTGACCGGGATCGACACCAGCGCCGAGTCGCTGGAGGTCGCCCGGCGCTACGACTGGACCCGCAGCGTCGACTACCGGCTCGGCGACGCGTGCGCGCTACCGTTCCCCGACGCCAGCTTCGATGCGGTGTGCGCGATGGACCTGATCGAGCACATCACCGAGCCCGACCGGCTGATCGCCGAGGCCGGGCGCGTGCTGCGGCCGGGCGGCCTGTTCTTCTTCCACACGTTCAACCGGACCTGGCAGGCCCACCTGATCGTCATCAAGGGCGTGGAGTGGTTCGTCAAGAACACGCCGAAGGACCTGCACGTGATCGAGCTGTTCCGCGCGCCCGAGGAGGTCGACCGGATGTGCCGGCGCGCGGCGCTCGAGACCGTGATCGTCCACGGCTCGCGGCCGCGGTTCCGCTGGCCGCTGTGGCGGATGCTCGCCACCGGCACGATCGGCGACGACTTCGCGTTCACGTTCACCCGCTCGACCAAGCTCGGCTACACCGGCTACGCGCGCAAGCTCGCCCCCGACGACGCCCGCGCCGCGCCCGCGCCGCCCAGGTCAGCTGCCGCGGTAGGTCGAGTAGCCGTAGGGGGATAGCAGCAGCGGCACGTGATAGTGCTGCGCGCCGTCGGCGACGCTGAACTGGATCTCGACGATCGGGAAGAACCCGGTCTGCTGGTGGGTCGCGAAGTACGCGCCGGTGTGGAACCGGATCCGGTAGGTGCCGGGCGCGACCGGGCCGGCCGGGGTCAGCGTGCGCAGCCGGCCGTCGTCGTCGGTGACCCCGGCGCCGATCCGGTGCCAGCTGCCGGCATCGTCGCGCTCGAGCTCGATCGCGATCGCCCTGCCGGGGCGGCCGGCCGCGGTGTCGAGGACATGGGTGGTGATCACGCGAGCTCTCCGATCAGCTTGTGGAGCCGCAGCCGGGTGATCTTGATCTGCTCCTCGGCGGCGGTGCGCAGCTCGTCGGCGACGGGCCGCGGCGTCCGGGTCCGCAGCTCGTCGAGCATCGAGTCCGCGCTCCGGCCGGTCGCGCACACGATGAAGACGAACCCGTGGCGCTCGATGTAGGCCCGGTTGGCCTCGGCGAGCTCGGCGAGCACCGGAGCGGCGGCGGCCGCGGCGGCGCGCTGCTCGCCGGCCGACCACGCGGCGTCGCCCGCGGCGGGGGCCCGGGTCTCGCCGATGCGGGGGTGGGCTGCGAACGCCTCGCGGTGCGCGGCGTCGTCGAGCGACCACCAGGTCCGCTCGGCGATCCGCAACAGCGCCGGGACGTCCTCGAACGGGCGCCACGCCGCCATCGCCTCGGCCCAGCGCACGGCGCCGCAGCACCGGCGCAGGGCGGCGCGCGCAGCGTCGGCCGGCAGCGCGTTGAGCCGGGCGAGCCCGGCGCCGAGATCGGTGGCTGGATCGAGGACGATCTCGCCGTGCGCGCGCAGCCGCGCGACCCCGCCGTCGGGGAACACCGAGAGCTTGAGGTGGGTCACCGGGCCGATCCGGCGCAGCGCGTCGTCGAACACGTGGCGGGTGTGGGGCTGGAGCGGCGAGCCGAGCAGCAGGCGCCACCCGGCGAGCTCCTCGGCGGTGCCCCGGGCGTGGATGCCCTCGACGGTGCACCGCCCCGGCGCGTTGCCCTTGAAGTGCGTGGTGTCGATCTCGAGCCGCTCGATCGTGCCGGCCGCGGCGAGCCGGACGATCGCCCAGTCGTTGCCCGGGCCGCGGCGCCGCCGGGTCTCCCAGCCATCGGCCATGCTGCGCGACGGGCCGGGCTTGATGAGATTGTTGCGCGAGCCGAAGAACATGTCGCTGCAGGTCTCGACCACGGCGCCGTGCTCGAGCGCGGCGAGATCGATCGGACCGCCGAGCGCGCGCAGCCGCGACCACCGCGGCACGACCTCGCCGTGGACGCGCAGCCGCGCCACGCCGCCGTCGGGGAAGATCTCGAGCCGGACGTGGGTGAACCGCCGGCGCGCGCCGCCCGCGGGCGGGATCGCGAACGCGTTGCGCGAGTCGCCGGCGAGCGGGCTGCGCGGCAGGATCGGGTGCCAGGTCGCGGCGTCGAGCGCGGCGAGATCGAGTGCGTCGTCGATCTCGGCGCCGTACAGCGCGCAGGCCTCGGGGAAGTTGCCGCGGAAGAACGCGGTGTCGACGATCACGCCGTGGATCGCGCCCGGCAGGCCGAGCCGGATGACGCACCAGTCGTGATCGCCCTCGGGTGCGGGGTGGCCGGTGGCCGGCAGCGGCCGGCGGCGCCGGGTCTCCCAGCCGTCCATCCACTTGCCGCGATCGGTGTAGACGTGGTCCTTCCAGACCGCGGCGCCATCGCGGATCAGATTCTCCTTCTCGGCGAAGAACTCGTCGTTGCAGGCGAGCGCCGCGCCGCCGACGGCCTCGCACGCGAGATCGGGCAGCTCGAGGAAGTCGGTCATAGCAGGGCTCCCAGATCGGTGGCGAGCGCCGCGCCGCGCTCGGCGACGCGCCGGCCGCGCAGGTACGTCGCGACGACGGCGCCGCGCAGGGTCTCGCCGGTGTACGGGGTGACGCGGTGGCGGTGGTGGATCGACGCGGCGGTCACCGTGCCCGTCGCGACGTCGTCGAACACGACCAGGTCGGCGTCGCGGCCGGCGGCGATCGCGCCCTTCTGGCCGAGCCGGGCGAGCCGCGCCGGGCCGGCGGACATCCAGCGCGCGACGTCGACCAGCGAGTGGCCGCGCGCCGAGGCCTCGGTCCACACCACCGGCAGCGCGAGCTGCAAGCCGGCGACGCCACCCCACGCGGCGACGAAGTCGCCGGCCTCGATCGCCTTGAGGCCGGGGCTGCACGGCGAGTGGTCGGACGCGACCAGATCGAGCACGCCCTCGGCGAGCGCGCGCCACAGCGCCTCGCGGTTGGCGGCGTCGCGGATCGGCGGCGCGCACTTGAACGGCGTGGCGCCGTCGGGGATGGCCTCGGCGGTGAAGTGCAGGTAGTGCGGGCAGGTCTCGGCGGTGAGCGGCAGGCCCTCGGCGCGCGCGGCGCGCAGCTGGTCGAGCGCGCTCGCCGCCGAGTGGTGCACGATGTGAGTCCGCGCCCGGGTCGCCCGGCACAGCCGCGTCACCAGGGCGATCGCGGCCTCCTCGGCGGCCGGCGGCCGCGACGCGAGATAGGTCGCGTAGCGCCTGGGGTCGGCGCCGACCAGCGACGGCGCCACCGCGTCGATCGGCCCGGCGACCTCGGCGTGGACCAGGAGCGGCGCGCCCAGGCCGGCGAGGATCGCCATCGCCGGCGCGAGCTCGGCCTCGCCGACCCAGCCGAACTCGGCGACGCCGGAGTCGACCAGGAAGCACTTGAAGCCGCGCACGCCGTCGGCGACCAGGCCGGCGAGCTCCCCGGCGTTGCCCGGGACCACGCCGCCCCAGAACCCGACGTCGACCGCGCACTGCCCGGCCGCGGCCGCGCGCTTGGCCGCGAACGCCTCGCGCGTCGTGGTCGGCGGGATCGAGTTGAGCGGCATGTCGACCAGCGTGGTCACGCCACCGATCGCCGCGGCGCGGGTCGCGGTCGCGAAGCCCTCCCACTCGGTGCGGCCGGGCTCGTTCAGGTGGACGTGGGTATCGACGATGCCGGGCAGCACCGCCAGCTCGCCGGCGTCGTCGAGCGCGGCGCCGGCGGGCACGTCGTCCCAGGCGGCGACGCGCTCGATCCGCCCGGCGCGGACGTGGATCGCGGCCGGGGCGATGGTCTGGGTCACGACGCGCCGCGAGCGCAGGACCAGAAGCGGTTCGGTCATCCGCGCGGCAGTATAACGGCGGTCACGCCACGGCGGCGATGAACGCCTCCGGATCGTCGATCGTGAGCGCGATCCGGTCGGCGACGCGGCGCCGGCCGAGCAGACCGCGGACCTCGATCGGCGCGCGCAGGGTCACCAGCACGGTCGGCTCGAACAGCGCGAGGCTGAGCGCGCCGTCGGGCACGGTGCGGGTCCGGGTCACCGACGCGATGTCGGCCCGCGGGATCGTCACGCGCCAGCGCACGCCGACCGTCACGCGCAGCGCGTCGCCGACGATCGCCACCGGGTAGAGCCGGATCGCCTGGGCGTCGCCGACGAGCCAGACCAGCGTGTACGCCGAGCTCGCGGTCGAGATCCACGCTACGGTCGGGCTCCACGTCGCCAGCCCGATGTGCGCCGCCGTGGTCTCGGCGACGACCAGGAAGCCGAGCACGCCGGCGAACAGCAGCCAGCCGGTGCTGCGCATCGCGAAGCCGGCGTCGGGTGGCCGGCGGAACCAGCCGGTCACCGCGAGCACGACCACGGCGATCTCGCTCGCCAGGATCTGCGCGACCCGCGCCGGGATCCGGGCGGCGACCAGCCCGGCCTCGACCGCGCCGATCGGCCCGGCGTCGCGCGCGGCCCGCGCGGTGGTGACCACCCGGCGGATCCGCAGCAGCAGCCAGCCGACGGTGATGATCTCGAGCGCGGCGGCCAGCCCGGCGAGCTCGCCAAGCGGCGCGTGCGGCACCCGCGCCCGGGCGATCGCGACGCCCCACGACAGCACCGCCACGGCGATCCACGCCGGGACCACGCGCCTTCGGACCCCGAGCCACCACACCAGAAACGTCGCGCTCACCGTCAGATCGAAGGTCGCCGCGAGCGCGATCCAGTCCGGCGCGCGCGCGAACGCGGCCGATCCGACGACCGCGAACACCGCCAGATAGAGCGCGACGAGCGCCGCCGCGCAGGCCAGCCACCACGGAGCACGTGAGCGAGGTAGCGCAGCGGCGGTGGCCATGGACCTGGGATGCCACGACTGCGCCGATCGGCGCGTGCCGTGATGTCGCAACCCCCGGGTTGTGGGCACCGCGGCGCGGCAAGCATGGCGCGGTGTGGGTGGGACAGCGCGCTCAGGCGTCGCCGGCCGGCGGCGCGGACGACTCGGGTGGCGGCGCGGCGGCCGCGGCGCGGCGGGCGCGATGGTCGCGGACCCGGTTGCGCACGTCGCGCGCGACGTCCTCGAGCGTGAACCGGAGCAGCGGTCGCTGGATCCGCAGCCAGACCAGCGCGCGGGCGTCGGTGGCCAGGCTCTGCTTGTAGCGCGACTCGCCGGCGAGGAAGTCGTACCAGCGGTGGCCGGCGCGCACGTTGTGGTCGATCGCGAGCGCGTGGCACACCAGGCCGGGCTTGAGCTTGCTGTCGGTCTCGTAGGCCAGGCCGCTCTGGTAGAACGCGATCTCGCCCTGCCACACGAAGTTATAGAGGCAGCCCACGGTGGTGTCGCCGGCGCGGACCCGCGCGAGCTGGATCTCGCCGTCGGTGACCCGGCGCTCGATCAGCTGCTGGTGGAAGCGATGGACCAGCGGCAGGAACGCGCCGGCCTCGCCGCGCTCGGCCCACGACCGGCGATGCAGCGCGACCAGCTCGTCGAAGATCGCCAGCGCCTGCGCCGGTGACGACGCGACCTCGAGCGCGAGCTTGCCGCGCGCGGCGTAGAGCTTCTGGGCGCGGCGGATCTGCGACCGGGTGCTGCTGCCGAGCAGCTTGAGGTAATCGCCGGCCGCGCGGACCTTGACGAGGTCGACCGCCGGCGACGGGATCCGGCGCTCGACCCGGACCCGCAGCCCCGCCGGATCGGAGGCGGCCGCGCGCGCGACCGGGCCCTCGGCGTCGAGCGCCGGCAGGTGGATCTCGTCCCAGCCGCCGGGCAGCCGCGCGATGATCTCGAGGATCGGCGGCGGCGCACCGTCGTGGACCATGCCGTTGTACTCGATGCAGATCTCGTCGAGCTCGCCGTGGCCGGTCTGGTTCCAGTACAGCGCCCGGCTGCGCAGCACCCGGTGCCGCCACGCGGTGCGCGCGCCGAGGAAGAACGCCGCGACCGGCGCGCCGGCCCGGCGCGCGACGCACAGCGAGACCGCGACCGACGGCGGCAGCGTGTCGAGCCAGGTCTCGACCCACGGCCACGACAGGAAGTACGGCGGCCGCGACACGGCGGCGAGCCCGCACCAGATCTCGCGGATCCGGCTCCGATCGGACCGGTCGATCATGACGAGGTCGATCGACACTAGTCGGTCGCCCGATCGAAGCCACCGGCGAGCCAGCCGCCGGCGAACAGCACGCGGCCGACCACGCCGCCGCGCATCGAGCCGGCCTTGCGCATCGCCCGCGCGATCCGCCGCCGGGTGGCGCCGCGGCCGAGGGTGCGCTCGAGCAGCGCGCGGTGGCGCAGCGCCACGCCGGCCTTGCCCTTGACGATCCGCTGCCAGTTGCTGAACAGGTGATCGTAGCTGCCGCGCCGCATCTCGGTCAGCGGCTGGGCGAGGAACTCGATCTGGTAGCCCGCCGCGGCGAGCCGGATGCCGAGGTCGTCGTCCTCGCAGCACCGCAGGGTCTCGTCGAACCCGCCGATCGCGCGCAGCACGTCGGTCTTGATCAGCAAGCTTTGCATCCGGATCATGTTGTCGTGCAGCGCGTCCTGCAGGGTCAGCCGGGGCGCGAGCGGCTCGGACACCACCGCGCGGCCGTCCTCGTAGAACGCGCGGATCGCGGTGTGGAGGCCGACGCAGCCGGGGTGGCGCGCGACGTGGTCGACCTGGATCGCGAGCTTGTCGGGGAGCCACAGGTCATCGCTGTCGTTGAACGCGATCCACGCACCGGTCGCCGCGCGCACACCGGCGTTGCGCGCCGCCGACACACCGAGGTTGCGCGGCTGATCGACGATCCGGATCCGGGGCAGGAACTTGTCGAGGTATGCGCGCTCGTCCGGCCGGGACGCGTCGTCGACGACGAGGACCTCGTCCGGAGCGTGGGTCTGCGCGAACACCGACGCCAGGCAGTCGTCGATGAAGCGCGCCCGGTTGTAGTATGGGATGACGACCGAGATCCGCCCTACCACCGCGGCACGGTATCATGCGGCACAGTCCCCCGGCAGCAGTTGACGGACGTTTCGGGCCCGCCTAGCTTACCCTGTGAGATGAAGGATGGCCTCCACGAGCGGCTCGCCGCTCTGCTCGCCGATGTGTGCGGTGCACCGATCAGCTCGCTCGGCCCCGAGGCGGCGCCCGGCGTGACTCCCGGCTGGGACTCGGTGACAAACCTGGACTTCATCACCGCCATCGAGGACGACCTGGGAGTCGAGATCACCACGACAGAGTCGATGGCGGTCAAGTCGCTCGGCGACATGGTGCGGCTCGTGGCGGCGAAGCTCGGACCGTCATGACCGCGCCGCTGACGCCGGAATCCTCGACGGGAGTGTTCCATCGCCGGTGGCGCGAGCTGACCGACTCGCCCGGCTCGCTGCGCCCGGTGTCGATCGCGGTCACCGCGAGCTTCACGGTCGACACCCTCCTGCCCTACCTCGGCGGGTTCCTGGCGCAGCGCGGGCTGTTCGCGAAGTTCACGGTCGCGCCGTTCGGCCAGATCTACCAGAGCCTGCTCGATCCGGGCAGCGAGCTGCGCGCCGCCGAGGCCGACGTGACGCTGATCTTGCCGCGGCTCGAGGACCTGTGCGCCCGGCCGCTCGCGGATCTGGCGCTGCTCGATCCGGACAAGCTCGTCGACGCGCGGGCCGACGTCCACGCCGAGATCGATCGGCTGTGCGGCGCGCTGGCCGCGTTCGAGACCGCGACCGCCGGCACCGTACTGGTCGGGACCCTGCCCGCGCCGCCGCACACCCCGCTCGGCGTGCTCGACGCCAGCCACCCGGCGTCGCTGGTCCAGCTCGGCCGCGAGTGCAACGTCACCTTGTGGAACGCGGCGCAGAAGCGGCGCCGGCTGCGCCTGATCGACGTCGATCAGGTGATCGCCGAGCTCGGCGCGTCGAAGGCGTGGGACCCGCGGATGGCGGTGCTGGCTGGCTGCCCGCTGTCGACCGCGGCGCTGCGCCACCTCGCCGATCACCTGACCCGGACGATCGCGGCGCTGATGCTGCCCGCCGCCAAGGTCGTCGTGCTCGACCTCGACAACACGCTGTGGGGCGGCATCGTCGGCGAGGACGGCCCCGGCGGGATCGCGATCGGCCCGACCGGGCTGGGCGCGGCGTTCGCGGCGTTCCAGGACGCGCTGCTCGCGCTGCGCGCGCAGGGCGTGCTGCTCGCGATCGCGAGCAAGAACAACGAGGCCGACGCGTTCGAGGTGTTCGACAACCACCCCGGCATGCGGCTCCGGCGCGAGCACCTCGCGGCCCACCGGATCTCGTGGCAGTCCAAGTCCGAGTCGTTGCGCGAGCTCGCCGCCGAGCTGTCGCTCGGGGTCGACAGCTTCGTGTTCGTCGACGATAGCCCCACCGAGTGCGCCGAGGTCCGCGGCGTCCTGCCCGAGGTCACCGTGGTCCAGCTGCCGGCCGAGCCGGCGCGCTACGTCGAGGTGCTGCGCGCGGTCCGCCAGCTCGATCGCATGACCCTGACCGACGAGGACCGGATGCGCGCCGCGGCCTACGCCGCCGAGAAGCTGCGCACCGCCGCGCGCTCCGCCGCCGAGGCCGATCCCGACGCGCTGCGCGCCCACCTGCGCTCGCTCGGCCTGGTTGTCCACGTCCGGCGGATCGGCGACGCCGACGTCGCGCGCGCCGCGCAGCTGACCCAGAAGACCAACCAGTTCAACCTGTCCACGATCCGGCGCAGCGAGGCCGAGGTCGAGGCGCTGCGCCGCGATCCGGCGTGGCGGCTGTACGCGCTCGACGTCACCGACCGGTTCGGCGACTACGGCACGACCGGCCTGGTGTTCGCGCACCGGGTCGACGACGCGACCTGGGACCTCGACACCGTGCTGCTGTCGTGCCGCGTGCTCGGCCGCGGCGTCGAAAGCGCGCTGCTCCGCGTGGTCACGGCCGAACTGATCGAAGCCGGCGCGCAACGCCTGACCGGCCGGCTGATCCCGACCAAGAAGAACGCCCCGGTCCGCGACTTCCTGCCGCGCCACGGGTTTGTTCCAGCTCCCGGTGCGGCCCCCGGCGACGGCGACGGCGAGGCGTTCGTCAAGCAGCCGCTGCCGGGCGCGGCGTTCGACGACGACCACGTGACCGCGCACCTCGATCGCGGCGAACCCGGCGCGTCGTGAGCGTGCGCGACGCCGTCCGCCGCAAGCTCGATCGGCTGCGCGACGAGCTGGCCCGCAGCGACCTCGATCGCAGCGGCCGGGCGCTGCGCGTCGCCGAGCTGTCGCTGATGGCGACCCCGCTGTGGCCGGCGTTCGCGGTCGGCCACGACCGGTTCTACGAGCTCGGCTCGGCGCCCAAGCTGTTCCGCGGCCTGCGCGACCTCCGGGTCCGCGTCGCCGGCCCCGCCGATACCGCCGCGCTGGCCGCGCTCGACGCCACGCCGCCGCCGCTGATCGACGAGCGGTTCGCGCGCGGCGACCTGGCCTACGTCGGCGAGCTCGACGGCCGGATGCTGGCGCACTCGTGGTTCCACCGCGGCCCCGCGCCGTTCGCCGAGGACGCCCCGGACTTCCCGCGCTGGGACGTCCCGGGCGACGCGTTCTGGAGCTACCACGCGTTCACCCTGCCCGAGGCGCGGACCTCGGGCGTGTTCGTCAAGCTGTTCCAGACCGCGCTGCGCGAGCTGATCGTCGACCGCGGCGCGACGCGGGTGCGCTGCCGGGTCAAGATCGCCAACGCCCCGTCGATCATGCTGCACGAGCGGTTTGGCTTCGAGCTGCTCGGCACGCTGTCCGCGCTGCTCGTGCCGGGCGCCCGGTTCCTGTCGTGGCGCGGCCCGGGCGACGCGCGCCGCTGGGTCGAGCGCCGCACCGGCGACACCGTCATGACACTCCCGCCGGGATCGGGCGCGTGAAGCTCCACCACCTCGGCTGGGTCGGCGGAGACCTCGCGCGGATGCGCGCCGCGTTCGAGCGCGACGGCGCCGAGGTCATCTCGCCGCCGATCGACGACCCGATCCAGCGGGTCACCGTCCAGTTCCTGCGCGAGCCCGCCACCGGCGAGCTCTGGGAGCTGGTCGCGCCGCTCGGCGACCCGGCCGCGTCGCCGCTCGCCAGCCGGCTCGGCAAGGGCGGCGGCCTCGACCACGTGTGCTACGAGCTCGACGCCGCCGACGGCGCGCTCGAGGCCGTGGTCGCCGCCGAGGTCGCCCGCGGCGCGCGCGTGGTGTGCGAGCCGGTGCACGCCGTCGCGTTCGACCGCCGGATCGCGTTCGTGTTCCGCCGCAGCCGCCGGCTCATCGAGTACGTCGAGCCGCGCCGGCCGGGCCAGCTGCTGTAGCCGCGTCCTACTCGACGGGATCGTCGCCGAACAGCGTGCCGACGGCGACCTCGATCGCCTCGAACGGCTCGGCGCGGACGATCTCGTCGTGTCCGGCGCGCAGGCGGGTCACGTAGCCATCGGGGTTCCAGCGCAGGACGGTCAGCGTGGCGTCGCGCGGATCGGCGATCCAGTAGTGCGGGATCGCGACGCGGTGATAGAGCCGCAGCTTGTCGATCGTGTCGCTGGCCGCGCTCGAGAACGAGATCACCTCGCAGATCCAGTCCGGGCGGAGCTTCACCGGGATCCCGGCGGGCCGCTCCGGGCAGCGCTCGCGCCGCCAGCCCACGATGTCGGGGCGCACGATGTCGCCGGTCTCGACGAGGATCTCGACCTCCGTGGCGATCCACCAGCCGCCCGGGCCACCGCCGCCGCCGGGCTTGCGCTGAAACCGAGGCTGGACGTTGCCCACGATCCCCGCCTGCGCCGCGCCGTGCTCGCCGCTCGGCGTCGCCTTCCGGACGATCTCGCCGGCGATCAGCTCGTGGAAGCGCTCGGCTTCGGGGATCGCTCGAAACTCGTCGATGCTGGCGCGTCGTCGGACCGACTGGCTCATGGGAGCGCTACCGCTGACGATTGTACCATCGGCCCGAGCCGAGGCAGCACCGGCGATCAGCGGCCGATGATCTGATCGACCACGTCGGCGATCGCCTCGCTGGCGGTCAGCCCGGGCGACTCGATGCCGATCAGGTTGACGAGCTGCGGCGCGCCGTGGCGGCTGGCCTCCTCGACGACGAAGTCGCGAACCGGGTCGCCGGGGCCCTGCAGCTTGGGCCGGATGCCGGCGTAGCCGGGGCTGAGATCGCCGTCGGCGATCTGCGGCAGGTAGCGGCGCAGCGCGGCGCCGAACGCGGCCGCCTTGGCCGGGTCGACGTCGTAGCGCAGTTCGTCGACGTACTCGGTGTCGGGGCCCGCCATCAGCCGGCCGGCGAGGTCGAAGGTGATGTGGACGCCGAGGCCGGCGTGGACGGGGACGGGATAGACCAGGTGGTCGGCCAGGCCGGTGTACTTCGCGGCGAGCGCGAAGTAGTCGCCCTTGCAGGGCCGCTGGCGCAGGCCGAGCGCATCGACGTCGAGCCCGGCGAGCGCGGCGATCCGCGACGCGTCGAGGCCCGCGGCGTTGATGACCCAGGCCGCGCGGATCTCGGCGGTGGCCCCGGTGGCGGTGCGTGCGGTGACGTGCCAGCCGTCGGGCCGCCGCGCGAGATCGGTCACCGCGTGGTCGAGCACCAGCATCGCACCGTGGTCCTCGGCCTCGTGGCGGTAGCTGTCCATCAGCGCGTGGGCGTCGACGATGCCGGTGGCCGGCGACCACAGCCCGGCGATCGCGTGGACCGCGGGCACCCGGCGCACGACCTCGGCTGCATCGATCAGCTGCACCTCGGCGCCGTTGGTCGCCGCCTGCCGCGCGATGGTCTCGAGCTTGCCGACCTCGGCAGCGTCGGTCGCGACCAGGACCTTGCCGCACCGGCGATGCGGCAGGCCTTGCCGGGCGCAGCGTGCGTAGAGCCGCTCCCGCCCGGCGACGCACAGCCGCGCCTTGAGGCTGGCGGTGGGATAGTACAGCCCGGCGTGAATCACCCCGCTGTTGCGCGCCGAGGTCTCCTGGCCGATCTTGCGGTTGCGCTCGAGGATGGCCATCGGTTCGCCGCGGCGGGCAACCACGGCCGCGCAGGCGAGGCCGACCGCCCCGGCGCCGATGATGAGCGTGTGAACATCCTCCAAGGCTCGACCTCCGGACCGTCGTCGCGCATGGTAGCAAGTCTGGAGGAGGATCCGTGGAGCTCACCCGTGGAAAGCAACTCGCCGCGCGGCTGCGCACGCTCGTACCCGGCGGTTGCCACACCTACGCCAAGGGCGACGACCAGTACCCCGAGCTGGCACCGGCGCTGATCGCGCGCGGCAAGGGCTGTCACGTCTGGGACGTCGACGGCAACGAGTTCATCGAGTACGGCCTGGGGCTGCGCGCCGTGACGCTGGGGCACGCCTATCCCAAGGTGGTCGAGGCGGTGCGCGCGTCGCTCGAACTCGGCACCAACTTCACCCGGCCCGCGCCCGAGGAGCTGGCCTGCGCCGAGGCGTTCCTCGGGCTGATCGAGGGCGCCGAGATGGTGAAGTTCACCAAGGACGGCTCGACCGCGAGCTCGGCCGCGCTCAAGCTCGCGCGCCGCGCCACCGGCCGCGAGCTGGTCGCGATCTGCGGCGATCACCCGTTCTTCTCGTACGACGACTGGTTCATCTGCACGACGACCTCCGACGGCGGCATCCCGCGCGTGTTCTACGAGCAGACGGTGCAGTTCCACTACAACGACCTGGCGTCGCTGCGCGCGCAGTTCGCGCAGCATCCCGGCAAGATCGCCGCGGTGTTCCTCGAGCCGGCCCGGATCGAGGAGCCGGCGCCCGGGTTCCTCGCCGAGCTGGTCGCGCTCAGCCATGCCGAGGGCGCGCTGGTGATCTTCGATGAGACCATCACCGGCTTCCGCTGGCACATGCGCGGCGCGCAGGGGCTGTACGGCGTGGTGCCGGACATGTCGATCTTCGGCAAGGGCATGGCCAACGGGTTCTCGCAGTCGGCGCTGGCCGGCAAGCGCGAGTTCATGCACTGGGGTGGCCGCGACCGGTCCGACGAGGACGTGTTCCTGCTGTCGACCACGCACGGCGCCGAGACCCCCGCGATCGTCGCGGCGATCGCGACGATGGAGATCTACCGCACCGAGCCGGTGGTCGAGCACCTGCACCGCGTCGGCGCCCGGCTCGCCGACGGCCTGCGCCAGGCGAGCGCGCGCCACGGGCTGTCCGAGCACGTCATGCCGGTCGGCCGGGCGTGCAACCTGTTCTTCGGCACCCGCGATCCGGCCGGCAAGCCGTCGCAGCCGTTCCGCACGCTGTTCCTCCAGGAGCTGATCAAGCGCGGCGTGCTCGGCCCGTCGTTCGTGGTCAGCTACTCGCACACCGACGCCGACATCGATCGCACGATCGACGCGGTCGACGGCGCGCTGTCGGTCTACGCGAAGGCGATGTCGGCCGGCACCACCGACGGCCTGCTGGTCGGCGCGCCGTCGCGCCCGGTGTTCGGCCGGCGCTGATCAAGCACCCTCACAGCTCGGCGAGCAACTCGGCGGCGTGCAGGTGATCGGCGGCAGCGCGGATCGTCGCGAACGGCAGCTGGGCGCGCTCGGCGATGTCGAGCAGGCTGTGGCGGCCATCGGACAGGGTCAGCACCCACAGCATCGCGAGGTTGAGATCGGGGATCGAGGTGCCGCCGGTGGCGCGGTACAGGCCGCGCTTGCCGAGCTGGGGCTCGCCGTCGGGCGCGAGGTTGCGGTAGCGGCGGTTGCCCTCGAGCACGTCGATGATGCCGCGGACCACGGCGAGCGACTCGGCGAGCCGGTCGGCGGACACGAAGCCGAGGTCGTCGGCCGAGGTGTGGTACTCGGGGAACATGCCGTGGCGGCCGCGCATCACCGAGCCGACCGGCGCGCGGAACCCGGGCGAGTTGTACTGGCGCTCGTCGTAGCCGTAGGGGAAGAACTCGATCGTGTGGTCGCCCGCGCCGCGGTCGCGCAGCACCACCGCGCCGGCGCGGTCGATCTCGGCGGCGCCGGCCAGGGTGCGCTTGTAGGTGAACGGGTGCGCGCTGCCCAGGCACATCATCGTCAGGCCGGCGCGGATCCGCGGAACCACGTCGCGGTGCTGCGCCAGCCAGACGATCGCGCCGATCGTGCCGGGGGCGAACACGAAGCGATAGGTCCAGCGCCGCCGCGGCCGGGCGGCGAGCTCGCGGGCCAGCGCGGTCGCCACCGCGATCCCCGACAGGTTGTCGTTGCACAGCGACGGATGGCAGACGTGGGTCGACAGCAGCACCTCGTCGGCCGAGTCGCCGGGCAGGACCAGCTCGCCGTAGCTGAGGTGGCCGGGGGCCAGGGTCGCGTCGATGCAGACCTCGTAGTCGCCGTCGGCCATCGCGTCGAGCTGGCGCTGGCGCAGGCAGAACCCCCAGGTCTCGGCGTAGTACGACGTGCGGTACGGGATCCAGTCGGGGTGATCGGGCAGGGTGTGGAGGTGCGGCCGGAGCTCGGCGAGCGACATCCGCGCCCGCACCGGCACGCTGTAGTTGACGACGTGCAGGTTCGACGCCCGGAAGTCGACCACGCGCGCGCCGCTGGCGTCGGCGATCCACGCGTCGCGGATGTTCCACTCCCGGGGCACGGTCCAGTCGAGCACCGCGGTCCCGCTGGGGACCTCGGTGCGGATCATCGGCGCGGGCAGCTGGCGCTCGATCCGCGCCAGCGTGTCGCGCACGCCGTCGCCGGTGATGCTGCGGCAGATCGGGTAGAGCTCCTCGACCAGCGCGTACATCCGCGCGCCAGCGTCGTCGGCAATCTCAGGCATCGGCGAGCTCCGGATCCATGTCGGGGTAGGTCGCGTCGCGCTCGGAGATCACCGCCGGGCGCGCCGGCCAGGCGATCGCGAGCCGCGGGTCGTCCCAGCGCAGGCCGCGCGCCGCGTCGGGCACGTAGCGCGTGCCCATCCGGTAGGCGACCTCGGTGTGGTCGGCCAGGGTCAGGAAGCCGTGGGCAAACCCTGCCGGGATGTAGAGCTGGGCGCCGGACGCGGGAGTGAGCTCGACCGCGCACCAGCCCAGCCGGGTCGGCGAGCCGGCGCGCAGGTCGACCACGACGTCGAGGATCGCCCCGGCGGTGCAGCCGACGATCTTGACCTCGCCGTTGGGTGCCGCCTGGTAATGCATGCCGCGCAGGGTGTGGCGGCGGAGGTTCCACGACACGTTGCCTTGCGGGTAGTCGGTGTGGAGCCCGGCCCGGGCCAGCTCGTCGACGCAGAAGCTGCGGGCGAACGATCCGCGGTCGTCGGTCCGGCGCTCGAGCTCGATCAGGAACACGCCGGGCAGGCGTTGCTCGGTGAACTTCACCGCAAAAGCTTACCGTGGCAATCGACCGCGCGGGCCTCCCCGGCGCGGGGACAGCCTGATAGCGTGAGGCCATGTCCGCGCCGAACTGCCGGTTCTGTAACGCCCAGCTCGCCCACACGCTGTGCGACCTCGGGATGTCGCCGCTCTGCGAGAGCATCCTCGCGGCCGACGAGACCAACCAGATGGAGCCGTTCTACCCGCTCAAGGTCTGGGTCTGCCACCAGTGCCTGCTGGTCCAGCTCGAGCAGTACGTCTCGGCCGAGCACATCTTCACCGAGTACGCCTACTTCTCGGCGTTCTCGACCGCATGGCTCGAGCACTGCAAGAGCTATGTCGCGATGATCACCGAGCGGCTCGGGCTGGGCGCGCAGAGCCAGGTGATCGAGCTGGCGTCCAACGACGGCTACCTGCTGCAGTACTTCGTCGAGCGCGGCATCCCGGCGCTGGGTATAG
>Ga0307515_10007589_pt1 | contig 21413 bp, 17 predicted proteins | sample 17_EM_MG_FD_194513 | JGI IMG/M metagenome (GOLD analysis project Ga0307515, IMG submission 194513) | Populus trichocarpa ectomycorrhiza microbial communities from riparian zone in the Pacific Northwest, United States - 17_EM | ecosystem: Host-associated > Plants > Roots > Unclassified | place...
GTATATACGAACAATGTACAAATCCAGGTGGGTGGGGATGGACTCGGGTGATGTACAAAACCCCAGAGTTGTTGCGCAAAAAACCTGGCAGTCAGTCCCTATTTGTTATACAAAATGAGTAAGTACTGTTGCAGGTAGGCATTCGCCCTCTTTCTGTAAATGGCCATGGGCGGACTGAACCTTCCACCCCTTCCCCGTCCTCTTATCTTCAAAACACACACCTTCTCATGCCAGACACATTGAATCCACCTGCCCACTTCATCCGAATACCCGCCATCACCGCGTTGCCTGGAGACAGCTATATAGGTGGCCGTTGCCAAACTCGCATCCCTCTACATTGATGTTCCAAGATTTGTGTTCCCAGAAATTAACAGAAACAACTTGTCTCTACCTTCAAGGTGATCACTGCAACAATCCAGCAACAATCCATTACTTGGGCCGGCTTACCTTTTTCACTCCATCAGCTTGAAAGACACCATATCCCGGTCCCCCATGCATGATCAGCTGTTGAATTACTCAAATATTGGAATACTGCTGATAATCAGTGTTCTGATATGAAATACCTGGCTAGTAAGGCTTGAAGGGGCATAGATGCTACTCAGCAGAGGTTCTCAAAATGGGTTAATAACCACCTGCTAGTACACTGACACAGCCAATTACAGAATACAGCACACTACATATACCTACTTAACATGATCAAAATCCAAAATCAGAACCTCTCCAGACTTATAACCAGCAACTAGGTACCGACCATCCCACTGTACATCAGAAGGGCCTGCATATTTCCCTCTCAATTGAAAAACCTCTTCTCCAGTAATAGTATCCTTGATCCAACATGGACCACCAACCTGCCACCATGCACCACCAATGAAGTCCAGGTGTGGTCTTCCTGTGGATGGGTCAAATGGAGTAGGGGAAGAGCCTAAAGTCCCAAAGTCCCATCCCTCCTGGGTTGATGACATGCAAATTTGAGCCCAGACTTTTGAACTATCTATACTGAGGGAGTCTAGATATAGTTTTCCCTCTAGCTCTAACTTCACCTCACACACAGGCTCCCATGTCCACATGGGCCATGCTTGAATGCTTCCATCATGCAGGCAAAAGACTTGGGAACCATCCTCTGATATCCTAAGACCTCTACACCAAGATGTATCCAGTGTTTTGATGAGTTCCTCTTTCCCAGTATCCCATATGTAAATTTTGTCATTTTCATACCAGACAAATATCAACCTGCCATCAATTAGCTTGGTATCTCTCTTGCTCAAGCCTTGTGCTTTGATATCTGGAATTTGGAAGGATGCCTTGCAGAGACCAGTTGAAATATCCCAGGTCTTTACTACTCCATTTATATCACTTGAGACAGCAATCCCAGCCCTTGCCTGTAGACTGACTGATAGGATTTGAGGTGAAGTAAATGGAGTGGACTGTTGATCAACTGTGACTGGGTCTGTAGATAAGGTGCCAATTTTCCAGAACTTGACTGATTGATCATAGGATGTTGAGATGAGGGAGGAGGGGGAGGAAAATGCAAGGGAGGTGATGTTCTCAGTGTGGCCAATAAGGGTCTCAATAGGGTAAGGGTCAGGGCTGGTGATATCCCAAACATAGGCAGTTTTATCAGCTGCTACCGCAATAAGCCTGCCATCAGGGGAGAAACAGCAGCCCTTAGCACCATCACTAGCAATATTGAATTCAGCCACAGTTTCTCTGGAATCAGAGTTTTGAACTTTGATAACCTTCTTATTGCACAAAGCAAACTGAGAATGGTCTGGGGAGAAGGCAATGTGGGTTCCATCATATGTAGGCAGGATCTGGCAACCATTGATATCCCACTTCCAGATTTTGCTATGAGATACAGAGATGATGTGCTGAGGATCTATGGGAGAGAAGATAACATAATATACCCATTCCTTCTGCTTTATGGTGCAAAGGGGCTCTCCTGTCTGAATGTCCCACAAATAGATTGTGTGATCCCTAGATCCTGAGGCAATCCTGGTGCAGTCTGCTGAGATGGAAGCAGACCAAACATAGTCAGTGTGGCCATGGAAGGTCTTGACCACCCCACCAGTCTGCATATCCCAGAGCTTGACAGTCTTATCATCACTTCCAGACACAAGTGATCTCCCATCTGGTGAGAAGGCTACAGACCTAACCCAATCAGTGTGACCAGAAAGTATAGCTGTCTGGCTGCCAGTGGTTGCATCAAGGATGATGATTTTATCATTTTTACACCCAACTGCAATAGCATTGTTCCAGTATGAGAGAGCCAGTGCCCAAGTACCTAATGAAACTGTACGGGAACATGTTCCCCATCCAGATTGTGCTCCCTTGACCACCATAGGCAGATGCAACAATTCTGCAGTATAATACTTATGGAGCCAAGAGGAGGAAGGGGAAAAGGGAATATGATTGTAGACCTTGGAAGGGGAGATGCAGATAGTATCAAAGTGTTCCAAGATGAGACGCTGGCTATCATCTGCCCACTTGCAGATAAAACCCCCCTGAATAAGAGGTGAATAGACATTTCAGTAAAAAACATGTCCACAACTTACCAAAATATACCACTGCTGGATATCATTGATAGAATGCACACTGACATCAAGCCTTCCCATGACAATGAGGACCTCAATCCAAAAAAATAGGTGTGTTGTGAAGAACTTGTCAATTGCCTTCTGTACTCTCTCAGTATCAGTGCCACTGCTAGGACTCTTCACAAGGTGCTTTGTCCAGAATTGACAGGCATACTCCAATGCTTCCCCAATATGTTCCTTCCTGCAACCAGAAAGATCATCAACATCACTGAGAACAGTGTCATTGTCCAAATTACAGATGTTTCTCTTCAACCTCCCTTCCATCAGGTGGAGGCAAGAGAGCAGCATTTCTGTATGATGAACTGAAGGGTCCACATAGAATTGTGTGTCTTGGCATCTCTTGGGGTCCATGAGGAAGTCAGGAAATGATTTGTGGAAAACATGAATTGAGTCTTCTGTGCTATCTGGGATAAGGACAAGAGAATGGAGAGAGCCCAGAGCAGTGGAGACATGAAATGGTGTGTTGAAATCACCCAGGAGGTCCGAAAGGCTCCTCATTGAGAGGGGGTTAAAGGCTAGTAATACTGCTCCAACCACAGACCTGAAACGGCGATACACGTCCTGGCTTTCTGGTTTCTGGTTGTCTGGGGTCATGTCATGGTATGCGCGCCTCAGGATCTCGATGTAGAGAGAGTCAATACCAGACTCCCCTTCACGAGTAGTGCATTGTGGGAGGGAGATGAGGATAGTGAGCCTCTCTGGCGGTTGGTGGTGTCGGGATGCCACAAATTTGATGACTGTCGATGCGTAGATAAAAAAGCCAGCCGCTTTCTCGCAAAGGATATCGATATCGGATGAGAGTGGCCAGTCTTCGGTGACATCACAGTGGCTCCGGTTCTTGGCTATTTCAGCTAAACGTGTTCGAAAGAGCAGTTTAATGTCGACATCCACCAAAGGGCGTTCAACTTCCTGGAGCTTGAATACTTCCGTAATGGGTCGGAGGGCCTGCAAACGAAATCCGGAGCGGATGCGCGGTTCGGGTCGCCCGGTGATCAAGAACTTGACGTAGGGTATCTGGTCGACGTAGCAGGAGAGTATCGACAGGATGGCGGAGGCAGGTTCCTCGTCCTTGCATTCGTCGAGGGCATCAATGATGATCAGAGTCGGAGTGTGGGCGGTTTTGAGCGGGCCGACAATAAGTTTCTCCATTTGAGAGCAGAGGGTTTCTCGTCCGACATCAGGGCTCGCCGTCAAAACCGGAAGTAACTCCTCTCGGAAGGGTGGATAGCGGTGAGCGAGCTGGAAGGCGAGGGTAGGGAAGATCTTCCGGAGGTTGCTCCTGTCGTCGAAATCGCGCGAACAGAAGAAGCTCGCTCCGAGTTTTCCGTCCGCGAAGCTCGTCTCTGCAAACGTTTGGGCAATGGTTGACTTTCCAGTTCCGGCGAGACCGTTAAGCCAGTACACATGCTTATCGTTTTCGCCATTTAGCCAGGATTCGAGCTGGGAGAGGACATTTCTTCTGGTCCCCTTCATGCACCCCTGCCTGTCTCCACAGAGGTATCCCGCGTCGGCGACATGGGACATCCGATCGAGAAGCGTGAGGTCCGCCCTGCTCTGTTTGCCGGTCACTACATGTAGCCGGATGCTTGGAGAGCAAGACTCACAATGAGCCGACAACTCTTGTCATAGATATCTTGTTGCAACGACGTCTGACACGGTGATCAGGTAAGTTTCGAGTAAGTGCTCTGAGAACGAACCTGATAATCCATCATGGCATCACGGATATCCTCGATTAGGCCCCCAAGTTTATCCAGGTCCTGGGTGCTGTTCAGGAACCGAGTGACCTTGCCTCGTTGTGCCAGTAGAGTGAGGTCCCGAAGGATATTATCGAGTTTCCTTTATGCACGTCAGACTGGGTATCGGCCCTGAAAAAGGTATGTTACCGGTTAAGAACCGTCCTTCTCTCTTCCTCCTTGATTTCACCCTCGGGAACTGGCACGCTCAGGGATTCTGCTAGTCCTTCAACTCGGGGCATCAGCGATTCTATTGTTTGGCGGCAGGCGATCGTTTGCTAGGACCGTCGTAAGAATCGTAAATCGTTTCGTTTGAGATGGAACGTACGTCGCAGTGATCCAGGATGGCCGAAAGGCCTGTTGCGACAGCTTTGAGAGGAGGGAAGGCGTCCGAACTTTCTTTCACCAGGTCGATGGTTAGCTTGGTTGTGGCATACGCGGTGGACTTCCAGTCCGATCCGCTCTCAGGTGCTGCTTTTTGGTCAACAGTATGATCTGGGGATTTCCGAAGGCTGCCTCCAGTAACGGGTGAATTTTGGTTGAAAACGGCGTCAGGGTCTGTTACGCGAGGGAGTGTGCTCAGATGGGTGTCCGGGACGAAATCGTTCACATACAGTTTGATTCCTGATCACGAGGGGTCAAGGGACTGGGCGTTGGCAGAGTCGAGGTACCGACCCGAAGATTTGGAGTTGATTCGGTGGGACGTGGTATGGCCGAGTCGGCTCCACTCTGGTCTTCGATGGGACCAACCTCGCTCCTGGCCTTGCTTCGCGACCGGAAATAACTTTTCGGTAGACGAAGGAACTTTGGTAACTTCATATCGTCGCTGAGTCGATGTAGATGGTGGTGCGATAACAGATAGCTGGCCTCGTGGCACTCATTCCATTTCGAGTCAACACTAGGCTCGGAGACGCGCAACGTTTAGGGTTGGGGGCAGTTCGCTGCCAACCTGCCAAAACGGCACGTGCCTGGTGTATTGCCAGGGTGGCAATTTGAATTGGCACGTCTAGAAAGGTGGAGGTGGCAGGTCCTAAGCGCCTGCTCAGCTATGCCAGACGAAGTGTATGCTAGAGCTCTCATAATTTGCATCCCTCCGCACCTCTACACGTACACCTCAGATGTCAAGTGGTCGAAACTTGATCCATTTATCACCGAGAGAGAAGAACCTCGGATGAACAGGTACAAAACGAGATGCAATTCTGTACACCAGACGCCGTAGTCCGATCGAACGTCGTGAACTGAGGTGCACGGAACACCCCTCCAAATATGACTGTCCGGTATCCCAGCACCCGCCGGAAAGAGGCCCTGACGCGATTTGCAACGAAGCACGGCGAGCCCCAATGGAACATCATCGAATGATCCTCACATCACCACGGGAGACAATAAAGACGGAGTTTCTCGCAAGGAGGGGAGGCAGTAAATGACTCCGAAAAAACAGGAACGGAGGGTTGTGGATCCACTTGTAGACCATGGACTCTCCACCAACTCGAGATCGCAAGTGTAGGAGACGAAATACGAGTCGGTCGGACCGTGTACCGGACCAAAAAAACCTTTTTTTTTCATTTGCCAACTGCCAACCCTGGCAAAACTCGCCTGAACTGCCATCTGCCTGGCAGGTCCTCCGACGAGCAACTGCCCCCAACTCTAGCGACGTTTCGTCCTTCTGCAAAGCAGTTTCTCTGGCTTTGGGTTTCCCTTCGCCATGTGAGGGAACTCCCATCTTCTTCCGCTTTCCTGCTTTTGTTTTCCTCTCGCATATTCTGGCGTAACCAGCGATACACTTCCCTTCGTCTCGTCCAAGTTCTCGCGTTTGCGGTACACCCAACATCAATGCCAGTGACGACCAGCCTAGTTCTGTGCTGTGCGCAGGCTACGTATCCTCGTGGACGCGATCCTCATAAAGTCTCCAGACCAAGCTGGCCCCAGCCTCACTCCTGATCGCGCTCGGCGTCAATGTTCTCCTGTCAGTGCTCCACTCCCAAATGGGTGCGATGCGACCTGGTACGACGGTACACACCAGGGAGTGACCGGTAACTGGTGACCAGCTGAAATCACTTGCGTCGCTCTCCCAGATCTCGCGCAAGCATATGTCCGCTTCCCAAAGTCTATCAGGTAGGTCGAATGACGACACTATTGGTTTGGGACAAATGATTCTGACCAGTTCCACAATGAGAAACTTTACGACCATAGTCACGTCGCTCTTTCGTGGACAAGACGGCGGAGAAGATGTCCGTCAAGACCAACGACTTTGGGTTGGAGTCTTACGTCGAGGTCCTCCCCGGTGTTCGGGAGAGATCAGAGCTCCACAGATTCCTCGGTAGTGCGGAAATCCATACCCGGATACGTTGAGAAGTGAGAAGATAACAGAAGGCCCGAAGTGAGGGAGCTGTTCAAACTTCTCTATCACTGGCTCGGCCTTCCAAGCAACCAATATCGCGACCGGGTCACGGCTGGTGGGACTTCGTTCAAACTCAAGTTATGGTAGGCGTGGACCACCTACCGCTGCTATGTAAGTGCGGACGAAGGTCGTTGATGCATTCACTTGGACAGGACTGATCTGAGGGTGCACGAATTCCTTGTGTTGTGGAATAAAGTAGGTATCCGTACATTCTAGGTAGTTTCGTGGGGAGGGGAAGGACTCAGAAAGCTTTGTGACCTTACACGAATGCCACGTCAACCCATGCAAGGTTTACATCCCCCCCGGAACCCAAGGGGATAAGTCACTCGCACGAGTCCGAGACCTCGCCTAGTGCGACGTCGGTTCCATATTGCACAGGTGTGCGTTCTAGGTTGGAACCCAACGAGATCCACAGATTTTTGTAAACAACACTCGACGGCAACAGTTGAATGAGCGTTTGAGTTCGAGTTTCCGCATAACCTCGGCCCATAACCTGATCAAACGGCGTCCAAGATTTTGGAGACAATGCGATCGTTAGAGCTGAGAAACAATTTATCGTGATTTGAGAACACTCTAACTGATGTAGCAATACAAAGCATTAGGTTTCATTCCGGCCAGGGGCAAGCGAAAAAAATGGAAAAACTTGAAGGAACGTGAGTAAGCTCATGTAATGGAGAATCGGCGAAAATTTTGATGCATAGGCCCCCGGCCCCGTGGGTAGAGGGTTACGTGGCGTGTGATGAGGGGTCAGTGCACTCGAGGAAGTCCCCGAGAATCGTTGTCGCCCGATGAGCGCAGGGGTTGGGAAGGATAAAGGTTGTAGCAATGGCGTCCCATGGATCCTTTGCGTTCCACTGTCAGGGTGTAAGGGTCTCTCTAATTCGGTGTGGACCTGTGAACGTGGTATGGTTCGTAAGATCCTGGAAACCCGTCCATCCCTTGTCAGAAGCGTGAAAGGGGAGAAGAGAGAGGGCCACGTACGTACAAAAGTGGACGGTTCACGAAAACAGTTCCCTCCATTCCCAGACCAGGTCTCCCTTGTCGAACAAGAACATTAGTCCGGACGCTTTGCGGATTTCAGGTATTTTGGGACCACCCGTTTGTGAAGGTAAAGCCTGTAAGGCACAGCACGACCGAGCTACCTATCGTCCTTGAAAAACGCAATGGAAACGGGGAACATCTTAGCGGAGGAAGGGGATTTCGAAAGTGCACACGCAGAGTTCAAATTTCAGTGAGAGCGATCAAGTGTCGTGGGCCTTTCTCGAACGCTCGTTGTTCCTTGGTGTTTGCGAGACATCTGGGAGATGGGTTGGTCTCTGGACGGTACACGGCGGTTGCCGTCCGTGTCGAGGAAGATGAAGGCGGTTACGGTGTAGAGAGTCAGGTCCGTTTCCCCCTCCCTTCCTATTTCGTGATGAGACGAGCGCGAGCGAGGGTGGGAGAAGAAAGAAAGAAGTGAGGAATTGGGAGCGATCGAACTACTCAGGTGCTTGCTCACCGTCTTCACCCCAACATTTTTTTGAAGAGATAACTTCGGCTGGTTATTCTGAACTCTTGTATTCTGACGACCCTGTGTGATTGTGGGTTTCCCAGGCTGGACACGCCACGAACAGCTCGTTTGGCTCTGGATATAGTGTGGATGCGCCGGTCTGTGATGACACTACTCGTGATAGGCCCAGGAGACAAATACTGAACCGTCCCTCCCATCGACCGGCATCTCGTTTGCTTGACTCGACCCCACTGACGCTGCATCCGGGTCTTCCGACTTGGAGGAGGGGGGACCGACGAAGCTGACGGTCTGTTTATTTGATCAGAGACGCGTTCACTAGGGTACAGTGAGAAATGGTCCGCATTTGTAACTAACTGTTATTAACTCCCACATGGAGCGGCCCATTCTTAACAGCTATTTTAACCAGTTATTAACAGAGATATTAACTTTATGTGTGTACACCGGTTATAACAGCTATAACATTGTTAACTGTTAGAAATGGTTAGAAATACCATGATGCCGTCCAACAATGCCATCACAAATTTTCCCAATCATCCTCGGTTGGTTCGTGATTCCTTGTTTCCAAGCGTGCAGCGGCGGCTGTGGATGCCGTGATGTTCTCTTGGTCTGGTGTTGGCTGCCTGTCAGAAAGCATACCGTCAAGGAGTGGTGACCCGAGATCAATGTTGTTATCAAGATTGAACTCGCTGTCCTTACCCGCGGGGTTCGCATCCTTGTCTTGATCCCCCTCATCTTCGCTTAGATCTTCCACCGTGAGGTCGACAACTTGCTTATTCACCTTCGCATAGATCTCGTTTTTGATGTTGCAGAAAGCAACAGCTGGTTGCTCCAGGGGTTTGCTCTTTTGGTTTTCCTGGGGAGCCCGAACTGAGATCATCCCCACACTGATGCGGACGAAAAATGTCTTACAAAGTGCAGGACCCACTGGCGAATCTGGATCAACCAAGTAAGAGTTCCGACATTCTGACGATTTCGCAGACCAGAGTTGAACCATGTGAAGTTGGACGCTGTCCGTTCGTCTGCCATCGAGTCGACAGAGGCCCTCGGAGTATATTCGAATTGCGAGGAACTGATAAAAAAAAGTAAGTCAGAGTCACGAGAAAACGTAGACGACAAACCGCCAAGATATTCGCATTGAGAGACGCTGAGAGCGCTCGCCGCCAGGATAGGGTGTCAGAACTGGGGGGTGAACTAAATGGGCCCTCTTGTCGTGTGTACACATTCCACTATCGGTACAATTCCGTTTGTTCGACGACGGGGGCCGAAGTTGATCTAACCTATGGTTAGTCGCAGAGGTCTCGTCACCGTATGGGCCCGTTGATTCCGGAAGGTTGTGTAGTAGTTGTTGGAGGTACCCGAGCCGCTGCTCCTGGGACATTCTCTGAATGGATGGACGGAGTAATTGGAGGTTGACAGGTGTATTTCATTTATTCCGAAACTATGTCGCTACCTGTAAATACGCCCCCTGTCTTGGACCGGTGCCATACGGCGGACATCGGTGGGAGGAATAAGCGAAGTTTTTTTTTCTTTTTGCTTGAGTAAGCGAAGTTAATAACAGGCCGTTTGGACCCCCAAGTTCCTAACAGTTATTAACAGTTATTAACTCTGTTAATAACAGGCCAGTTAATAAATCGGGCATTCTTCACGGTACCCTAGCGTTCACCCCGGGTGGGGAATTGTATTCACCTTTGGTCTTCCAGCTCTTCCAGCCCCAGTGACGGTGTTCGAAGTGTTTGGTAAGAACAATGGCGTTTGGCTCGTCCCCTTCGAAGCATACAGTGCACCCGATGTTAAAGCTGATGACGACGCCTTTCACGCGTTTTTCTCTTATTCAAAACATTAGACCTTGGTCGAGGTCAAGCAATCCGCGGATACGACCTTTGGAGACATCCGCAAGTGCGAGCTCCTAGCTGAGCTTGGGCTCCGGGTCATCGAGGTCCAGTGTTCTGCATCGGTCATGTGGATCACCCCTTCTCAGAGGATCTGCCAAGGGTTCCCTGTTACCATTAGCCATGATCTCCCTTCTGCCACAACCTCTTCCGTCATCCCTGCAAATGAGGACACCCCAGAACCGTCAAATATTTCACCTCTCGTTGTATGTGTCACGACCCAACCCTGTATCGCCAATTTCGAGAAGAATGACCTTCTCTGGAGTCGAGACTCCGCTTCGGTACTCCTTGTGGAAAACGGTGCGTGGTGCTACATCGCTCTGGAGTGTAGGCAACGATCCTCCCCTTCGACCACCCTCGCTTTTATAGCAACTCATCGCACAACACGTTACCGGTGTCAACCCACAACTTTTTTCATTCCGCTAGCGGACGATCTCTATAGATAAGCTACGACCCGGCAATCTCAAACCTGCGTCGCTTGGTATTGACTTCGCTGATACTAAATACGGGTGAGAGTATTATTGGATTATTCATGTCAGCCTATCAGCAGAGTAGCTTCTCTTGAAGTATTATGGGAAGACGTACTTGCATCTGCCTGGACGGAAACCTGCAATCGTGAAAATCCGGGGGTTCCTCCGTAATTTACCCGTGGCGGACCTTTGCCTCTTTCGCAGGAGATCCAATACCCTCTGCTCGTGGAAGGGGGTTCCGGCTGTCGCGCCCTGGCGCTTGGTGACTACGGTGACAACAGTCCTCCTAAATCTCGCGACTTCAACGTGCTGGCTGTGCTTCTTGGACCCTGTCTCTTGGCCGTGACAATTACCCGCATGGAAACCCCAGGTCAGAGAGAGTTCGATGGACTCGGGTATCATATGGATGCAAAGTGTACACTTCTGGCATACTAACTCCCGCTTTCGCCCGTATAGCCTTGGCTATTTGCCTTCATAGGCTACTGCAACTACCGGTGCTGCTTCCCGTAGTACATTTCCCCCACTAGTCCTTAACGTCTGACTTCTCCGAAGCTGAGCTTTCTTCCCGCGCCAGTCTTCGAGTCGCTACCTCTCAGTCTCTTATGTACGATGGCGACCCTGGTCTTTTTGGTGCGTTGCAAAGCCTCCCGTGACTTCTGGGGTAGTGTTCCGATTTACAACAGCCGTCGGTTCACAATTACAAGGCTGGACTGCGTGTGACGGTACCGAAGCACGGTTGCTTTCAGCACATCTCTCCGGTCCAGTGTATCTGCGGGACACATGATGGATTACGGAACTATGCAGAGCGACTAGGATGGTCGGGCGTTGTTTCGGCCGAACGTCAAGGAGTATGTCGGCTGGCCTCTGGTAGAGGGAGCAGCGGCTTGTACAAAATCTAAACAAGGTTATCGGTTGCCCCAGTGGTCCCACGGTGAGCCATGCATTCCAACTGGATCTCCTCGATGCATCTTACGCGGTTCAACGAGGAAAGATTGGGTGTCGATGTGGTTGGGGCGGTCAAAACGAACTTCAAAAGGGTGCCGAGTGCCAGGTTGTGTAACGCAGCTAATGACGATCCGTAGACTGCGGTAGTCACACACATATAGACGCCGAAGTCTGACTGTGAGTCAGGCCCCATCGTGTGATTATACATAGTTACGTATGTATTTTTTCTGATATCGGAGTCGTGATACAAGGTCCGTTCCTGCACTTGCCTCTAACCAAGCCCCCTCCCCACGAGATCCACAAGCCTGCAACCCGGCAATCATGAATCATGATTTAGAAACCGAAACGCGCCTCCGCACACTTCCTCTCGATGACGCCTTGCTGGAACTACATCCAAAGGAAGAAGTATTCTTCAAGTCGGAGACGGGCATCCAGGATACGGAGGAGTTGAGGAAGCATATTCTCGGGATTCAGGAGGATGCCTACAAGGTAAGCCGCACTGATCAAATAAAATCCGCACGGGGCAGTAACGTTGTGTTACGTGCTCAGACCTACCCGTATCCTTGCATTCGGGGGTTCGGATTCACGAAGATTGGGATCGCCAGGACGCCTGCGTATCCAAGCGTCCTTGGGTTGGCGAAGAACCGACCAGGTGCGGTGTTTCTGGACATGGGATGTTGCTGTAAGGACCGGTTCATTCTCCGCGTTTGCCTTGATGACTGACCGATAATCTCGCTTTCGGGTAGTGGGTGTCGAGGTGAGGAAGATCATCCACGACGGGTGGCCGATGTCTTGTGTCGTCGCGACGGACCTCAGAGCAGGTATAGTTCTGGGCTGTCACCTACATCCATCGCGCGGGAATAACGTTCTGTTTTCGGGGCAGGATTCTGGGATCTGGGACACAAGTTGTTCAGAACCACACCCGAGACCTATCCTGTCAAGTTCCTAGCTGGGGACGTGTTTGACGATGCGTACCTTTCCCTCACCGCCCCGATGCAATCCGGTCCACCACCTCCCGTTGCATCATTGAACACACTCACCGAACTACAAGGTCGCGTCTCTGTCATCCGCGCTTCCGCTCTCTTCCACCTTTTCAGCGAAGAGAAACAATTCGAGCTCGGCAAACGCCTGGCGACACTACTTGACCCACGTCCTGGCTCCATCATCTTCGGCTTGCACGGCGGTATGCCAGTGAAAGGTCAACATCAACCATTTTTCCCGAAGATGTTCTGTCATTCCCCGGAGTCTTGGACCCAAATGTGGGAAGAGCAGATCTTCGAGAAGGGCCAGGTGAAGGTCAACGTGGTTCTCAGGGACTTGACCACAGCCGCCAAGAGGTTGCAGAAAGGTGTTCCGGTTGAGGAAGGAGCTATGTACTATTTGCTTGACTGGTCCGTGGAACGGTTGTGAAGGGGGTACGTCCCGATGCGTGGATATGGAATTGCGCATTTAGATGAGTATAAGAGATCCAAGAATAAATTGATTGTCTATGCGTTTCAACTCGATGGCGTATCCGCGAAACGAAGGAGTGGGCCGAGAACGAAGGATCTGTGTCTATATCGACAACTAACCTGCGATTCCCCGTCTGGACTATTTTGACTTCCGCATCGTTCATCACCCCGATCCGCCGCCTTTGCAAGCCCTTGGCAATTATAGAGCCAAGTTGACACGTTCTCAATTTACTTCAACTTCGGTTACGCAGATCTGGTTGCACGGTTGTAGAAGACGCGCGTGCCTTCCCGAGACAAGGAACTTTGACAACTTTATATCGTCCCTGGGTCGGTGTAGGCGTTTCATCCTTTTGCGAACATTCAAAACAATTTCTCCGGCATTGGGTTTCCCTTCACCGCGTGGGGGAACTTTCATCTTCTGCAAGTCTCCCACCTCTGTTTTAATCTCGCATATTCTGGCGTGACCAGTGTATATACTTCCCTCCATTTCGTCAAGATTCTCATATTTCCTCGTGCTTACAGTACGCTCAGTGGTAACGCCGGTGACGGTCAGCCTGATGCCATGCCGTGCGCTTATTTCGAGTCCTCATAGATACGATCCCCATCAAATTCCCCGACCGAGGTGCCCCCAGCCTCGCCCCTGGCGCTACTGATGACCGGGACCCTCGGGGTCAGTATTCTCCCGCGGATGTTTGACTTGCAACGCGACCTGGGATGACGTGCCGAGACTCTCGTGCGAACATTGGACCAGGGAGGAACTAGCTGGAACCCTGCATTGCCCTTCCAGGTCTCACGGAAGCATGAACTCCGTGTCTCGTTTGGTGAAGCTAAAACGTGATACCGGTACTAGAACTCGAACGTCCAGATACGGAAAGTGCCGCCGGGCTAGCCGCGGTTTGGGAGTTGGTGGAAGAGATCACGGATTTCAGCTGGGGACGGAACAAGAGCGTACTTTCTGGAGGAATTCAGCGGTCTCCCTCAGGACAAAAGAAGGGCTGGTCTCATGAAATCCGTACCTGCCGATGACCTTGTATCTCCGGATCGAGTGGATGGGTATAAAGATGAGGAGGTATACTTCTCGCATGGAACTCCGTATCAAAGTATGCGATATTGACGGACTCGAGTGGCTGTTGCGTAGCCAACTTGACTAACGCCAGTGCGGCCACACAAGTTGTACCTATGGTGAAGAAAGAATCATATCTGTTCACCGCGTACAAAGCTCGACAAAACGCGTCCAATACAGGGGTGCAAGATCTATCAAACGCTAAATCTCCTCAGTGGATGGTCTCCTGACTCAACACGACCGCATGCTGAATTGAACAGCCCCCCATGCACGATCCTATGTGCCACCAGCTCGATCTCCCCCACTCCACGCCCCTCCAAACTCTAATCTTGGGATGCACTCCTGGGGTTCCACTCTATTCTCCAGTCAACATTCTGCTCCATTCCATCATTCCAAGGAAACTCAGACCACCTACTTGTTCTCTATGTTCTGGATGTATCACATGGCAATACTAAATGGCTGAATCATTGGAAGCTTCCTTGTTTATATAACTAGGGGTGTGTGTTTTCCACAGAGACTAGAATATCCATAACACACCCCACTACCACCCCTGGTATACATATTTTCCTAACAGGATTGGGGGACAAGTGGGACACTCACCTCCTGCTGAACTTCCATTACTTCCAACATGGTATGCACAAAGCACCTTCCAGCTCTCTAAGGGGAACTAATTATGTTTTACAGATGCTGGGAGTCCCAGTGCCTCTGTTAAATAGAAACTTGTTTGTGAGTCCTCAGAGTGCACACCTGGAATCACTGGTGCAGGTAGGGTAGTGAGGCTGGAGAACAAGAGCAGGGTATTGGCTATCTCAATGGTGATCTAAATGGTGCAGTTTATAGTCTTCTATCATGAATCTTAGGTATTGTGATGTTCCCTGGGGAGGAAATGACAGAAGGTACCTTGAGGTAATTTGTTTTGAATATTTACAGACTCTGGGCATGCAGTGGTGGGGAGGGAATTATGAGTATGCTATTGGTTTGCAGAAAGCTGTGTGACCCTTCAAAAAAGGAGAGGATGAGCTGGTCTCCCTCATTCCTACTTTGGTTTTCACTTCTCCATTTGACCATGATAGACTGTTCCTGATAGTAATTGGTTCATAACCAATCATGACCACTCTGTGTCCAATGAATACTTTCCATTATAGCAAGTGTACAAGTCAAAAGACATCATTCTGGCAAATTAGTCACAACTGTTGGAACACAGCTGATAAGCAGTATTATGATATGACATACCTAGCCAGTAAGGCTTGAAGGGGCATAAATGTTACTCAGCAGAGGTTCTCAAAACAGGTTAATAACCACTTGTTGGTATATTTACATAGACAGTTACAAAATACAGCACACTACATATCCCTGCTGAGTACATGATCAAAATCTAAAATCAGAACCTCTCCAGACTCATAACCAGAAACTAGGTATTGACCATCCCACTGGACATCATCAGGTCTTGCATATTTCCCTCTCAATTGAAAAACCTCTTCTCCAGTAATGGTATCCTTGATCCAACATGGACCATTAGTCTGCCATGATGCACCACCAATAAAACACAGGTGTAGTCTTCCTGTGGATGGGTCGAATGGAGCAGGGGAAGAGCTTAAAGTTCCAGAGTCCCATCCCTCCTGGGTTGATGAGTTACAAATTTGAGCCCAAACTTTTGAACTGTGTATGTTGAGGTCTAGATATAGTAGTGCTTCCAACTCCAACTTCACCTCACATACAGGCTCCCATGTCCACATGGGCCATGCTTGAATGCTTTCATCATGTAGGCAAAAGACTTGGGACCCATCCTCTGATATCCTAAGACCTTTACACTGGGATGTATCCAGTGTTTTGATGAGTTCATCCTTCCCAGTATCCCATATATGAATTTTGTCATTTTCATACCAGACAAAGATCAACCTGCCATCAATTAGCTTGGCATCCCTCCTGCCCAAGTATGTTATTCCTTTAATATCTGGGATTTGGAAGGATGCCTTGCAGAGACCAGTTGAAATATCCCAGGTCTTCACCACTCCATTTATATCACTTGAGACAGCAATCCCAGCCCTTGCCTGTAGACTAACTGAAAGGATTGGAGGTGAAATAAATGGAGTGGACTGTTGATCAACTGTGACTGGGTCTGTTGACAAGGTGCCAATTATCCAGAACTTGACTGATTGATCATAGGATGCTGAGATGAGGGAGGAGGGGGAGGAAAACACAAGGGAGGTGATGCTATCAGTATGGCCAATGAGGGTCTCAATAGGGTCAGGGTCAGGGCTGGTGATGTCCCAAACATAGGAATTTTTACCAGCTGCCACTGCAATGAGCCTGCCATCAGGGGAGAAACAGCAGTACCTAGCACTATCATTGGCTATATGGAATTCAGCCACAATTTCTCTGGAATCAGAGTTTTGAGCTGTGACAACCCTCTCATTGCACAAAGTAAACTGAGAGTGGTCTGGGGAGAAAGCAATGTGGGTACCATCATATGTATCTGGAATCTGGTGATCATTGACATCCCACTTCCAAACTTTTTTATTAGATACAGAAATGATATACTGGGGATCTATGGGAAAGAAGATAACATGAGACACCTCATCTCCCTGCTCTATGGTGTAAATGCATTCCCCTGTCTGGATATCCCACAAATGGATTGTGTGATCTTCAGATCCTGAGGCAATCCTGGTGCAGTCTGGTGAGATAGAAACAGACCAAACACAGTCAGTATGACCATGGAAAGTCTTGATCACCCCACCAGTCTGCATATCCCAGAGCTTGACAGTATTGTCATCACTTCCTGACACAAGTGATCTCCCATCTGATGAGAAGGCTACAGACTGAACCCAATCAGTGTGACCAAAAAGGACAGCTGACTGGCTGCCAGTGATTGCATCAAGGATGATGATCCCATTGTTACACCCAACTGCAATAGCATTGCTCCAGTATGAGAGAGCCAGTGGAAGTTTATCTAATGAAACTGTACGGGAACATGTTCCCCATCCAGATTCTACTCCCTTGACTACCCTAGGCACATGTAACAGTTCTGCAGTGTAATAATTGTGGAGCCAGGAGGAGGAAGGAGAAAAGGGGAGAGCATATTCATATATCTGGGAAGGGGAGTTGCAGATTGCATCAAAGTGTTCCAAGATAAGATGCTGGCCATCATCTGCCCACTTCCAGTCAAAACCACCCTGAACAAGAGGTGAATATATATTCCAGTAAAAAACATATCCACAACTCACCAGGATATACCACTGTTGGATATCATTGATAGAATGCACACTGACATCAAGCTTTCCCAGGATAATCAGGACCTCGATCCAGAATAGCAGATGTGTTGTGAAGAACTTGTCAATTGCCTTCTGTACTCTCCCAACATCAGACCCACTGCTGGGACTCATTGCAAGGTGCTTTGTCCAGAATTGGCAGGCATACTCCAATGCTTCTCCAATATGTTCCTTCCTGCAAGCAGAAATATAAACATCACTGAGAACAGTACCATTGCCTAAGTTACAGATGTTCTTCTTTAACCTCTCTTCCATCAAATGGAGGCATGAAAGCAGGATTTCTGTGTGATGAACTAAAGGGTCCACATAGAATTGTGTGTCTGGGCATCTCTTTGGGTCCATGAGGAAGTCAGGGAATGATTTGTGGAAAACATTGATTGAGTCTTCTATGCCATCTGGAACAAGGAGAAGAGAATGGAGAGAGCCCAGAGTGGTGGAGACATGATATGGTGTGTCAAAATTATGCAGGAGGTCGGAAAGGCTCTTCATTGAGAGGGGGTTGAAGGCTAGTAACACTGCTCCAACCACAGACCTGAAACGGTGATATACTTCTTGGTTCTCTGGTTTCTGGTTGTCTGGGGTCATGTCATGATATGTGTGCCTCAGGATCTTGGTGTAGAGAGAGTCAATACCAGACTCCCCTTCGTGGGTGGTGTTTTGAGGAAGGGAGATAAGAATAGCGAGCCTCTCTGATGGCTGGTGATATTGGGATGCCACAAATTTGATGATCGTCGATGCATAGATAAACAATCCAGCCGCCTTCTCGCAGAGGATATCAATGTCAGATGATAGTGGCCAGTCCTCTGTGACGCTGCAGTGGCTCCGGTTTTTGGCTGTTTCGGTTAAACGCGTTCGAAGGAACAGTTTGATGTCGACATCTACCAAAGGGCGTTCAACGTCGTGGAGTTTGAATACCTCCGTGATGGGTCGGAGGGCCTCCAAACGAAACCCGGAGCGGATGCGCGATTCAGGTCGTCCGGTGATGAAAAACTTGACGTGGGGTAGCTGGTCGACGTAGCGGGAGAGTATCGATAGGATGGCGGAGGCGGGTTCCTCGTCCTTGCATTCGTCGAGGGCATCAATGATGATCAGAGTCGGAGTGTGGGTAGTTTTGAGCGGTCCAACGATGAGTTTCTCCATCTGAGAGCAAAGGGATTCTCGTCCGACATCAGGGCTTGCCGTCAAAACCGGAAGTAACTCCTCTCGGAAGGGTGGATAGCGGTGAGCGAGCTGGAAAGCGAGGGTAGGAAATATTTTCCGGAGGTTGCTCCTGTCGTCGAAATCGCGCGAACAGAAAAAGCTCGCTCCGAGCTTCCCGTCCGCAAAGCTCATCTCCGCAAACGTTTGGGCGATGGTCGATTTTCCAGTTCCGGCGAGACCATTGAGCCAGTACACGTGTTTATCTTTTTTGTCGTTCAGCCAGGATTCAAGCTGGGAGAGGACACCCCTCCTGGTACCCTTCATACATCCTTGCCTATTCCCGCAGAGATATCCGGCGTCGGGAGCATGATACATCCCTCTGAGAAGAATAAGGTCCATTCTGCTCTGTTTACCGGTTACTAAATGTAAAAGGATGCTCGGGGAACAAGACTCACAATGAGGCGACAACTCTTGTCGTAGATATCCTGTTGCAATGACGTCTGGCACAGAGATCAGGTAACTTGAGAGCGAGCGCTCTGAGGACGAACCTGGTAATCCATCATGGCATCACGGATATCCTCAATTAGGCCCCCAAGTTTATCCATATCCTGGTCGCTGTTCAGGAACCGGGTGACCTTGCCTCGTTGTGCCAGTGGAGCGAGGTCCCGAAGGATATTATCGAGTTTCCTACCAAGTTATGCACGTCAGACTGGGTATCGGCCCTGGAAATGGTGAATTACCCTTTGAGGATTGCCCTCCTCTCTTCCTCCTTGACCTCGCCCTTAGGAACGGGCCTACTCAGAGATTTTGCCAGCCCTTCAACTCGAGGTATCAACGATTTTATCGTTTGGCGACATGCCATTGTTTGCTAAGATATCTGTAAACATCATGGACACCATAATCTGAGAGAGATGGGACGTGCGTCACGATGATTCAGGATGGCCGAGAGACCTCCCACAGCAGACTTGAGAGGAGGAAATGCATCCGAAGATTCTTTCAGCAATTTGATGACTAACTTGATTGTGGCATATACGGTGGATTTCCGGCCATATTTTTTCACGGGCACTGCTTCTGAGCCAACAGTGCTATCCGAGGATCCCGGATGGCCGCTTTGTTCTCTTCCGAAAACAGATCGAAGACGATCAGAAAAGGAGGGGCGGTCTGCCATGTCGCGCGGTTAAGTGTGGTTAGATAGATCGTCCGGAAGAAAGTTGTTTGCATACCGTTCGAATCCTGGTCGCGAAGGGTCAATGGCCTGGACGGTTGCGAAGTCGAGGTACCGATGCGAAGATCTGGAGTTGATTCTGCGGGACGTGGTACTGCTTGACCGGCTTCGCTTGGGTCCTCGATAGAACCGATCTCGCTCCTGGCTCTGCTCCGCACTCGACGGCCTACTGGTATGCAGAGGAAATTTGATTCCATTTTGTCGCTGGGTTGGTGTAGATGGTGGTGTGATAACAGATAGCTGGCCTCGTGGCACTCTTTCCGTTCCGAGCCGAGGCTAAGCGCGGAGACGATTTGCCCGCCTCCAGACATCATGATCCAGAGCTCCTGGCAGTTTTCTGTTTCTGCTCTGCTCTCGCATATTGATTCCGGCGTGACCCGTTCCTCCGTTTTCTCCAATTTCTCATATTTTCCCGCGTCCGCCGTACGTCCACTCACTGCCAACGCCTACGCTGTTTCCACCAGCTACTAGGTCCTCCAACCTGGCTGATCCTAGCCTCACCTCTGACGCTCCAAATGGCACTCGGCATACGCGGTCTCCCGTGGGTGTTTTACTCCCGAGTGAGCGCAACGCAACCTAGTGGGACACGGAATTTGCGTTATCGACACTGAGCAAATGCAGCCGCGTTGGAAATCATCGTATCTCAAACACAATGGCAAGCGCTCTGGAATGACTAAATGACTAGCTGAGCGCTGAGACCCTGCGTTGCTCTTCCAGATCTTGCCCAAGCGCACGTCGTCCGCCACCCGACAATCTTCAGGTTCGTTGAATGGCAATGCCGCTGGTATGATTGAGTGACTCCAACTGATATCCCCGAATGTCAACAGGGCAGAACCTTACGACCACAACTATGTCCCTCTTCCGCGGTCGGCTCGACGAGATGGCAGAAAATCTGTGGCGAGGCCAACGACTTTGAGTTGGAGTGTCCCGTTGAACTTTCCCCCGGTGTTTGGGAGATGCGGGATGCTAGAGGTCTGCGGATTCCTTAGGAGTACGTAAATCCATACCCAGATGCGTTGGGAAGGTGACAGAGGATCCGTAGCGGGGGATGTTCAAAATCCTCTACGACCGGCTCAGCCCTCCACGCAGCGAATAACGCAACGGGGTCATGGCCAATGGAGCCTCGTTATAACTAAGGTTAGTAGGGTGGGATATTGACGCTACTATGTGGGTGCGGACAAGGTCACCGATGCAGTCACCCCGAACAGAACCTTTGGGGTGCATGAATTCCTTGTGTTGGAGAATAAAGTGGGTTTACATACGCCCTAGGTTGCTTCGTGGAAGGCAAGGGAAAATAAGGCGCTCACGTCAAATCCGAGATCCCACACCCCAGCCCTCAGGCTTCAAGTGGGGGCAGGATTGCCGCAGCTCCCGATAGGTCACGCCTAGTGCGACGTCAGCTTTCATACCGCACAGGTGTGCGTTCTATATTGGAGCCTAACGAGATTGTCGACGCCACTTGACGGCAACAGTTGAACGTTGAGCGAGTACTTAAGTGCGGGTTTCCACATAACCTCGGCCCTCAACCTGACTAAATGGCACCCAGAATCGGAACAATTCGACCGCTAGAATCGAGAGATAGTTTATTGTGATCTAGAATACTCCAACTGATGTAGCAATACAAACGATCAAGTTTCGCTCTAGCCAAAGGCAAGAGGAAGAAAATGGAAAAATACAAGGTAGTCTCAGAAAAACGCGCGTAAGCGTCTCCAATGCCGTGGAGGATCGT
>Ga0307515_10007590_pt1 | contig 21413 bp, 25 predicted proteins | sample 17_EM_MG_FD_194513 | JGI IMG/M metagenome (GOLD analysis project Ga0307515, IMG submission 194513) | Populus trichocarpa ectomycorrhiza microbial communities from riparian zone in the Pacific Northwest, United States - 17_EM | ecosystem: Host-associated > Plants > Roots > Unclassified | place...
CCGATAAAAGGTAAGCGAGTGACTGGCAAGTTGCCAGGCTCTTCGGGTACGATAAAACTGGCCCATTTGGCACGTGCGCAACCCCCAAAAATCAAGAGTCAAAACACCACATATATTTAGATCTAATACCTCGTCATTTGACAGTCTAATCGTCTACATTTATGAAACCGCTTTGTGTACCACTCGTACTGCTTCCGAACCTTCTTTTGGTCTAGCTCCTCCTTAAATGTATGTGTAAATTGATGATTATTTTAGGCCGCTACTAGTTGCACACCCCCTAATTACTGCGCGCACACCCCCCACTAAACAGGCTTAGATTATTCCTCTTCAGGTTAGAATATCACGTGTGTTTGACTTGTTTATACCCAAATCGCGAAAACAACACGCGCCCATACCCAAATCAACACCTCGTATTTGCATACTTTTCCCCACATCTACCATGGCTCTTAACCTACCTCCGTTAAAGCTGTGCGATCGCGCAAACTTTGCCCTTGATGATATTAACGAGTTCGCTAAAGGGCAGTGCTATATAGTGTTAAAGAATGGTAGTAGAAGTTAAGATGCCTCTGCAGATGGTCTGCTAATTGTTGGCGGCAATATTTCACAGGCTTACAGCGGTCGTGGGGCCCTGCCCTTTCAGCGCGACTTTGCTAAGGGGTCCTTTGGTGCATTCCAGCTTTAATTTGAACTCTATAAGTTGTACTATAGTTAAAATCAAGACTTGATTCTGGTGGTATAGTCTAAAAGTTTGATTTTAAAAGTTTGATTTTCGCGATGCAGATGCATACAAGTCAAACACACGTGATGTTCTAACCCGAAGAGGTGAAATCTAAGCCTGTTTAGTGGGGGGTGTGCGCGTATTAATTGGGGGGTGTGCAACTAGTAGCGGCCTTATTTTAAGTGGGTTGCGCACGTGCCAAATGGGCCAGTTTTATCGTACCCGAAGAGGTACGCTGACTCCGTCACCTGACAAATTTTAGAATATTACCGCTTTAATTCCTTAGCTAATAGTAAAATAACTAATAGTTTTATTAAAAATCGGGCTACCTTCCGTTATTTACTAAATATTATTAAATAACTTTATCTCTTTAGAATATTTATAAAAGCTGTGGTTGTTGTGACTTTTGACTGCAAAAGCTAATAAATATCCAAACTGCCCCTTTTTTAAGGTATAATCTACGCATTTTGATTAGCGTGATGAACGCGCGCTTTCAACCAGATGCGCCAGAGTGGTGTAGGTGGTCTGGGTACGAGATAAACTCGTAATGTAATGTCCAGATCTGAGAGGTCAGATTATCTCTTATATCTCAATCGTCAACCTCAACCATAAGAGCAAATCCCTCTGCCATTTTAAGAACTGTCAACACAGACATTGGCTTGCACGAAAATCGACGTGCATTAGTCCGATGGTTGTCAGCGTTCATGGAATTTAGAAGACGGTGGATGGCTTTGAGACTGACCATAAACACGGCCTTTTTAAATACTATTCGATCATCTACTGGTCAACTTGGGACCTCGTTTGCCCAATGTTTTACACTTAAATACTATACATGATGTTGATACTCTACAAATAAAATTATTTTTGTCTGACCAGAACGAGCAATAAGCTCATGAGGATTGCACCCGCACAGGCACCTTCTAGGGTAGCAGCAGTCAGATCAACCTTACGCACGGTGATGTGTCTGTCGCTGAACAGATCGTGAAAATATTCTTTGGATCGTCGAATTGCCGCGGGCAATGTGTCTCGCCATGACAAGGGGGAAGTGGTTGAAGGGATATACCCTACTGGCTTTGCATCCTCGGAATGCGGGGGAGTAGTTTCGACTTCTTGTGACATTTCGACTGCACTAGGCTTTGAGACCTCGGGAGAATCTGCCGATTTTAGTTCTTCAGCCGATGCAGCTACCGCTTCGGTGACTGGGGATTGTGCATCGGAAGATATCGGAGTAACAGGTTCTTGAACAGGTTTCTGGACAGATGACTTGGCCTCTCCTAGGCTTTCCAGCGAAAGCTCAGCAGGCTCTACTACCGAATCGATTGCAGCTTCCACCAATGGAACATCTAGGGGTGCCGGTGGAGGCGCTGGCACTGGTTTCTGTTCGTCCAGCGCACTTCGGATCTCCCTCACTAACCGTCTCCTTCTCCATGGGTCGATGATAACCAATGATGTGAGCAAGAGGAAAATGTTCAATCCCATCAGCCCAAATGTTACCCATGTGCTGTTGCGCCGAATTGTATCGCTCCATATTTGTTCTTCATGGTACTGTGATCGTTCCTTCTTTTCTAATTGTGACCTTGCTTCCTCCAGAGCTGTATCAGCAGCCAGAACGCTGTCTTTTGCCGCCTGAACAGCTTGGTCATTGATATGTTCTGACCTAATTAAGGCCATATAGCGCTCGAGGTCCACTGCAGACCACGAATGCTTGCGTTCTAGCAACCCAACCACCTCTTTCTGAGCCGAAGCTTGTTGAGCATGCGCTGCATCTAAAGTCCGTTTGGCTTCATCCACGGCGGCGCGGCGGGATTTGACTACCTGTTCTAATGGCCGTGTCAATTTCTGACTCTATAATTGACAGGAAAACGGTGCGAATAGTTGATTAGGAAACCATACCTTGCTCTTTAATCGCCTGCCTTAATGCCTCAATACCAGAATAATCTGTTCCGGTGTAGTTATTGACTTTCTGAGTTACAACTGCCAGCTTAGGTAGAAGTTCGTCCATAATCTCAGTTAACCGCTTAGATAAATTCCATCTCTGGCCTTCTCGGTGTGAAGGAAGATCCTCCTGTGGTACTCGGGAGACTGTAGGTTCGTTCTTGGGAGGGACTGAAGCTTCCGAAGAGGGTGGAGGAGGGGTAGTTTGCGGGGAGGTCTCGGATTTTGTGGGCTGTGAAGGATCGGAAGGTTTCCCTAATTGGATCCTCGAGGATGAGAAAGGCTGGTTAGGAACGTATATCGACGAGTTGCCGGAAGGTATTTGGAATCTAGGACTTCTGCCATCCCACAGAGAAGAAGCTCGGAATTGGCACCGGACGCATACTGACGATGATCTCGTTGCCGACTGAACGAGAAGTCCGAACGTCCTCTTGCCAGTTTTAGGCGATATCAGAGAAGCAGCATGTTCGAAAAGCGAGCGCGAAGCATACTGAAGCATTGGCCTCATTGCTAGCCGTGGCGTGGAGCTCACATGAAGAGTGTTGCATGTGGAGTTGTAAGGAAAGGCGGCTTTCATGCCAAGCCTTCATTCAACGCCGCCAACCGAAATGCCGGGATGCCATCTTTGGATGACTGAAACCCATAACTTTTTCTCAGCCGCTATCTACAACTCATTCTTCCTGCAAAATCTTCATAGGACTGAATTTCTTCACTCAGAAGGTTTACGAAGTCTGACGGCAATCATGGGCGCACAAACCGGCCTTCCCGCAATGCAGACCGGCCCAAAATTCATCTTCTTCACCGACTTCGACGGAACTATTACACTCCAAGACAGTGAGTAATGACCTGTCTTTCCTCGAACATGAGAACGCCGTTCTCCAGATTCGACAATCGCAAATCCCGCCAAAGTTTTCATTCATTATCGATATCGTGAGTTATCGAATGCAAGCTGAAAACCTCAGGCAATGATTTTATGGTAGGTGGAGAGTCGCTCTACGATAGAACTCTCATTGATGCGTATGTAGACCGACAATATCGGTTATGGACAAAAAAAGCGCCGTCAAGGCAATATCGATACGCTTGAAGGCCGTACCACATTCAGGTAAGCGGTTTCATGAATCACCTCAGTATTACGTTCAAGCTCAGCACTACTGGCCAGAGACTCGTTCAAGGACATGATGGACAGTGTTAAGAAGCCGTATCCTGAGTGCATCAAGTTCCTTGTTGACAACATCAAACTCGACCCCTATTTTAAGGAGTTCTTCCAATGGAGTCTTGAGAACAACATTCCAGTAGTGGTCCTCTCATCTGGGATGGAACCAATTATCAAAGCTCTTCTGTCTTCTCTAGTTGGACCAGACTCGGAGAAGATGCAGGTTATTGCAAACAACGTTGCTGCCCGACCTGGAAAAAGCATTGATGAAGAGGGTGGTTGGGAGATCACCTTTCACGATGAGAGGTTCGCTTGAAATGCCTTTGGGCAGTGCTTGGAAAGCTAACTAAATCTTTCAGTGGATTTGGCCACGACAAGTCCCTGACGCTTCGTCCATATGCGGAATTGCCGGAGGAAATTCGACCAACCATGTTTTATGCCGGTGACGGTGTATCCGACCTTTCTGCCGCCAAGGAGACGGACCTATTATTTGCAAAGACGGGTCATGGTACGTGTCCTATTCAACTTCCAATATTTCTTTACTGACCAGCTGCCAGATTTAGTTTCTTACTGTACGAGGGAAAACATCCCCTTTACCCTTTTCGAGAGCTGGCAGTCAATCCTGGCCAAGACTAAGGAGATAGTGTAAGTTTATTGTCTCCCAATCGTAAAATAATTCCCTAACAGGAATCGTAGGGCCGGAAAGATTTCCGTCAAGGATGCTGCTCGCGAAGGTTATGAGCAATATAAAGCTGGCGAAGCAGGCCTGAAGCCTGAAGCCTGAAGCCTAAAGCCTGAAGCTGACGGGGCAGTGGAACAACTCCTTTAACCCGAATTATAGATTCCCCAGAGAAACTTAGACGGCAGCTTAGTCCTAGATAGATACCTTCATTACGACTTGCATATAGAGATAGACTCGTAGATCAGGACAATGACCATATAAGAATAGAAATGCTTGGTTCGATCTTGAAGTATTGATCGGATATGATCCTTGAACAGCCTTCTGCAATATTAAAGACCCCTGGACTATATGAAACACTATTTCCATACTAAAACGCGTGTTGATCATCTCCAGAAATCATACTATACAAAGCATACCTTATAATAGTTGTCGCGTTCTACCGCGTCCACGCTCCGCACGCCCATTCGACAATTGCTGGCAGGCTGTGGCTGAAATACATTTCCCGGTCGAAATAAATATCTCAGAACCTTGCAAGCACGTTCTTCGAATCGAGCCGACACTCCTTACTTACTCCAACCCCACTGTATCAGAGTTCGGAGGACACGTTCCTCCACGATTATCCGCCGCTCTCGCGGCACCAGCACCTCCGAACCCAGCTCGAGGCATCTCGACAGGAAAAGCAAAAGCACACATAACCACCATGAACACAGACCCAACAACGGGGCAACCGCTGCCACCAGACGCCATCCAACGCATCCTGTTCATCGCGCCCAAAGTCCACATCTACCAGATCCCGCCGCTCTCCTCTACAAAAGGCTACAGCGCCGCCTCGTGGACGGCAAACAACAACCAGCGCCAGATTTTCACCGCCAGGCTGCGCATCCTCGAGACCGCGATCCCCATCTCGAACCCAACTGCCGCCGGCGCCGGCGCCGGCGCATCGTCATCCCCCCTCAACTCCTCCGCCACGAGCTCCGAAAAAGTCACGACGACACTGCTGCTCGAGGACCCGTCGAACGGCGCCCTGTTCGCCGCGGCGCCGTACAACGCGGCGGCGGCGGTGGAGCAGGCGCTCGACTCGTCGCGGTTCTTCGCGGTGCGCGTCGTCGGCGACGGCGGCCGCAAGGCCGTGCTCGGCATGGGCTTCGAGGAGCGCAGCGAGGCGTTCGACTTCAGCATCGCGCTGCAGGACGCGCGGCGGGTGCTGGGGATGGAGAACCCGGGCGCGGCGGCGGCGCCGGGGCGGAAGCCGCAGCCCGAGGCCAAGAAGGCGGAGGAGAAGCGCGACTTTAGCCTCAAGGAGGGCGAGATGATCACGGTGAATATTGGCGGGCGCGGGAGACGGGGGAGGAGTGCGGAGGATGGCGGGGGGAGAGACGGGAAGGAGGAGGCTGCGTTGTATTCTATCAGACCCCCGCCTGGCAGCGGTAATGCTAGCATGGGTTCTGGTGCTGGAATGCCGTTTTTGCCGCCTCCCCCCAGTGCGAGGGAAGTCAAGGAGGAAAGGAGAAGGAGCAGGCAGAATTTCTCGCCGCAGGATTTAGGATTTGATGATGGCGAGTTTGGGGAGTTTCAATAGAGGCCCTAGTTAATACTATTGGGAGGGGCAGTGAAATCTCACGGATAGAGGGTACGAGGAGTATGGAATGAGTAATAAGGAAGTCACGACCATAGTTTCCATTTAGCTGCATTACATGGTGTTCAGGAGAACCTTGATGGAAACTTGTGTTAATGACTTCTATTCTGTAGATTACAAGTAGCGCCGCTGCGTTTGCACGTATTATACAATCCATTGCGAATCCGGGCGTACGTCCTGGATACAAACCTCCATTTAGAATTAGGCCCCTATGGCCTTGTATACCTCTTCTGAAGCCACTGAGAGGTGGATTGCTGCAAGGTAATATTCGAAGGTATATCCTCCGGGGATGCTAAGTCCTGATCATCTCCACTCCACGAATCGGGTCGGAAATGGGCTGGAAGTGCAGAGTTATGCCGATGCATAAATGCTGACGGCTAGCGCCTGAGGACGGATGTCTAGTCATTTGTCCATCTGGGGAAGGTTAAAAATAAAGCCCAGTTGGTAAGATGAAGTGTCGTCATATGTAACGTGAAGACCGGGCGCATCAATCCGACCATCCCTGGGCGGCTTTGTACAAATTATCGATATCACGGACGAGGTCCTCGGGTGTGAAGCCATCCTCACAATCCTTCCACTTGCCCCCATCCCGAATGCAACGGATTTCGTTATTTAGGCGGACCTGGAAAGGGATTAGAATCTTTCTTTTTTCCCTTTTTTTTGTGGTGCTCAGGGGCGAACTCACTGTACAGCTCTTAGTAACGTTTGCCTCTGCGCTTCTCTCCACGCTCTCTCGCAGCATTCCCATTGCATAGGCCCCACCATCCTGGCTCACACAGTGATTGAGTTTGTCAAAATCGATGCCATGCTCCAACGCGCAGTCTTCTATTAAGTCCCGTTCTGGAATATCCTGATAGTCGCGGCTGAGGCACATGGTGAAGCCAAGGTATATCTTCGGGTCCGGGTATAAGGAAGCTGCGCAGAGCTCAAGTATATTGCCAAGGCATTCGGTTTGACCGTGCATGCATTGTACACCATCATCATCGTTTGTTACCCTGTTGGACTGTTAGGAGGAAGTTCGCATATGTAGACAAGATGAAAACGGACCTTCCGATATACGAAAGCCGAAAGTTTACTTTGCTGGAGACATTTTGCATGGTTGGAAGAACGAGCTGTTGGAGGCAGTCTCTAGCGTCGGGGCATTTCGACCTAAGTAGTAGGACTTGGTCAGAAAGGGCGGGAAGCAGCGGAGAGCGATGAGACGGACATTATGTGTATCTCGAGAGGGACCTTCATTTCAGTGAAATGATCATGAGTTGGATCCTGACACTGGAAGCTCCTTGCAAGCCAGAAAAGGCCGATAATGAAAACAAAAGCAGCGGAATGGAAGCGATTGGGCTTCCCGGTCGATGGTCGTCGAGGCATGGTGTTTTCGGTGGTAGGGAAGGGTGGTGTCTTCGCGTCCATGATGTTCGGAGCAGAGGTAACGGGACGGGGGGCCGCCTATATAAAGTCGGATGCTGATAAATTTTTAATGTCATGAAGGCGCTGATGCGAGATGATGGCAGTGCTGTCAGATTTCAGCCTCAGTCAACTTTGGGACTTCTAGGCCCGTTTGGACGCGAGCGCATTATTGCAGGGCTGCTCGGCACAGACCAACCCTTTTAGGATTGCGGCAGTGACACTCCACAGCAACCTCATATGCAGCCACCCAACCTCCAGGCTCTCTTATTCTTCAGCCAACCTTCACGCCCCTTTACCGGGCGCCTAGGTGATCTCTTTGCTTTTATTCTCCCGCTGTTGTGCTTTGTAGTATCGAATTTCCTTCACTCCGCAACTTCCTCTTGTGCGCCAATTGTCTGCTATATGGCACATAAAATTGTCGTTGTTGATTGAGTACTTACCTCTTTCTCTCTCATTGGCCTTCATTCATGGGCCTCGCCATGGATAATCTTGAAAAAGCTATTTGCGATGAGAGTGCTGTGCATGAATTGCTCTCGCCTCTTACACGGCGCGTCAATGAGGCCAGCTTACTTGAACTAGCACAAAAATTCTCGGAAACATACCGACTGCTAGCTAAAACTTCAACGGAGCATTTTCTGACCACCCCAGTCACTATTCTGCCCACTGGAAAGGAGAGAGGCAAGTTCCTGACCATCGACGTTGGTGGAACCAATTTAAGAGTCGGATTCATTGAGCTTCTTGGGGAGAATGAGGATGGCTCCCCGGTTACTGCTCCTCATTCTAACAATGCAAAATTTCCCAAAATCAGCAGGTCTCACGAGAAAGCCTGGCCGATCGAAGAGCATTTGAAGATGGACCAAGCGGAGGACCTCTTTGCATGGATTGGTGACTGCATTGCCGAAGTCATCACAGACGCGCTAAACGAAGCTTCTGAAGTCGGTTCTGCAGAAGCACCTTTTGACGATGAGCTACCTCTGGGCATTACTTTCAGCTTTCCAATGACGTATGACTCCTTTTTCATATTAAAACATATTTTCCTATTTTTGTCATCACAGAAAAACAGAAATGAACCGTGTTGTTCCCCAGTATAATTCTATTTAAGGAATTGCAGCTGATAGACACCTTTACTTAGGCAGTCTTCAATGTCGGAAGCTACGCTGATGCCCATGGGCAAAGGCTTTGCGATCACATCTGACCTCAACCTTGGCAAAATGCTTCTATCTGGCTATGCACGTCATCTACAAGAAAGAAGTACCAATGGCGAGCTCAATCATTCCGAGGAAACGCCGTCGAACAAGAGAAGGAAATTGTCGAAACTGCCTAGGCTACGTATTGCTGCTATCACAAATGATACCGTGGCCACTTTCGCATCCCTGGCATATGCTACGAGGTCAACTGCCAATAGCCGCGTGGCTATGGGACTCATTGTCGGAACAGGCACAAACGCGACAGTCCCCATGAAGCTCGACTATCTCCACCCGTCAAAGATTGACGCGCTCGCTCTGCCCGGTCAGGATGATCCAAACAAAACCGTGGTTATAAATACCGAGTGGACCATTCGAGGCACTGATATTCCTCTTGTCGACCTCGGAATAAGAACTAAATGGGATATGGAATTGGACAGGAAGAGTGAAGCGCCTGGATTCCAACCTTTCGAATACATGACCGCAGGGCGATATCTCGGCGAGATTGTGCGGCTTGTCTTACTGGACCTATTATCAAGCCAAAGTGCTTTAGGTGGTGTAGTCGGTCTACCTACTGCACTGGAGCGGAAAAACTCGATATCTACAAGATTCCTTGCCACAAAGGTTGCACCAGAAGATACTAGGACACTCGATTTGGACCTAGAGGCGCTCTTCCCCACGTCTCCAACACATAACGACATCTTCTGGACTGTAGAAAAAATCAACTTGCTCCGTGCGATAGCTCAAGCTGTCCAGATCCGATCTTCGGCACTCATTGCAGCAGCAATAGTTGGACTGCTTGCTTGTGTCGGAGATATTCAATTGGTCTCGACCCAGCAAAACAAATCCGTTGCAGTCAAACCTGCGGAAGAATATGAAAATGGAGATACCCAAGCCGAAGCGGATATCGAGGAGTTGGTCGTTGCTTACACTGGGGGCACAATTTCGCAGTATCCGGAATGGCTTGATACTTGTCAGAATTGGATTGACATTCTTGTAAGCAAGGGGTCAATAAAGAATAAATCCAAAAGAGTTGTTCTTCGGGAGGCGTTGGATGGCGGCACTATTGGCGCTGCTGTGTTAGCGGGCATGACTGATGGCGCAGCTTAGGCCGGCGCTCGGCATTGCATTGCGGGCTTGGGAAATTTAGATGGTGCCAGGTTTAGGTCCATGATATTGATCTAAATATCATTTCACCATATTCGTTTTACCAGATTATCGATGTGCTCTTAGACGGTCGGTTTCGATTGTTTCCAGCAGGCGTTGTAGAGTGTTTCGTCTTGTTACCCGTTTTCTCTGCTCCTCGGAAAATCCTGCTTGAGGCAAGGAAATGGTGGACTAATTCCTATAAACGGTCATTGCGCAACCTTTTTGCACCTTTTTGCATGTCGCACACTTATTGCAGTATTCCATTCTATCAACTCGAGCCAAGATTCTTTACCCCTACGATCAAGATGCGACTACCTGTTAACCGCAAGAAACAAGCGAATAAGGAGCAAGAGCAGACATATCAAGAGGTGTTACTTTCCCATCCCGTACTAGTTTTTTAGTACGGATTCCATTCTTGAAAAGGTTTCTGCAAGCATCCGGAATACACTAGGAAACACATCTTCTCTTGTTTCTCTCGGCCGACATTTTGTGGACACCTTATCATATGTTTGCGGTTTTTGGTCGCAAGACATGCAGCTACCCGTCAGTGCGCTTTGAATACTCCTCTATTCGCACGGTAGGTTTCTATCATCTAAGGCCGCAAACAAGTCTTTGATAATCCCGACTCGGAGTACACGACCAGTGCCGGCCGAAAGTTCCAAGACTGCGGTAGTGATACCACCCACACATTCCATTAGGTCTATTTAAGTAAATACGCCGTTTCTATCTTTGATACCTCCTATGGCTCTTTCAGGAACGCCGGCTTCACAGCCGAATACCTGTTGCTAAGGTCTCGTATACTAAGAAACTCATGAAACACTGCGGCGTGCGGGGATTTGAACAACTAAACCCAGAAATTCCTAATGAGCTGTTGGCACCCCTTTTTAATACTGCTTCTGGATTGTAAGGACTTTGGTTCTTTTGGAAGAGTATTTTCACCTGATCCGGTCCATGTGCTAACGTGCTATGACGGAGTAATAAATCGATCCGCATCAATACTTTTCAAATAACGCGACCAAATCTCCGATGTCAAGATAACTTAATCATTCAATCCTTACATATTTCCGTCAACTGCCAGAAGATAATCACCAATTGGATACGCCACGAAGGACACGCATATTGTTAGCCGTTCTAATTGTCGAAATACAGAAACCAATGCTTTCAAATGCTCAAGTACGAAGCTTTTATCTGCATACACCTTCTCAGACTTTTCTTCGCCACTTCTACAGCACAACTTCCACCATGTTATTACGCCGCAGGCAAGCAAGCTGATTCCCGCGATCATCCCATGCTTCGAGGGAAATGCAATATCTTCCTGGCAAAACACATGGCTCTGCCACCACCCCCGGCAGCTGCGGCCAGCACTGCCGGCGATAGACCGCTCCGAAGCCTCCGCCCAGCGCGACGCCTTCGCCGCCCAAGGCCCCCGCCCAGCATCCCGCCCATCCCGCCCCTCCCGACAAACACACAGGACTACGCTAGCTACGCCGCGGCTTCCTTCGGCGTACTCGCCGGATAGGCAGACGAAACTCATCGTCGGCGTCCATTTCGTCCTCTTCCTCGCTAGCGCTACGGCGATGTGATTCTATCTGCGGTCGCGGTCGCGGTCGCGCTCCTGCTCTCAGTAGGATAGTGCGGAGGACAGAGGGGATGCTAAGCCGGCTGCTGTAGTGCTACGGGTGTTGATGGCGCTGGTGCCGGGTGGCAGGGGTCGGGGTTTCGCGTATAAGGCGGAGCTGCCGGGGAGTTCGGGGGAGGTGTGTAGCGGGGTGGAGAAGGCGGGGGAAGGAGCGGGGAGCGTGGGCGGGAGAGGGAGAGGGAGAGGGAGCGGAAGAGCAGGGTGGAGCTAGGCTGGCGTGTGCGGAGGGCGAGGCGGCCCGGTGAGATGCGGAGGTATATGGGCTCGGGGAGGTTGAGGAGGATGTTGGGCAGAGGATGGTAGCTGGGTTTAGGGCTGGGTTTATAGTTAGGTTATGGGTGGGTGGATGCCCACGTAGATGTTGGTTTAGCTGTCCCTGTGAGGCTTCGGATTGGAAGTGGGGCTTCTCTTGAATGGGGTTTATGGTACGATGGGATGAACCACATGCTCCGTATCTACTTGTAATAGCATATACCGAGCACCGCGCACATTTGACGATTTTCAGAAACTCTTTACCGCACTGCTGACCGAATGCCGTGGAGTCGGCCAATCGACGCTTTTCAGCAAGTCCTAGGGTGCGAACAATTGGATTTAGGTCAGAGGATTGATTTAGTGTCTATGACAAACAGACAGGAAGTAGCAGCCAAGAGCATATTTACAGTAAAGGAATAAAGGAAATGATATGACACCCTACCACAACCACGGCCACGACCAACAAGAGCAAAACCCAAGCCCAGCACAAACTCTTTTTTAACCCCCCACCCCTACTTCGAAGTATCCAAAACATACTTCCCCGCAATCTCACCCGCCTGCATCTTATCATAAACCATCTGCAGCTCCGACAAGCCGACGACCTTGTAAGGCGCCTTGATGAGCCCGCGGCGGAAGAAGTCGATCGCCTCAGCCGAGTCCTTGCGGTTGCCGACGTAGCTGCCCTTGATGGCGATCATCTTGACGACGGTCTCGAAGACGGGCGCTTTCAGATACGCGCCGGCGGGCATGCCAATGCAGATGACGGAGCCGCGGGGGCGGACGTACTGGGGGAGTGTTAGTTGATGTGTGGAGCGGGGGTGAGAGAGAGAGAGCGGGAGTGGCAGGGAGTTAGGGAGGAAAGGGGTGAGGGGTTGTCGAAGAGCCGTAAATAGAACAGGGGAAAAGGAGGCGGAAAGGAAAAAAGGGGGGCGTGAAAGGGATAGGAGAAAGGAAAAAGGAGGAAGGAAAGAAAACAGCCAACCATACCTCCGCAGCCTGCTGAAACGGCCTCTCATTAACCGCCACCAAAATGACCGCATGCGGACCGAGCCCGTCCTCCGTCTGCGCTTGCACATCCTTAACGACGTTCTTGCTCGTCGCGAAATCCACAAACGCCTCCGCGCCCAACTGCTCCAGACACATCTTCTTTTTCTCATCCCCCGTATCGATCGCGATCACCCGCAGCCCCATCGCCTTCGCGTACTGCTGCGCCAGCGACCCCAGCCCGCCGCCCGCGCCGACGATCGCGACGGTTTGGCCCGCCCACGCCCCGGACTCTTTCAGCCCTTTGTAGACGGTGATGCCGGCGCAGAGGACGGGCGCGACGGCGTCGAGCGGGATGTCTTTATGTAGGCGCGCGACGTGCGCGGCTTTGGCGATGCAGTATTGCTGGAACGAGCCGTCGACTGTGCAGCCTGAGAGGAGGACGTGCGGGCAGAGGGGTTCCTGAAGGAATGGAATGTTAGGGTGTCAGTTCGGGGGATGGAGGAGGTATGGTGGGGGGGGAATGGGGGAGAGGGTCGACTCACGTCTGATTGCTGGCAGAAGTCGCAGGCGAGACAGCTTCCGTTGATCCACTACATCGCGAAGCCAATCGTTAGTGTAAAACCGACAGGATCGAGGCTTAGAGAGGGGAGTGACAGGGAGGGGTTGAGGGAGGGGGTTCTCGCAAAGCTTCAATTGAGTTTCCCGGACTAGATAGAGCTGCACCAACCTTCACACCCGCATGATCACCAATCTCTATATCCGTGACCAGCTCGCCCTTCGCGACGACAACGCCAGCGCCTTCGTGACCGCCGACGAATGGCAGCTTGGCTTGCAGAGGCCAGTCGCCGTTCAGAACGTGCAGGTCAGTGTGGCATACGCCCGAGAACTTGATGTTGATCAGGACCTCGTCCGGGCCGGGCTTTTGCACGGGGATTTGCTTGTATCGGACTGGACCGCCCGTCTTCTCGGCGACCTGCGCCCATTGCATCTGGGGGATTTCTAGGGCCATTGCTGCGAGTTGTTTGTTGGATCGACTAAGTGAGAATTTGAGGTATGTGGTAGAGAAGGGTGCTTAGTACTGTAATTAAGCTGTGTTTGTGGGAAATGAGAAGAGGAGAGTTGCGAGGGATTAGAATCTCGTGGGTAATTGAGTAATGTGGTATAGAGTAGAGCCCCACTTGAGAACAGACGTCAGGGACTTTATATATCGAATGACGGCCATCACCAGAGCAAACTCGAGAACTCCCAAACCCCACCTTGGACCGCACCTCCCCTTCCAGCCGCTCCAGGGTCACGGCAATGGGCGCGAAGGATTAAGCTTCGACCATCTTCTAGAACTGTTGGGAACGGCGCGTTCCCGTATTGGTCTTCTCTCTCTCTCCAGCGGAAGCACCTCCGGAACGTGACTACAGCTCTAGAAGCATACTGTAATGCAGCAATTGGCTATCTTTGGTGGCTCTATGCAACAAGTGCAGCGTAGAGGGGTTTGAGGGTTACATGTCGGGGGATTTCCTGGCTGGAGCATCGGATGATGGTCTTACGACTCTGTGGGGCGGATGATGCAAAGCGATGGAAGACGCAATTGTGCATGAAGAAGTTGCGGTACGCTGACATGGTCTGACATGGCGGCACTGTAAATCGGTTTTTTTTTGTGCCAGGCACCAAAGAGATACCGGAGAATTAGGGCGGTGCTGGCATGGGGGTTGAAGTCCATGGAGCGGTTGGCCTGATGTTTGAGTGCCTTCGTTAATCAGCTTCCTCACCTGATCTATTAGACGGCCATGGCCGATGCCATTAATCTCTCCAGCATTTTTATGACGGGTAATAATTAATAAGACTAAGAATCGTAACCTTAAAATTATAAATATTCCATCTCATAATTAAAAATACTTCGTAGTTATCTAGAGTAACGGTTCGTAAGCCAAGCATACTGCCTGCCATCCATCCTTAACCCCTAATCCCTAACTTCACGAGCGGGCTGTTAACGGAAAATCACGTGGCAAGGTGTACTGTACCTAAGTATTGATCAGTAATTCAGTGCTTCCCCTCAATCAATACGAGGAAGGACTTATTAGGTGATATACCCCATCTTGTGTATAAATATCAGTGCAGCAGCATATAGAAATTAATAAGGAACTCTTTCACCTCCCAACTTAAGGTTTACCCTTCAACTGCTTGCAATTACATAATTACCACATGCACACGTTGTTAACAATTAAAAGTCTTAGTCTCGCTAACTTATTACACTATACCACATTCGGCAATAACCTTAACTCTTTTATACTATCTTGTAACACCTTTTATTATTAATATTATTACCATATTATTAAATATATCTATTATTAGGCTTCTTACACAGGAAGACTGGATTTTATAGTATAATTATATTAAATCTAAAGCAAAAGCACGTCGCATCTGGAGGTATATTAACCCAGAAGAAACTAACCCACTAGTTAATACCCTACCGGATTTAGAGTACTACATAAAGGAACAAACCCTTCCTGCATTAGATATAAATCAAGAGGAATAAAATTAACCAGTTCCTAAATTAGAACCCTTAGAAACGTCCTCTTAAACCTTATCCAATACACCTACTACTCCAGTAACCCTAAGTAATTCTCTAGAAAAATTCCTTACTAAGACAGATGTAATGGGCAGGTGAAATGCCTATAAGATGGCTTATAAGGAGTATATCCAAATAGATAAGGGCCTTACCGCCCTTAATACTCTTATCCATACTATAGCAGGTCTAAACTACTAGGATTTTATTAATAATATAACGAACCCTTACGCTATGCTAAAGCTATTAGTTAACGTAGCAAAACTATCTAATGCTTAACTTTATCGAACCCTAGACAACGAACTTAACTAACTACAGCAAGGTCCCAAGCGCCTAGGTCTAGAGGCCTAGCTCTAACTCCACCTCATTATTGCCAAAAAAGCAAAAAAGATTAATAACCCTCCTAAGGAAGCAACAAGGAAATACCTTATTTATCACTTTATTAGGGCATGCTAAGACATTAATCTAAGCATCTTTAGCGCCTATAGCTTGCGAGCTAAGGAGAACACCCTTAATATCACCCTCGAAAAACTTATTAAGAAATTTAATATTTCTTATTAACCACCAAAACGTAAAGCAGTAGCATTCCCTACCTTATTAGGTAAACCTACCGACCCTAAACATCCATCATAAGATCATAAATACTGCCCAGTATATAGTAGAGAATATATAGTAGAGCAATACTAGAACCTCTTTAAAGAATTAAGACCAAATGGATAGGTAGTTAATAAGCGCCGTAAATATTAATGTTAAATATATCTTAAAACGGAAGAAGGCAAGATAATATACGCGGAACAGAAGAGGACCTTCGCTAAATTACCACTATTAAAACCATAACTACCTTTACGTAAAAGGAATTAAAGAAGAGAGCCTTAATATACCTAATTACCGCCACCGACTATTGCTATAGTATTACTATCTGGGGCTAATCTTAATATTAAAAACCTCTTTCTCTATAACTTAGGAGCAGAGCTTTATATTACCAATAATATTAACTACCTTTATAACTATAAGGAAGTCGAACCCATAACCATTAATATAGAAGACAACTCCTTAACTATCCTTGGATATAGAGAAGCTAGAATCACGCTCAAATACGGCAAAAGGAAGAGGCTCCTTATCTTAAGAAAGGTCGCCTACTACTTAGGCTTCCACACTAATATCGTCTACAGTAATGCTCTCTTTAATGCAGGCATAAAGATTAATTAAGAAAGGAATTAACTACTCTATCGCCACACAGAGCAGTTATTCTTAAATTTAATTAAATACGGTAGACTTTACTTCCTAAAAGGGCAACCTTAGGAAGTTAAGAATCCATCTATCTTTGCTATTAACTTAAGGGAATAATTTAAGCAGCAAGGAACAAAGAAAGTTTGGTATTAATAAATAGGACATTATAATATGGAATTTATATCTAACCTACCACTTGCTGCTAAGGGGGTAGCAATAATTAAAACACCGAAATAGATTTCCGAATTCGGATAACTACTATGCGAGCTATATATTATAGCAAAGCTTTAAAAGCAGATATTATGCCACCCACCGACGCTATAAGTAAGAACTCCCTTTAAACGCATCTATTTCAATATTATTATAATAGGAAAAGGTTATAGTAAAGCAACCTGCATCGCCTACTTTTAGTATAAAAAGACCAAATACCATTATGCCTGGCCCTTACCAAATTATTAACAACATACCTTACTTCCCATCTTTAAAGCAACAGTTGCCTTCGTAAAGAAGTTTATAATAAAAGGCATAAAATGGTTTTAATCTAATAATAAGCAAGGCATTGGAGATACTATTAAAAGCTACCTAAGGGACGATGGGATTAAATAGGAGATATCTACCCCCTATAATCCTAACCAGAATAGTCCAGCAGAGAGATTAGGAAGGTTAATTTTTAAAAGAGGAAGGGCATTAATATATAAGGTAAACCTACCTAAATTCCTGTGGTCCGAGATTATTATAGTAGGTATCTATCTCCTCAACCAAACGCCTATTTGCTCCCTAGGCTGGAGAACTCCATATAAGCACTTATATAGAAAGAAACCCAACCTCTACGGTATTCGGATTCTAGGCTCCCTTACCTATATCCTAATTATTAGTAAGAAGCATAACTAACTCAGCAAATTTAATCTATAAGCCTTAAAGGGTTACTTAGTAGGCTTCGAAGCCTTAAATATCTATTAAGTATAGTTACTAATTACTAACCAAGTAATTCAAACCTAAGATATTAAGGTTAACAAAACTTAACGCTATCGGCCTAATATAAACCCAAGAGATATCTTAATTTAAGAGATAGAAGAAATTAGAAGAATTTAAGATATTATAGATATCTTCCTTAATAATAAAGTTAATTAGATTAAAGATGCAGAGGCCCTAGCTAATATACAGCCACCTACACTTCCATACCTACCTCTCCCTCTCCTTCTAGAACTCCCAAAGGAAGATAAATTAAACCCACTTATTACTCCACCTCCTTTCACTCCTAAATAATATCCGTCTCCATTAGACCGAGAACCATTAATATCCAAACAATATCCGACTGTATTCTAACCTAATATCTAACAGGACCAACCACCCATAAACCTATCTATAAAATTAAATAAACGGACTGCTTCATTATTAGGGGGTAGAGAAGGTACAGAAGATGGAACTTAAGGACCTAAGCGTTAATCTAAACGTTAGAAAACCTAAATATAAAAGGCAATAAAAATACCAAATCAAGATCTACGTCAAAAGGCATTCTTCTCTTCTAACAACAACCCTTAAAAGCCCAATAATAACCCTATATATAAGCAGGCATATAGGGCCTTCGCCATCGCAATAACATAAAGCTATAGCCATCGTAATAAGATGCCACTACTACTAAAGTCCTAGAAAGAGATAATAAACCATCCTATAGCCCAACACTTCCAAGCAGCAGCGCACCGTAAGATGCGAGCCCTTATCACAAAGCACACATAGGACGAAGTTATTTTACCTCTAGGAGCAAAGGCAATCCTAATAAAGTGGGTATTTACTTATAAGGAAGATATAGATGGCTATATTATAAAATTTAAAGCCAGACTATGTGTTTAAGGTAATCTCCAACTAGGCGTACATAAACGAGATATCTACGCTATCACTGCCACCTTTAGAATATTCAGATTACTTATGGCCTTAGTCGCTGCATTTAACCTTAAGGTTATCCACTTAGATGCTATTAACGCCTTTATTAATACTAACATTAATGAAAAAGTCTATATTACAATGCCCAAGGGCTATAAAAAAGGAAGGAAAGATATAGTTCTTAAACTCCAAAAAGCCCTTTACAGACTTCGCAAATCTCCAAAGTTATAGTTTATTAAGATCTTAGCAACTCTACGCCGCCTAGGCCTAATACCTATACCTAACAAGCCATATCTCTTCGTCCATTTAACTAAACCTATTATAATATTCTTCTATATTAATAATATCCTTCTTATAGTAACAAAACCCCATCTTACCAATCTAGAGGAATTAGTAATAAACCTCGCAAACACTTACAAAATCTAAAGGATAAAAGAATTTAACCAATTTCTTAATATCCGCATTATTAGAGATAGACCAAATCAACGCCTATATCTCTCCTAAGATTAGTACATTAACAAACTCGTTACCCAATTTAATTAGAAATACGCAAAATTACTATTTACACCACTCTTAGGACAAGACCTTAAACCATTTAAAGGTAAAGCAACACTAGGGGAAATTAACGCCTATTAAGTTCGGATAGAATCCATCATCTATCCGGCAACGACTCTTAGGGCAGATATTGCCTATACAGCTACAAAGCTTGCAGAATTTATATAAAACCTATCTTAAGCTTATCTTGCGGAGGTATATCAAGTAATTACATATCTTAATACAACTCAATACCTCGCAATTAAATACTTAAATATTAACCCTTATAAGACCGACCAAACCTAGGTTCTAAAGATAGCAGTAGATGCTAGTTTTACGGATAATATATTAACCAGACGGAGTTCACAAGGCTATCTAATTAAGCTGTTTAACGGGCCTATTATATAGTAATCCTCTAAGCAGAAGACCGTAAGCACCTTAACAACTAAGGTAGAGCTTCTATCCCTATTGTATATGGGTAAAGAGGTGCAATATATAGCTCGGATCTTTAAAGCTATTTAATTCGATCCTAAACAGGAGCTCCAGATAGAATGCGATAATTAGCAGACTATATAAATAGTAAGCAACTAACTCCCCACTATATCCACTAAACTAAGACATGTTGATATCCATTAATTCTAGCTACGTCAAGAGGTGTAAAATAGAAAGTTTGTGGTTTAATAGGTCCCGTTAAGCAAGATGCCGGCTAATAAACTAACTAAACCACTAACCAAACAACTCCATTAAGCATTTATTGATATGCTAGGCTTAACGGATATACGATATCTAATTAATATATAACAATCTGCTGCGCCTACTAGAAAAATCTGCTCCTAAACCTTATAGGATCTAATTACAATTATAACGCCGGAATCTCTATCTAGATTGCCTAACACCTGGCAATCTAAGGGGGTGTGTTAACGGAAAATCACGTGGCAAGGTGTACTGTACCTAAGTATTAATCAGTAATTCAGTGCTTCCCCTCAATTAATACAAGGAAGGACTTATCAGGTAATATACCCCATCTTATATATAAATATCAGTGCAGCAGCACATAGAAATCAATGAGGAACTCTTTCACCTCCCAACTTAAGGTTTACCCTTCAACTGCTTGCGATCACATGATTACCACGTGCACACGTCGTTGACACGGGCCATACAGTTGCAAGGGAAATACTCGCAAGGCCCGCGTATAGAGATCCATCGCACTAAGTAATATCCGTTAGGGAAGGTAGAGAGGTAGACTTTCGTTTATGCTAGTAAGGGGGTCTGTTATCGCATGTCGATCGGCTTAAAGTGCCGCGAGACATGCTAGTTTGCCGACATCAACAGAAGCCGAAGCTGGGGTGTGGAGAAACTATGGCGCGGAGGTAATCGGCACGTCCTCATTGGGTCGAGCTAGGAGTGATAAATGCGTACGTGATGGGTGTATTCCTAGACTCTAGATTTGGCGTCGTTTATTTAAGGCTATCCCCGCAATTATCGTACTATATCCGCGGGGAAGAACTTTATAGCTAATATTAGCTTTATTTAAGCTTCGCGACTTTCTATTTATACTTATTTTAACCAAAGTCTAGTTTTACTAAAATTAAGTCTATATATAAAATAATTCCGCTCTTCTTGTAACGGAACCTTGTAGCAAGTACTACGGTAGGTCCTGTCAATGGGCTTAGTGTATAGGTAATGCGTAAAGTCAACAACGTAATAATAACTGGTGGAGTGGTTGCCTAATAGATTAACTCCAATTGTATTCTAAGAATTACTACAAGGAAAGAACTATCTAGGTAGGGACTGAGGTCCTTTAAATACACGACCGTACTTCTATAAAATCCTTTTTATACGTGATGTATGTAAGGTACATAAGGTACGTACATTCCGTTCGTTCTCTACGTTCCTTATATAGCATATTATGTAACTTATACTACTATTCCTTATTATATAGTTCTACCAGTTCTATTTTAGACCGTGCTTATATTAACTAACTAGCTTCTTCTAACTCCTCTCTAAGTAGTTATAATATTATACTTAAAGCGTTCGTAATACTATCTCCCTCCTTTTTATCTTTATCCTTGAAGATTCTAAGTATCTCTAAGTTATTTACTAGAGGTGTAATATCTATTTAATTAATTTAGTTAATATTATTACTTATAATGCCTAAAGCCTCTTCTTCTTTATACGCGTAATGATGCGCCCGCACTATTACTGTAATACTATTACTAGGTAAAATTATACTATCTCCGTGTTCTTATTACGTAAAAGAGGGGTTAGTTTATATTATGTTGGCGAGTCCTTTGTCTTAGTAGCCCTTTTTTTATTTAGAGTGTACTAAAGCGAATATTTGTTTATCCTGCGACGTTCGCTTTTCTTTTAACACTAAGTATACGCGTCCTATAACTCTTAATAGTTGTTAAGTTCCCTAAGTAATTTATTATAGGGTTTTATATTTAATCTGCCTCTATAAAGCTTAAT
>Ga0307515_10007591_pt1 | contig 21411 bp, 16 predicted proteins | sample 17_EM_MG_FD_194513 | JGI IMG/M metagenome (GOLD analysis project Ga0307515, IMG submission 194513) | Populus trichocarpa ectomycorrhiza microbial communities from riparian zone in the Pacific Northwest, United States - 17_EM | ecosystem: Host-associated > Plants > Roots > Unclassified | place...
TCATTGGATTCCAATATAGAAAAAATTGACACCTTATATTCAAATCTAAGAAGACAATTGACAGAATGTTATTTATTTAAAAATAACATCAAAATAATAATTTTTCATTTTTAAAAATTCATTGTTAGTATCAGCACATCAAAACAATCCGAGAACACCAAAAAAATAATAATTTAAAGCAAATAAACAATATTTAATTTTTTAAAAAATTACTTTTAAAATGCAAAAACAGTCAAATTAGAGCAGAATACATCAAATTTTGACTTCCAGACAGGACTTTTCAGGTTCACCGATGTGCACGCAACATTAAGCAAAAAATAACAAAAGATACATTGCAAAAAAGAATACATCAAGAGAACAAAGACACAAACCTGTTCTGTGTAAAAATTGAAAGAATATCCAAATAAATTGTGAAAATCTGGCACAACATTTCCAAAACCGCTCAAACAGAACTGGCTGGCCACGATGGAGGCTGACAACAATCTGGCAGGGAAATCTCATGGTAAACTACGAGTCCAAAGAGAGCATCAGTGCAGAGCTTGAACAATCCATTCAACTCGCTGACAAGTAGCGCAGTAATTCCAGATCAGATGCAGCTCCCAAAGCTGAAGCAAAATGCCTGCTGATCAGGGGAAACACATTAAGCAAAACACACTTTATATTTGAGCTATCTGCTGATTCAATGCCTGAAATGACTTGATTTTTGACTCGCAAATATTAAGAAACTGGGACAATAATGTAGAGTCCCCGGTCACTATCTTCCTTGCAACATCAAGGGGACTCCATGTCTTCAATTCTTGGGAGATCCGATCACCAAGTTCAGCCTCATTTATTGATGGAATTAAACTTTCCAGAACGTGAAAAACACGCCCAGGCCCTTCATCTTGTTCCTTTTTCCTAAGAGAGGAAAGTATAATTTCCACACTCTCATCCTCTGGTCTGTCAATCTGACCTCTGATCCATTTTGCAACCTCCTTAACTATATCACATAAAGACTGGATTGAATCCCTAATGTCATTAAACACCAGAGACGAATGCTGGTCCACAGGCCCACCTTTCTTCTTTTTCTTTCCAGATGGAAGAGAAGATCGAACACAAGATTGAATCACAAGACCATGCCAGGCCAATGGCTCTGTAACCAATTGCACTAAAATTGGAAGATCAACCCTTGGAGAGCAAATAAGAGACTCCATGGATTTGATCTTCTCTGAAATATATTTCACCAGCAAAGTATCCACTACGTACCAAATACCACGGCCACACTGATCTCCATTAGGCTGTAAGGGCTCGTGGGAATTCAAATTCCAAGCATTCAAAAAGACAGCAAAGTTTATCCAGTCAATCTCGTCTGAACCAAAAGCCTGTGTCAAATCCAAAAATTAAAATGCATCCAAGTTCTAGTGATATTTAAGTGATCCATATTGGGCGACTTGAATAAAGCAAGCTTGTGATCACCAGTAACTAATCTTTTTTAAAGATGACAATTTTAACAAAAGCACATGCTTTATAAGATATATTAACTTGGTGTGCATCTAAAGGAATGGAAAAAAGATAAAGACAACCTGCCTAATACTGAAATGCTTTCACACCTACAACAATGTGTCTCATACCTATATCACCTCATCTGAATGTGAATCAGAATTATACAACCACATCAACAAGAATACCATGAAAAATAATAGAGAGCAGTAAGAAAAAGCAAGGAATAAGATTGACAGCACAAGTATACCTCAAAGGATTTTACACCACTGGAAACACCCATAACCACTTCAACTGCATCACTTAAAGAAAAGCCTAACATCTTTGCATGGCGCTCAAGCAAAAACTTAAACTCTGAGGAGATTTTTGACCCAGATACGGACCCATTTTCTTCAACACTCTCCTTAAGTGATGCTGAAGCATTGTGAATAGACAGATAAATCATCCGAGGGAGAAGGGATTTCTTTTCAATAACTCCCCGCACATTTTCTTCCCTTTCTTTTGTCTATATTCAAGTCAAAAAATAAACATAAAGGGCATTAGGAACACACAGAAAGTCCATCAAGTATATGGATTGCTATTGCCATATATTACATACAAAAGCAAGTCAATGAATGAAGTTCCTTACCAAGTTTTCCTTGGGACAATATGATACTCCTTCAAATGGACCTGGGAAATGAATCGTTTCAATATACAAGAGAAATCATAGAGAGACAGGAAATAAGAAAACACCACTGTTACCCAAACCATCATAGCTTCTTCAATACCACTGAACATAATATGGTTTTAAAGATGTAGATATTAATAAACAAAGACCACATGACTAACCTAAGAGATAATTTTTCTCTGTAGTTGGTGTCCACCAAGGCCGTGATTGGAAATCTTCATTGAATGTCAAGTTTTTGGATCCAATCTCATTGGAGAGCTCAACAAAGTGAACCCCGCCATTCAAGTTTTCAAGAACACCCTGAAACACAGCATATTCATCAGACACAAAGGTATGGTGTTGAAACAGATAAAAGTGATACATACCTCTTCTTCTTCAATGTTATCTGCCTTTTGTTTTAGCTGTAGAATGGGTGTCTCAACCCTTGCAACTAAATACTGATTAGATCGTTGCAATCGCTCCTTGAATTGAACAAACTCTATTACCTGAAATACAAAGTAACAGGATTGTCTTGAATCTTGATTACACAAATCTATTTCAATACCATATCCCCTTCAATCTAAGGGCATGTTACCAGATTCATTGGGAGAAAGAAAGATACAGAACAAATGTTTTAGATAGATAAAGGCAATGACCAAAAAGTGCAGAAAGCAGTCATCCACAGGTAGACAATAGAATCAAGTAATTGGAAAGATAGCCACACGCAATGAACTGGAAAACAATTCCAGGAACATCTAAGATTCATTTTAAAAAAGAAACTCGCCTTAAATTTTTAACACAGAATAAAAATAATTATATTGATAATGTGGCATACTTTAGAATAGTTTCTGTGGCGATAAGCAAGGAATGTCAGATCAGCAGATTCCCTGAAGTGGTCATCCATAAACCTGAGATAATCTTTCAGCAGATTATTTAAATCCCCCCAAAGGGGAGATACCAACATCTGCGGCAAGATGTGATGAGAAACAGTTTCCATCAGAATATTCTTCACGTCCAAGGATTTATACCTACACAGAGATTTAGAGAGCTGCTTTAGACCTTAGGAAAACCAAAGTGATTTGATGAGTATAAAGGGGGGGGGGGATAACCAAGTGGCTAGACAGAATTTGAAATACAAACCAAAAGGTAACAGTATTTCATCAACTAACAATGTGAAATATATATTAACGTATGTTACCACTCATAAGCTAACGAAATTGCACCCAAGTGTGAATACAAGTGCAGCAACAAGATCTTGTACTGCCATATATATCTGCCAAATACGACCAAACACAAAAATTAATTTCAAGAATGTGAAGTTCCCAACACAGCAAACAGTGTCCAGAAGAAAACAAATGGTTTCACATGCATAGCACTTGTATCCACTAATCCTTTATTTGTTTTCCTCCAAAACACTTAATACATGCTTTCTTCTCATTCATCAAGCAGAATTTCTAGTGCAAATTAAATGTGTTCAAGGTGGCACAGATGTAATATAACCCACCCCCACCAAAGCTTAAATCATTATAAAGATTTGGAACTCTTAAAATGCCATGTTTGAAATTACAATACAATATCAGCAGTGAAAAAACATCTTACCTTCGAATAGTCAGGCCAAACTCCAAAACCATAATTGCCTCTATGAAGTAGCCAAGATGTCTTGTACGCCAGAATAGCTATTTAAAAAGAAAGGGAAAGAAAAAACAAAAAAAAAATGCAATGAATATATATATATATGAGCATAACCTCAAAGAGAACAATACAGTAGTCAATTAAATAAAGAAAATCTTGTAACTAGCAAACCAATTCATGAAACAAGTTCTGGAATAATGCAAGAGCACGCACGCACAAGTAGCCATAAATCCATGTGTTGTGTGTGCACGCATACTAACCTAGACATCAACTTTTAGCAGTGTCACCTCCATTATTAGGCAACAACGAGGTAATGAGCATCAGAGTATAAACTTCTTAAGAACAAGATAGGATCATGTCAAAATATCCCACAAGAAAATTTTCTTAAGTCAAATAAACAATATTTCATGGACTAAAGGAGACTTGTGGCACCATCTAGGGTAAAGTCCTTCTTAAGAAATCATAAAACCCATCCTCATATCCAGGCATCTACCAGTACATATGTGTCCACACATCTGATCCCAAAAAATGAAAGAATGAATTGAGATACCTGAACCAACACATTGCACACCATAGATAGCAGCTCTTCACCATGCATGCTCTCTTGTGGATCCAAATCCTTTGAAAGTGGAAGACTTTTACAATACATCTCCACCATTTGTACGGCACAGCCTTCAAGTTCTGAAGAAGCATGGATGAAGTTAATATCATTGAATCCAAAAAAAAAAACATTGAATAAAAAGCCAATTTAATTAGAATGAAAGACATTACAATGAACAAAGAAAAGAAATAGACTAAAAAATACAAAATACAAGTGTAAAGAATGATCCATGCAATGCATCCAGGGGTTGTGCAGAAACAACATAAGGCTACAAAATACAAGTGTAAAGAGATACACCCAGGGGTTGTGCAGTTTGGATGTGCAAAAGATTGTGTGTAGGGTGAGCAAGTGTATGTGTGCAAAAGAAACAAAAGAAACACGCACCAAGCACAGGGAGCTTATACATGTTCCCAGTCAACTCCTGAATTTTGAAAATCGTGATTGACTGTCCAAGCACTTTAGTTGGTGCAGAAGCAGAGGAGTCCAAAGTTTTTATCAACTTTGCAAGAAACTCCGTCTTTTTATCTGGAGTTAAGACTTGCAGAAATGCCTCAACATCAGAACTGAAGCTTGCTAAGTGACCAAACCTGCATTAAAAAAAAAGGACTTCAGCTTAGATGGTCCAAAACTTTCCATGATTTTGCCTATAATTCTTACAAAAAAGACCACCAACATAAAGGAATACCAGAAACTTTTTGTAAGAACTGAGAATTTCTTTGAAGCATACAAATGACTGATAAATGGTTGTGAGGAGGAGATAAATTGTTCATCTAGTCTCGACTTCATATCCATTATTTGCCAAACACAGAAACAAAAATATTTTGGATGATTACAGACTTCGTGCACAATTACACTCAGCAGCTAGTTCCACACAAGTTGGGAAGTAAAGAACAAGGCACATACTTGAGGAAATATAGCATTAGAGCCTCCACAATATCATCATCATTGCCCTTTCCATGTAATCGCTTCCTCCTCTCAATTTCAAGAGTTGCCAAGTATGGACACCTAATAAAATCATTACTGGTGTCTGCTTGTAATTTTTTCACAAAAGCTAATGAAGTCGATATTCGAGAATGAAACTGCACATCCAATTTGCAAAAATCAAAATCTGCATAAAAAGTCATAAAAAGATCTGCAAGTATGCAGATACAACAGAAAATACAAACTACATATAAAATTCAAGGGTGGTAAATATGCACCACATCATCTGCCAATTGAGAGACTTTGCAATCCACGGGTTTTGGGGGATTAATTGGATCATTGTTGGCTCCGTTGCTCCAGCTGCTGCCATCCTCCAGCAAACAGCCTAGATAATGTAGGAAGCACTCCCAATCATCAGGGCTGCCAGACAAACCAAACAAGATTAACAGCTAAAAAAATATATGTCCTCAAATGAAATGACCAAAATAGAAAATTTCTGGATTGGAAACAGGAAACAATTAGATGCATCACAATCTCTAGCAACGAGTTTCAACTACTCAATGTTCTACAGCAGTCAAACTTTAGCAAAAGCCATGCTGGTGCGTGTAATTTGAACATGCAGGGAGCAAGCAAATTCATAGAAAACCCGAAAGAAAATAAAAGGTGGCTAACAAGCAGCAAGAGGGGGAGTGTGGATTATCTATCATATGGGAATGCTTTAAAAACAGTCAGGTGATCCATATAAGGGCAACAGCAAACTTTCAGACCTCATTGACACTAGGGCAGAATTCAAAATAAGGTGTCAGGCTCCTAGTTGCAAATTCTATTCCTAAAGGACCTAGAAATTAGTTATCTGAAGCCATGACAAGGCTATTTTCATTGAAAAAATGTAAAATCTCCACAATAGGAGTATCAGAATAATAATTCCATGACTTCTAAAAACTTGCTACGAGCTTCGAATTGTGGGTTTCCAATAACTGGCTGTTTTCACAAACTATCCCATCTGCTAAAGCAAACAGCTTGTTTTCCCTCTACGATTACAAGAGGCTATTCATTTTTCCTGCATAACGCAACTGCAGCCTTTTTGATATCATGGTTCAGTAATCCCCGACTTATACGTCACAGCTGTCCTCTTTAGAACATCCTAAACAAATCAATCAAACCCAAATCTAACCATAACACCTAAAAATAAAGAAAGAAAATTAACAGAGGCTAATAATGCAGCCAGTAGAAGAAATAAACAGCTAAAAATGAAAAGAAGAGAGAGAGAGAGAATTTTCCTGGTTCTTTTATTACAATTTACAACACACAACGTAACACTATATTATCTAAGTTGTGTCATCTTAGCTGCCTCAGTTGGTGATAAAAATCTCAAAACTGAATTCTTGAAAGAAAACTGTCACATGCATACCATAGTTCTAAAATCTTCTGATATATGTTGGCACTTGTAGCATAGTCACCTGACCGAGCAAGAAGCCTCCCCTGTCAACTTAAAGTCAAAGAGTACCAGGTTGATAAGGAAACCAACAAGTAAAAAGAAAGAAGTTCCAAGAAAATGCATGCAAGACAGCGAGAGATAATGTGTTCTAAATTTCTATAGCAACAAAGTTGCATGAAAACTTAAATGTTGGAAACAAAATGATGAAAGGAAACTGTATATATATATAAAGAGAGAGAGAGAGAGAGAAAAGTAGGGCAAGGTGAAAGTACAACCAAAACCATGAGCATAGATGATTAAGCCTTCATTAGAATTCATTTGAATGAGCAGGTGTTATTTATCAGCAGAAAAGCCTATGTGGCCTATAATATTATACAGGCATGCCCCTTTCAGTATTGAGCCCAAAACTTGATAGTCATTATGCTAAGAATTCAAGTTTACATGGCATAATCCTCATAAAGTTGTGTGGAAGTTCCACTTCAACTCTCTAGTGGAATGTAAGTCACAGGTCATCTAGTTTGTTTGCACCTAGTTCCATTTTAACAAATCTCAGTTTCCATTCTAGCTTTCTTTTAGAATACCTCTTTAGTCTTGCCCATAATAACTCACCTTCTATTTACTTGACAAGTTCAGTTTCTCATCCCAAAAACAATGAAGAAATATAATAGCTACACAGAAAATCCATAAGATGTGCATTATCTTATGTATAAATTCAAAAATGTAAAATATTACTATATTGTCAACAGAAGTACTTTTAAGATAAAAAAACCAAGACATAATGTTTCAGAAAATACCTGTATACGTAGCTTATCAACTTCAATCATTAATAGTGATCCCAATTGCCCCGAGAGAATTTCCAATGCATCACCATACTTTTCTTGTTGTTCTAATATGGAAATATAGACCATAAGAGCTGCAACAGAGTTTTTACACAATCAGAGAGGAGATCATTAATGAATGATAGTTGTTCAAATTTTGGCAACAGATATGGAACTCACCTTCAGGCTCATGCAAGCTGTGGGAAGCTACATGCTTCTTAAGTAACCCTTCAGCTAGCATTGCTAGTTTCTCTCCTCCATTGCCACAAAATACCTGCAAGAAGATCAGAGCAAACAAAATAAGCAGCAAAACAAGACATTCCACCCAGGCAAGAAGTGTTTTTCAATAAACAAGCATTCTAAGGGCTGCACATGGGTTGCATGTGGAAATACAGCAAGAAGCTTCTTAAGAGAAATGCTGTTTAGTTTTTTACCCTTTCATGACAGAAATGGACATAACCAAATACATAAACTATACACTAGGCCAGGACCCATTCTACAAAGATCAATTCACAGAAGTAGAACAGATAAAACAAATGCTAGATAAACAATGAATTAGGTCACTAGGCAACACAATCCAGAACACCAAGAGAAAAAAAGGTTACAAGTGCAACCCCACCTGGGCAGCATCAACCTTTTTCTGTTGGGATGAAAAAAAAAACAAGAAGAAAAGAGAGCAAAGGAATGAGGGACAAGAATGGAGAAATCACCTTAATTATTGCTTCAGATAACTAAGTGTTCAATTACAAACTTAGATTACATTGAGTCCATGAGTAAAGTACCAGGAACTGGCATCTCGACATCTAAAATTGATCCAATAGGTAAAGAAGCAGAGTAACATGATGATGATTTAACAGAAAAAGTTTTTTCATGTACATCCAGCAAAAGTTCAGGTAACTCCACTGTAAAGGTGACATCCACAATAAGTACATTGTGAGATGGATGACCAAAGGAATGAGAATGTAATTTGGCTTTGACAAGTGTTAAATTGGAGGACAGAGATCAGATCATAATGGCCTTAGTTTCAGATATTAACTCGCTAAAAAAATAAAAAGAAGGAAAATCTAATACTCCAAGCCCTTAATTTGTCAACATCAAGATTGCTTAGGTGTTCATGTTCCCAGTGAAGCAGTTGGGTGTCAATAAATAACTTGCAAGAGGCAATGAAGGACAAGTTACTCACAGCGTAGATCATAATCTCCCCACAAACTACCCCATGCACTCCAATATGTTATTTGTAAATGGCAAAGCCAAGTTAGCCAACAGTCAAATTTTGTACCATTTACAGTTCTCAAAGTCTTTAAGCGAAAATGTGAGATGCATGCATGAGCTCCCAATTTTATATCTTTTTTTTTTAAAAAAAAAAGGGATTGCAGTGCTTCAAATATGAAACCAGATCAGACTGTTGAACCGCTGCAACCTTTAACAGATTCAATCTTGGCTTTGCATACTGCAGGTTTTTGGAGCAATCTAAATTGCATGCAAGGATTTTCTTAAGAATTTGTTTTGCTTAAAAAATATCTTGTTCAACACACGTGTCTTCAATTATATTGCATTGTTAAAAGATTTATGGTTACATTCTTCCAGCAAGTAACCTCATCTGTTCATTCCTTTTCTCAATTTTGAATGTTCTGTGTTAGCAGTAATCTAATTGGGCATGAATGCAGACGTTCAAAACTTAACTAAGAGCATGCCAACAACAGCAACAAAGCATTAATCACAAATTGGTCGGAGCCAGCAATAAGGATCCTTTGACACCAATCCACCTCAATATCAAGATTTTGAGCATACAAATTTTCCAAATTCTAAGGTTGCACAACATGAAGCGAGGGTGATATTCATCAGTTAAATCAATGAGCCTTTCACCATAACACCGATAAAAGCTATATAAAACCAATAACTTATAATAATATATGCACTATGCACACACAATGTGACAAGAAATGTTAGTAGCTTAAAGAATAAATACTATAAAATAATGAGCACATGCTTAACAATATACAAGAAGGGAAGGCTGCTATGACCTGTAATTGGATGCTACAAACTGCCCAGAGCAAAAACCTCTCTTCACCAACAAGCTTGTACATTTTGATGGCTGTCTGCCAGATGATGACATCATAGTTAGAAAGCATTAGCCTAATTGTCCCACAATCTGCATCAAGCAGATGTCAGGACATAGCAATGAAGTTCACATATAGCATACAAGAAAAAGAACACTAACCTGCTGCTGCTTCACAAATGAATACTCACGAACATAACAATTGAAAAGTCCCATCATTAGTTCCAAATTGCTTGGAAATTTACTGCAAGCATACTCATAGCATCCAGTAGCCAAATCCACTGATTATATTTAAAGGGTAAAAAAAATTAGAGTCTTCCGATATAATGTATAAAAACAGAGAATCTCGGAGCAGTAAAGATATACTAACAGCGATCAAGCCGTTGAAAAACAATCTGCAATGTACTGAGAGTTAGATCATCCATTAACAAGGAATCATTCTTGTATAAAAGCTCCTTTGCATTTAAGCAAACTGATAATGCCTCATCAGATTTACCCATCCTTTCCAAGATGAGTGATTTTAGCGCCTGCATCACCAGAACACGTCAATTACTCCAAATAACCCACCATTTCAATTCTAATACAATAAACAACATACACCATAACTCTAAAAGTAATTAACTCTAACTATTCCCCAAATAATCCCTCTATCATAAAAACCACATGCTCAAAACCAAACACTAAAGAAGCAAGATTTATAAACATTATAAACAACTGGGATGGCAGCACGACAAGCATTCGCCACTTAATCCCCGGATAAAAAAATGACCAAATGTCTGCACATACATACACGCGCAGGCACAAGCACACCTTGCAAATTTGCTCAGACAAACAAATAACTGAAAAAACTACAATTAATTATGTCAGTTACTAAAGAAAAAAAGCTCAAAGCTAACACCCTAAGCAGAATCCAATTAGCAAAAGTAAACACACAAAATCACTTCACTTTACAGTAATTAGCAATCAAGAGCTGAGTCAATCTAAGAAATATTTGAAGTCTTACGAGTGCGTAAGGTGAATTAGGGCATTTAGCGAGGAGCGAAGTGGAGTGTTTAAGCGCATTCTTGAACTGACGAGAATCGATTGCATCCCAAATCGGTCTCACTCGCCGTTCCGGTATCCCTCCGGCTAACCCAAACTTCGATGCCATTGAAGCTTTTTCTCTTTTCTCGAAATAAATAGGGTTTATTAGCTAGGGTTTCAAATATTTCTTTCTCTCTGTGTAAGTGATCAGCTAACTGACTTTTTTGGTTTCTGTTTGGAGGATATGGTTGTTTTTCAAATGGAAGGAAACCTAGCCAATGAATGAGGGTGTTTGGATACGGGACTGGAAGGGGACTGGACTGGCATGTGATGGTCTTACGCCTGGTTTGTCTGGGCTTTCGTTGATCAACCAACAAATTTTATGGACCATAGTATTTTAAATCAAAGGCCCAGAATGTGTTGGGGCGTTGCTTGATTGGGCTAGCCCCCAGTTAGATTATGGGGATGAATAGACCACGTCATTTTTTTTCTTAATGCATGCCGTTGCTTGATTAGGCTAGAGGCAATGTTTTGTCTTATTATTTTATTTTTTATTTTTTATTTTTTTATTTAAAAAATAATGTATTAGTTGATATTTTTGTGATAATTTTTATATTTAATTTGTTTGTGATGTTTTGTTTTTGTAATGATATTGAATGTTTTTAGTTTTTAAAGAGTAGGGTATAATTCATCTATGATTTTTTCTTATATGTGTGTTGGTTTTTATTACAAATTTTATGTATTTTTCTATTACAAATTTATTTTGATAGAGAAATTCATTAAACACAGTAAGGTAAATTACCCGTGTTGTGATGTTAAATATTTTGATCTTCATTTGTCATTTAATTTTTTTACAGCATCTTAGTATTAGGTTGATGTTTTGTTTTGTAATCATATATATTTTTTTATCATGAAGTTAAATAAAAACTAGTTTAGGAAAAAAAAATTATAACCCCACTAAAGTCCATACCCCGGTTCACAAATTTAGTGTGCTAGCCCGGATTACCCTAGTGCATAGGTTTGATGAGTTCAACCACTGGCCGAATATGCATTTTGGTTTTTAGTTTATTAATTGTTTTTAATAGTTTTTTTCTTGATTTTATCCTTCAATATTTGATTGGTTGGGAAATAAATTGCATGATTTATTTATCTTTTGCTTTCTTTAGGGTTATCATTGTCTCAAATAAGTTTTTATTTTTAGGTTGGTTCTCAATTTTGTAGCCATATATTTTTATCATATAATTAAAAAAAATATTTTATGTATTTTTCCATTTAAAATTGAATTTTGATTCATGAAATCAATCAATTTAATTTGGGTCAACTCCCGCGCGATTTAGTTTAAAACTTGAGTTATGAAAAGAGTTAAGTGAGAGTTGTCACCTAATATTTTGATCACTAGGAACCCTAACTGGTCTCAGAGATCGGGCATGTGACTGATTGCGTAAAGGGAAGATATTAGCACCTTAAATACGCTTTACCTAAGGTAAGCTGCATTGTTTAATTGTCTGATATATGTTAAGGTCTAAATATTGGTTTGTCTATGGTTTAAGAAAAGTCTTCATCAGTAAGGAGATCCTTATCTTATCTGGTAAAAATCTAATTGTTGTAATATCTAATACTGAGAATATGTTTTACGTATAAATTCGTTATCCCCGATACTAAAACAAAGCAAAATATTTTTGGGTTTTTTTTTGAAATATTGGTCTAGTTCTCATGGCTTTAATAAACTGGTTATTAAAGCCAAAATGCATGTTAGAACATATTTTGAATTTTTGTTGTATGAAAATACGATGTGATTTTTTTAAAAAAACTTGGTCGCATGCAAGAAAGCAAGACATTTTTTATATATATAATTTTCTTTTTTGCAACATTTCAGAGAAAGCCGAGTATTTTAATACCGGATTCGTATCTTTACAGTATAAAAATACAAACCAATATTAAGAAAAATTTAGTGGAAAAATACTGGGGAAATCATAAATTTTTTTGAAAGAATTTTGAATTTATTTTTATTTTTTTTTAACTAGATGGACTCGGCCTACTCATTTTGGGCAGTGAACAGTGGAGCACTCTCCCCTGTTCACATGCAACATGAACAGTGGAGGAGTTGGGGACGACGAAGGAGAAGAAGCTGACCTAACAACAATGGCGGTGCTGGTGTTGACAGCAGCAGGCAGTGGCGGTGTTGAGGAAGAATCGCGCGGCGGACGGGGGATTCCAGATGGTGGTTCTTCTTCGTTTTTCTCTCTGTTTTCTTGTGTTTTCTTCTTCTCCTTGTTTCTGTTCTCCTGCTTCTATGTTTCTTTTTCGGTCTCTGATGATGGTGGAGCTGCTGTTGATGGCAGTGCTGCTGGTGCTAGCGGTGGCGGACTGGGAAGCTGAGGCTGGCCGATGGTTCTTTTTTCTGTGTTTTCATTGCCCTCTATTTCTGCCCTCCCTCCTTTTCTTTCTCCTTTTCTTTGTTTTGTTTCAGTTTCTCCTCTGTTTTTCTCCTCAAAAACTCTCCTTTGTTCCTCCCTATTTCCCACAAACAATTCCCCAGTTCCCTTTATTTTTTTTCTTCGTCTATTCGTTCCCTCTGTGTTTTTTGTTGTGCTATGTTTCCGTCTCTCTAAATTGTCCCTGTTCATCTCTTCTGTCTAAACTTTCCTCCTATTTTTTTCTTCTTTTCCCCCCCTCCTTTTTTCTTCTTTGGCTCTCGGTATTTATAGGTAGAGGGAGAGAGGATCACCCTGTCCTGTCCTGTCATGGTGCAGGGCAGGGTGGCGTGGGGCGGCTTTTGCCTTTGCAGAGCATGGTTTTCTTCTTCTTTCGGCATGGTAACAGGGTAAGGAGGCATGAGTTGCATTAATGGTGGCAGGATATGGGATGTGACTTGTCAGGATTTGTGCAAGTGGGAGGGGAAGAGAGTGAAATGGGCGTTGTAGGGGAACAAAATATCTTCTTCCCTTGCCTCTGCATGTGCCCGGGAAGGAGGAGAACAGTGTCGTTCAAAACGACACTGCTTCAGTTTTTTTTTTTTATGAGATTGGAAAAAAAATTGATTTTGAAGAATAACTCAAAAATAAAACATAACAATATATTTTTAAATAAAAATAATTTAAAAAATAATCTTTGTCATAACATTAAACACTCCTCCTCTGGAGTGGATGGAGGCATAACTCAAATGAAGTTGGACCTTCAAAAGAGGATCCCACACCGTTTAATTTACTCATCTTACCAATTAGTATTATTTATCAGATGATGTGCTGAAGCATAACTGCCATATACCACCACGATCATTGACAACCACCATCAATAAATGCGTTGGTTTGACAACATGAAAAATAAACAAGCGAACTGGTCGACATTTTTTTTTGGAGTATCATGTGGTTTTCCTAGACGCAATTGACCAGGCCATAGAGAGAGGCAGCTTCCTCATTTTCAAACGACTCTCCCTCCACTTATCCACCTCTGGCCTCCTCGCTGTCCCCTTCCTATGGGTCCATCGAACCTTCCTTTCGGTACTTCCTCTCGACCCATCTCCACAAGTCACGAGACATGGCACTGCTTTCAGATAAATAAAAGAAAAAATCTCTAAAAAGAAGTTCTGACCAGGGAAAATTACACTCAAACCTTCCAATTTTGGTATACGTTTTAATTAAGTCCTTTTTCTACTGGAAGTTTCAATTACATCAACCATATATCATAATTGATGCAATGCCAACATCCCATTACATTATAAATGTTCATATCATGTGCATCATATTTTCCTAAAAAACAAGTAATTTGATATATTTTTTTAAATTCTCAAATATTCACTCAAATAACCAAAGAATATATATATATAAAGAAAATTTTAAATTAGGTATCTCCAAAATCATAATCTCTAGTAACTCTATGCTAATAACTTAAAGTGATATATTTTTATAAAATAATTACTAAATATTTGGCTCATTTTTATGGAAATAATAAATTATTTTTAATACATCATGTGTTTAAGGTTTTTTTTCTTTCAATAGTGAAAAAAATTGAAACCAACTTGTATATGATGAAATCAAAGTCGTTTCTCATTTTGATTTTATGTAGACTACACACGGCCAATGGCGTATATTTATAAATACAAAACTTGATTCCCATTTAAACCAAAGATTCAAGGATTTATCACTGTGAGCTGTAATTAAAACTTCCAAAAGATGAGAGTCCAAATTGAAACCCATATTACAATTAAAGGATCTTAATTGAGTTTTGCCTAAAGAATAAAAGGGCAAAAAGTAAAAAAAAAACAAATTATTTAATTACCAAAATTGCCACTCAAGAATCTCTTTTCTTTTCTTTTCTTTTTATCCACGTCTGCCGTCCCGTCACTCTCACTCTCAACTCTCTCTCCTCCCTTTAAAACTTGAAAGTTGAAAGTACAAACCGCGTTTTCCAAGGACATTCCCGTCATTGCACCACCCACCCTCCCTCCTTTATTCCCTTCTTCTTCTTGTTCTTCTTCTTCAAAACTGCAACCACCGCTCACTCCAAACCTCCAGAACGCAGCCGTTTAATGCTCTTGCGAACCCTAAACAGCCAAACACAACCTTAAAAGATGGCGGCAGAGAACGGAGAGGAGAAGCTGATCGCTGTAGCACGCCACATAGCGAAAACGCTAGGCCACAACGAGTCAATGGCTGACGATATTTTGCAAATCTTCTCAAAATTCGACGGTCGTTTTTCTCGAGAGAAATTGGCCGATAAATTGACAACAGCAGGACAAGAAGAAGATCCTAGAGCTCTTGATCATACTATCAAGTCCTTAGAGCGTCAGATCTCGCAGTACGTCGCCGCCGACCACCCGATCTGGTCTGACTCTGCTGACTCCTCCGCCTTCCTTGACTGCGTCGACGAGTTAATTTCAACTGTGCGTGGACTCTCCGCCTCCAGTTCCGCCGGAGCGTATTTGGCACGAGCTGAGGATCTTCTTCAGCAGACTATGTTTCGGCTGGAAGAAGAGTTCCGTCTCTTAATTGAACGTGGTGGTGAGTCTTTTGAAACTACTAGATCTTATAATAACGGTAACGGAGAGTTAACGGAGGATAATAGTAATTTATTGTTTGATGATTCTGACGAGGATGATCATGACTATAGTGATAGTGAAATTCCGGTAGCGCAACGGTTAAGTAATTATGACGTCATAATTGATGCATTGCCGTCGGGGATTATTAACGATTTGCATGAGATAGCGAAGAGGATGGTGGTTTCGGGGTCTGGTAAAGAGTGTTCACACGTGTATAGTAGTTTCCGTAGGGAGTTCTTGGAAGAAAGCCTGTCGAGGTTAGGTTTAGGGAAATTGAGCAATGAAGAAGTGCAAAAGATGCAATGGCAAGAATTGGAGGATGAAATTGATAAGTGGATAAAAGCGGCAAATGTTTCCCTTCGGATTTTGTTTCCAAGTGAGAGGAGGTTGTGTGATCGGGTGTTTTATGGGTTGGGTTCGGTGAGTGACTTGTCATTTATGGAGGTTTGTAGGGGGGCTGTGGTTCAGATTTTGAATTTTGCGGATGCGATTGCGATAGGGAGTAGGTCGCCTGAGAGGTTGTTTAAGGTTTTGGATTTGTTTGAAACGATGAGGGATTTGATGCCGGAGTTTGAGTTTAATTTTAGTGATCAGTATTGTTTGGTTCTCAGGAATGATGCGTTGGGGATATGGAAGAGGTTAGGGGAGGCGATAAGGGGGATTTTTATGGAGTTGGAGAATTTGATTAGGCGGGATCCAGCTAAAGCTCCGGTGCCTCGTGGAGGGCTTCATCCAATCACACGATATGTGATGAATTATTTACGTGCTGCGTGTAGGTCAAGAGAGTCGTTAGAGCTGGTCTTCGAGGAGAGTGTGAATGTTGCTCCATCAAAAGATTCTACTTTGTCTTCATTGTCGGTTCAAATGGCATGGATTATGGAGTTGTTGGAGAGTAATTTGGAAGTGAAGGCAAAGATTTATGGGGATACTGCCTTGTGCTCTGTCTTCTTGATGAATAATGAGAGGTACATCGTGCAAAAAGTGAAGGATAGTGAATTGGGTTTGCTGCTCGGGGATGATTGGATAAGGAAACACACTGCAAAAATCAAGCAATACCTTTCGAGTTATCAGAGAAGTTCCTGGAACAAACTTTTGGGGGTATTGAGGGCAGATAGTAGCCCTGTGGCTGCTAATGTTGGAGGAAAGTCCATGTCTATGAAAGACAGGATTAAGGCATTTAATTCTCAGTTTGAGGAAATTTATAAATCTCACTCCCAGTGGATCATATTTGATGAGCAGCTAAGAAATGAGCTGAGGAACTCTTTATACAATCTAGTGATGCCAGCTTATAGAAACTTCATTGCAAGGTTTCAAAATGCTCCGGATGTTGGAAGGCATGCCGATAGGTATATTAAGTACACTCTGGAGGATATTGGCACCCAGATTAACGAGTTGTTTGAGGGAGTGAATGGATCCGCAGGTGGCAGGAAATGAAGGTAAGCCACTGCTTGTTGTACTATTGTGTATGAACTGGAGGAAAGTTTGTGAATTTTGGTGTTGTATGGATGTAATTAATGATTGTTGCCCTTAACTAGATATTTGAATGTGTTCATCACATTTTATTTTGCCTTTACCTTTGTCAATGAAAATTATGGATGCATGCTATGATCAATCAAGATGGTGTTCTGATTCCCATATGAATTGTATTTTTGTTTTTCTCTTTCTATGATCAAGGCTATTATACATTTGATTATAGTTATTACATGGAAACCAGCTTTATGCTGTTAATCTTATACCATAACCCAATCGCTGTATGCTGTCAGCTATCTATTCCGGCCTTGCATAATCTCACTTGTACACACTGGTAACTTGTAAATAGTGGAATATCCAATTGAAAAGCAGACTACTTTTTAAATAAATCTGGGTTTAGTTTAGGTATATGATCTCGTATAAATTGTCAAAATACACTTGTCACTTGTCAGGATTAAGCATTACAATTATTACTACTATATGATGGCTGCAAGTTCATATCTTACTCTTCTTCCAAGCTTGAAGTAGCATCCTTGTGATGAGTTGAAAACTGGCATTTTAGAGAGGCAGTGTTATTAGTTTGTTCCCACTTCTGGGGAGGATGAATCGAGAGCTTGCTGAGAGCTGACGCTATTTATGCAAGCCCATTCCTTTCCAGAGTAGTAGTGAGGTTCGACTTTTGATTCATGATAGCAAATATTTGAAATTGATTATTAGTTTGTGAATGAAGGATAATCTTTACCAATGATTCAAATATAATTTTTTTGTTTTATGCCCCTTCTGGGTGAGAAGTTAAATTAATGGAGGTGTTAACAACAGAAAACAATGATCATATAGCATTTGATTATCTCTCCTACAACCTAGCAGTAAACGTGGTCAGAAACCTCTCTTTGACAGTCAATTCCCTTTAATCTGTTGGTCTCCATGCCAAAAGTTTCTATGTTCATAGTGATTAAATGAGCGTATTCCTTTGCCATAGCCTACCACCAGCACTGAATGTGATCTCTCCTTTTACCAATTGTAATGCTTATTACGGAATTGATGCATATCTTTTGATAAAATTTTTACTGAATTTTGCAAAAACTCACCATGCAATTCGGCTACTTTCAGAATTGAGTGATAGGCAATTTTCTTTAACCTAGTGGCCGAGATCTAGAAGTGGTCAAAAACCTTTCCATGATGGAAAACGGTCTTAATCTGTAGGTTCCCCAAGTCAAAAGATAATAGGTTCAGAGTGTTTAAATCAGCACAGCCCTTAGTCATACTCTTATCATTAAAACCGAATTATTAGCTCACCTGTCGTTGGATTACCCATTTGGCTCTTTAAGTTGTTGCAAGTCTAATACTTTATCAGGGATAGCAAAGTATTACTATGAGATCTGATTGATAGTGCAAAGAAACATAGAATATCATAACTTATTTCTCTTTTTAAAATTGCCCCCTTCTTTGTGGAGTATGAAGTGTTTAAAAAGTTACAGTACAAGCTGAGAGAAGCTGTGATCATATGGGATTGAATCGGGAAATGATATTTTTCTCTAGATATTCGGTTAGGAACTTGTAGGCTGATTCACTTGGATGGATAGCATCCCAAAACATGAACTGAGAAGCATTTCCACATGTTGGTGTCGCTTTGTTACAGGTTGATCCTGCTTCAACAACCCCTGTTCCGCAGCACCCTTTATGTGTCTCGACAAAACCTGTCGTGTAACTTCAAATATTAGTAAACTAGGCTTAATGCAAGAGAGAGGCTCGAACCCAGGACCCCTTATGTAGATGCCGTTTGAGCTACAGGCTCATTTTCATTGGCTATACCATGCTTGATTACATCAATGTATAGCAGATTGGACACGGATCTACTAGCTCTATATATGGTCATTTTCTAAGGGGTCTGTCTCTCTTGTCTGTTGGTCCATAAATGACTTGTAAGGTCTCTTTGTAAGTCAGTTGAGTCCTTGAGTCTGATCTTTAATTTCTATTGTCCTGATGGCTAAAATTTTCTGAACATACATCAGCATTGCTCAGTGTTTAAATGAAGGGGACCAACCCCGTTTGTTGTTTGGTGCAACCAAAGCATTAATTAGTCCAGCCTAGTAGTTTAGCTTTTACCATAATACATGTTATATTTTGTCAAAACAGCTAATCCCCTTTCTTTCCCCCCCATTTTTGAGAAGACAGCTTACCGTATTTTTGTGGCTGGGAAACCATGTCAGATAATGGGTCGTAAATGTCTGCATAGAGAATTCTGCTTCCTGGAAGTGATGACTGCAATGGAGGTAGTAACCTTTTAAGTTTTTTATTATAGGCTTGACAGTCTGAATTTTGATCTTCTAGACATGCTAGATTCCCTGAACTCCCATATCTTGTGACTATCTGAATAGGCAAACACCCAATTGGAGGAAGGCCAGCAATCGCCATTAAACGGCCACCAAGATTGTACAGTTCCTGTGAACATTACCATCAGAAGTTACCCGAGAAAATGTCGGCAGTTTTATGCTTGAAAATACTCTAACCCTAGAATTTGATTGTGCAAAGCTAGATAGATGCCTGCATTCATGCATACCTGCACAAAATTTTGTAAAGAACTCAGCAGAAAATCATGATAACCACTGATACTGTTGAACTGATACCGTCTTGTGGGTATATCATAATAGTTGTAAATCAAGTCATTAGTGCCTGAACTAACAATGATGAAAGCTCTGCCAAGTATCTTCTTGGCCTCCTCTTCTCCAACAATTCCCCTGAGTCTTGTAATATAGTTCTGGAATAACTCAAGTTGCTCGTACATTGGGATGGCTCCGGATGCCACCGTCGTCATGACGTCGTATCCTGATCCTGCCGAAGCAAAACACACGCCGGTGCGAATATCGTCATCGGTTAGGCTTGGACTGAGGACAGGCGGAACAGTTTCTTCCATCCCGAGGATGCTGGCTGTAAAGTCAGGAATGAGTTTTCCGTTAGAAAACCTTCCTGTAGGAACGTGGCCTGGAAAATCTCGGCCATACGGTGGATGGTCACTTCTGAACACTGTCTTCACGTAGTTGTTGTTACCAGTATCAACCGTCGAATCGCCGAAGATAAGAATGCTGGAGAATTTGGGCAAGGTTGCAGCCCCGCTGAGGTTGCATATGGTCGCTAATGTGAGGAAGAGGAGGGCAGGTGCCATTGTTGATTGATTAACATGGTGAGATTACTTTGTATTTATAGAGAATAAGAGAACTGTTGTCTTTAGCAGTTTCATGCCCTTTTTACATATGAAGAAAATGGCTGAAATTAAAATCTCCCCAGCTACCTTGCCATGTAATATTAAAGAGAATTAAAGAAGAGATAAAGCCTGCATCCTTCTTCGGTCAATGAATTTGACTTGTGGATCGATTTCTCATGTGTGAAACTGTTGGGTTATATCCAGGTACAATTACACTTGCTTTAGCAATCAATGTATCCTCGAGTTGGCTTGTTTATTATATATACTGAAATTTAACTCCTTTTTATTTTCTTTTCAAATCAAGTTTTAAGCAAACAATTCATATTAAAAGAATCTAACTGGACTTGGAAAAGCAATGTAGCTCCAAGCCGAAGTACATTATCTATTAGAACAATGTAATGATATTTTTGCTCTTTTATATAAAAAAAAAAATTAACATTAGCTTTTAAGATATTAATTTTTTTTTACATATTCATTAGTCATTGCTAAAATAAACGAGGACATATAAGTTTTTTTCCACTTTAATCGCATAGTGAAACGATAAAAATGACATTGGAAGTAAAAAAAATCAAAACTTACATGAGAGTGATACTTTTGTATTTTCATAATGTTTTATTATTATTATAATATCAATCGAGGAGCAATTTGATATTTAAATAAATATAAAAAATAATAAATAATTAAAAAGCACAACAAAATGATCAAAATACCTTTAAAAGTAAAAAATTTAAACTGGAGTTAAGGTTTGTTTTTGTCTTTTCACAACGGTTTTTTCATTATTATTAAGTTAGCTTAAGGACGATTTAGTGTTTGACTAAATATAAAAAATAAAAATAAAAAGAATAAAAATATGGGGCGCTTGACCATGCTTCCTGGTGAGTGGGAGGCGCTTGCACTCTTTGAACGACGCGTGCGACACCTCCCAATATCCAAAAACACTATTTCATCGTGTAATTGGAAGTGTTGCCGTGTTCTTGTTTTTTTTTGAGAGGCACGAGTCAGTGTTGATAGTATGGTTTATCTCTAGTGAAACTTTCTACATCCCTTCTTTTCTCTCTTCTTCCTAGAAAATTATAACTTGACT
>Ga0307515_10007592_pt1 | contig 21409 bp, 12 predicted proteins | sample 17_EM_MG_FD_194513 | JGI IMG/M metagenome (GOLD analysis project Ga0307515, IMG submission 194513) | Populus trichocarpa ectomycorrhiza microbial communities from riparian zone in the Pacific Northwest, United States - 17_EM | ecosystem: Host-associated > Plants > Roots > Unclassified | place...
GATCTTGAACACGAAGTTCGATACGTCGCTTGCGCCGAGCGCCGTGGAGATCGCGGTGGCGGCGCCGGTGAACGGCGACGAGACCTGGAGCGCCTGCGCCGGGCCGCTCGCCGCGGGCGTGGTCGACATCGCCACCAGGGCTTGCTGGTTCTGCGGGTAGAACAGGTACGCGAACTGCGGAGGATGGGTGAGCGGGATCGAGGTCTGCGTCTGGAGCACGAAGCTGTCATAGCTGCGACCGGTCGCGTGCAACTCCACCACCTCGCCGGCGGCAGCAGTATGCTTGATTCCGAGCAGACCCTCGATGCCGAGGCCGCTCCATCGCGGCGAGAAGTCGAAGTTGGGTGCGTCGGCCTCGTCGAACACCGTGCGCTCCTGCAACACGAACTCGCGATAATTGGAGGCGCGACTCAGCACGTGGACCTCGACCTTCTGGCACTTGGTATTTCGCCGCTTCACGCAGTAGAGATCGCCCGGCGTGACGGTACTGAAACTGAAGCTGAAATCGTCGGCCTGCGACAGCGGGATCGCGGTTCCGGACTGGTGGACGAACTCGCTGTACCCCGAGGATCGCGACATCAGATGAACTTCGACGGTCCCGGTGCCCGTGTCGCGCGTCTTGATCGCACCAAACAGCGTATCCAGCGGGCTGAAGCCGTAGGTGAAGCCGTAGGTGAAATCGCCCGCCTGCGCCAGATCGATGGCCGATGCCGCGTGGAGGTCGAAGGCGGAGTAGCCGCCCGCTCGACTCAGCTCGTGCACTTCCACCTTGTGGCTCGCCGCATTCTTGATCTTGATACAACCGATGCCCTGCATGCTGACTCCTTGTGAGGAATGGGGCCGGTTCGCGACCTGCTTCCCGCCCACCGCCACTCCAGTGATGACTCGCCTACGTTGCGGCCGCCGCACGGTAACGGAGATCATTGCAGCCACGCGCATCTCGCTGCGAGGCCGGACGGAGATGTCATCCAGTGCGAGTAACTCGCGACGATGGTCGCCGAGTTTGCCACCCGACGCGGGCACAGGTCCGGGTCTGGAGCAGGAGCTGGCTCGACGCACAGTCAGGCGATGGTAAGACGCGGCGGGTTCCCTGTAACGAACCGCGATGTTCCTGGCGGCGACACGGATCACCGATGGTGGTTCGCATGCCCTGTCAGGTCGGCAATGCGCACGGCCGTGCACAAGCTGTCTGCGCAGCGGCCGCGCGCTGGAAGTGCACGCGAAGTGCACGCGCGCGCCGTGCCGTGCGCACGATCGCGAGGCAACCGCGCGCGGGGTCGCCGGGTCGGACTCGACAACACTGCTGCCACCGAGCGCTTCGTCCAGGAGGCCGGACAGCTCGGAATCATGACATCGGGTGCTCCGTCGCGGGCGCCGCGTCGAGGAGCTGGATGTGAAGCGCTCGTGGCTGGTCGTCGCTACATGCCTGTGGTCCGCGAGCACGGCACTCGCACAGAACATCGAGCACGTCGAGGTTCGCGGTAACCGTCGCGTCGACGCGGAGGCGATCCGCGCCGTCGTCGCGACGAAGGCCGGGCAGACGCTCGACCCGGAGCGGCTGCGCAGCGACCTGCGCGCGATCTGGAAGCTCGGGATGTTCTCCGACGTCCAGGTCGTCGTCGACGACCGGGGCTTGCCCCCGGGCGGCAGCGGCGCCGAAGGGCGGCGCGGTTTGATCGACGACCGGGGCTTGCCCCCGGGCGGCAGCGGCGCCGAAGGGCGGCGCGGTTTGATCGACGACCGGGGCTTGCCCCCGGGCGGCAGCGGCGCCGAAGGGCGGCGCGGCTTGATCGACGGCGACGTCGTCGCGTTCGAGGTCGTCGAGCGGCCCGCGATCCGCAAGATCCTCGTCGCGGGCAACCACGAGCTCGCGCTCGACAAGATCGACGAGGTCATCGAGCTCAAGCGCGATGCCGTCGTCGACGAGATCGCGATCCGCAAGTCGCGCGACAAGATCGCCGATCTCTACCGCGCGCAGGGTTTCCTGTTCGCGACCGTCGACAGTGCGCTGCTCTCCGCCGACAGCGGCAAGGTCGATGTCCAGTTCACCGTCGACGAGCATGCGAAGATCACGGTCTCCGACATCGCGTTCACCGGCAATCGCGCGATCACCGGTGACGAGCTGCACAAGCAGATGTCGACGAGCCCGCCCGGTGCGCTGTCGTTCATCACCGGCGCCGGCGTGTTCCGCCGCGACGAGCTCGAGCGCGACCTCGCGATGCTCACCGGCTACTATCTCGACCACGGCTTCGCGACCGTCAAGATCGCGCCGCCCGCGCTGCAGCTATCGCGCGATGGCAAGCGGATGACGGTGACGATCGCGATCGAGGAAGGGCCGCGGTTCGACTACGGCGCGATCGACGTCACGGGCGACCTGCTGGGCACCCCGGCGCAGCACCTCGCGCTGATCCGCGGCCGGCCCGGCGCGCTGTTCGTGCGCGCGATGGTCGAGGCGGACCGGAAGTCGCTCGAGGTCCACTACCAGGACCTCGGGTTCGCGAACGCGAGCGTGGTACCGCGACCGCACGTCGACGCGGCGCACCACCGGGTCGCGGTCGACTTCGAGATCGTGCGCGGCAAGCGCGTGGTCATCGAGCGCGTCTCGATCCGCGGCAACGCCAGGACGCAGGACAAGGTGATCCGCCGCGAGCTGCGGATCGCCGAGGGCGAGCTGTTCAGCGCGACCAACCTCGAGCGATCGCGGCAGCACGTGATGGCGCTCGGCTACTTCGAACGCGTCGCGATCTCGACGCACCGCGGGAGCTCCGACGACATGCTCGACATCGAGGTCGAGGTCCGCGAGCGCTCGACCGACACGTTCCAGGCCGGCGCCGGGTTCTCATCGACGGACTCGTTCCTGGTGCAGGGCCAGGTCGCGATGCAGAACCTGCTCGGCCGCGGCCAGTCGCTGTCGGGTCAGCTGCAGCTGTCGGGCGTGCGCCGGTCGTTCACGCTGCACTTCGTCGACCCGTACTTCCTCGACAGCCAGTGGACACTCGGCACCGAGCTCTACAGCCAGTCCGTCAGCTTCGGCGCGTACGCGCGCACCTCGACAGGGGGCTCGCTGACGCTCGGCTACCCGCTGGCGGATCACCTGCACGGCTTCCTCACATATCGGCTCGAGAACGTGGGCATCACCAGCGGCTTCAGCGGATTTGCCGGTCTCGGCGCCACCGTGTCGCACTTGCCGGCGCAAGGCACCGCGAACCTGCTGCGCGGCGGGTGGACGTCATCGATCCGCGGCTCGCTGGCCTACGACACCCGCGACAACCGACTGTTCCCGAAGACCGGCGAGTACGCGACCGCGTACGCCGAGTATGCCGGCCGGTTGACCGGATCCGAGAACGCGCTCGTGCGCTACGGCGGGTTTGCGCGGCGCTACCAGCGCCTCGGACCATTCGCGCTGCGACTCAACGCTGAATTCGGCGTCACCCGGTCGCTCGACGGTCGCGGCGTGCCGCTCACCGAGCGCTACCTGCTCGGCGGGATCTCGGATATCCGCGGCTACGAGCCGCGATCGCTCGGCCCTCACCTGTGGTCGCAGCGCGCGGGCGATGTCGGCCGCCCGCTCGATCCGCTGGCGATCGGCGGAAACCTGCAGGTCATCGGCAACGCCGAGCTCGAGTTTCCGCTCCTCAAGGACCTCGGCGTATCCGGAGTCGTGTTCTTCGATGTCGGCAACGCCTACAACCTCGAATCGAGGTTCTGCAGCCGCCCGGGCTCCGATGCGTGCACCAGCGGCTTCGATGCCATCGGAAGTCTCCGCAAGTCGGTCGGCCTCGGGGTGCGCTGGCTGTCGCCGCTCGGTCCGCTCCGCTTCGAGTGGGGCCTCCCGCTCGATCTCAAAGCCGGCGAGAAGGCGGGTGGACTCCAGTTCTCGATCGGCGGCTCGTTCTGACATCGCCGCCGAACGCGTACCCGGAGCTCGAGCACCAGCCTGCGCGGAAGCGCACGGCTCGCAACGGACGTCGGACGCTCCCGCGCGAGCCGATCCTGGATCGCCGTCGGCGTGAACCCTCGGTTCGCCGAGCTCGGTCGGCTGTGTTGCGGGCGCATTGCCGTCCCGTATCAGCGCCACCGTCGAGTCGAGCCGGGAAGCGCGCCTGCGCGCTGGGTGATCCGACGTTCAGCTCCATCCACGGAACACCGGCGCGGCCAGATCGTGCGCACAAAACAGCTACAGTTGCGGCGCTGCTGTGCGTTCGCGACATGGACTCCGATCTCAAATACTCAAATTGTCATGCGGCCATTCCGGCATATTTATTGATTGCGCGTGGCGCTTCAGATGTGGCCGAGAGGACTGCCGCTCATCCCGGTGCTTGCCGCTGCCGCCCTGGGACCGATCGCGGCTGCACAGGCCGACCCGTCGGTAGCCTTCTTCTACGGCAAGCCGGTGCCGGTGGCCGAGCTCGGCCGGTTCGATTGGGTCGTGGTCGAGCCCGACAACCTCGGCGCGCGGGGCCTCGAGGAGCTGCAGAGTGCCGGCGTCCGCGTGTTCGCCTACCTCAGCCTGGGCGAGGCCGCACCCGACGCGGTCGATCCGGGCTGGATCCTCGGACGGAATGCGCCGTGGGGCAGCGTCGTCGTCGACCCGCGTGCCGGCGGTTGGCGCGGGCAGGTCCTCGCGCGCGTCGACGCACTGTACGCGCGCGGCTATCGCGGCCTGTTCCTCGACACCCTCGATAGCTATGCGATGGTGCTGCGCGCGGACGAGCGGCGCACCGCAGCGGCGGCGATGGCCGGCCTGATCCGGGAGCTCGGCCAACGTCATCGCGATGTGCAGCTGTTCTTCAACCGCGGCTTCGAGCTCCTGGGCGAGGTCGGGAGTCGCGCCAGCGCCGTCGCCGCCGAATCGCTGCTGTACGGCTGGGACGCCGCCGCCCGGCGCTACGTCGACGTGCCGGCGGCGGAGCGCGCGTGGCTGACCGACAAGCTGCACGACGTCGCGAAGCGGTTCGGCATCCCGGTCGTCGTCATCGATTATCTGCCCGAATCGCGGCGCGCGGACGCACGTGCGGCAGCCGGGCGCATCCGGGAGATGGGCTTCGTGCCGTGGATCTCGACTCCTGCGCTCGACACGCTCGGGGTGGGCGCGGTCCAGATGCCGGCCGCGCGCGTGTGGCTGCTCCACGACAGCGCGGAGGCGCACAACCCGGTCATCGAGCTGATCGCCGAGCGCCTGCGGGCGCTCGGCTGCGCGGTCGATTACCTCGACGCGCGCCGCGGGCTGCCGGGCACCTCGCCAGGCGCCCGTCGCGCGGGCATCGTCACGTGGTTCACCGACGATGACCTGCCCGAGTCACTCGGTTACCCGCGCTGGCTGGCGCGACAACTCGAAGCTGGGTCGCGCGTGGCCATGTTCGGGCGACCGGGCTTTCCCGCCTCGAAGCCGCTGCTCGCCAGGCTGGGGCTAGCCACGGCGCCGGCGAGCGCGGCGCGCGCGGTGCGCGTGGTCCGGCGCGATGGCCTGATCGGCGCCGAGACCGAGCCGTTGCTGCGCAGCCGCGGGCTGCTCCGCTGGCATGCGGTCGGGCCCGAGGTGGCCGTCCACCTTCGCATCGAGGACGCGGACGGCCGCCTCATCGATCCGGTGGTGACCGCGCCGTGGGGCGGTCTGGCGCTGCAACCGTATCTCCTCGAGGTGGGCTACCAGGGGCGGGCGCGATGGATCGTCGACCCGACGGCGTTCCTGCAGATCGCCCTGGGGATTCCAGGCGCCGGCGCGACGCACGATCGCTGCGAGCCCGACACGCACGGCGGGCAGGACTAGCGCCGTGTCCCTGCGTGTCCCAAGAGTTCGGCCTCGCCTTCTCACGCCCCTGGTGACATTCGTGCTCGTCACCGCGGTGTCGGGCGGTCTGGTCGGGCTCCGGCTCGAGTCCTGCGGGTGCGCACCGGAGCTCGCCGAGCCGGGGCGCGATCCGCTCACGGAGGCCTACCTTCGCGCGTACGTCGCCGGGCACCCCGAGGACGCCGCGATGCGCACGCGGCTGGGGCGGGAACAGCTCGCGCTGGGCAAGCTCGCCGACGCAGAGCAGACGCTGGCTGCGCTCCCCGCCGAGAACCGGCCGCCGGAGGTGGTGCAGCTCTGCCTGGAGGTCTCGCTCGCCGCCTGGCGCGCGGCACGCGAGGGAACGCCCGAGCGCGCCGACGCCGCGGCCCGGGCGCTCGCCCGTCTGGGGGCGCAGCTCTCGCGACGCAGCTCGAGCCTCGACGAGCTCACCCGGGTGGCCACGGCGGCGCGCGAGCTCGGCCGCTCGGATCTCGCGGCGCGTACCGGGGAGCGAGCCGCCGCCCTCGACCGCAAGCGATGCTCGGCGTGGTTCGTGGGCGCGGCGCGCGACTTCCTCGCGGCCGGCGACCCGGCGAGCGCAGCGGCGAGCCGGCTCCGCGCCTACGACTGCGACCGCGATGGCCCGCTAGCACGGACGCTGGCGCTCGATGCGCTCGATCTCCAGATCGCGGCGGACCACGGGGCCGACGCGCTGCGATTCGCAGCGCGGCTGGTCGCGCGGTTTCCCGACGACCGCCAGATCCTGGCCCGCGCAGAGGCGCTGGCGCTCGCCAACGCAGACCCCGCCGGGGCTCGACGGTTCGCGACGCGCCTGCTCGACCTCGGGGCCGCGGACGAGGCCGTGCTCGGGCGCCTGTTCGATCTCGATCTGGCCGCCGGCGATCTGCCCGGCGCGCTGCGCATCGCGGAACGGCTGGTGGGACTGGCGCCCGCCGATCCGCGGTTCCGGCGGCTGGTCGCGCGGGTCGCCGACTGGGCCGGGCAGCCGCGCCTGGGGCTCGCGCAGTGGAGCTGGCTCGCGCGGCGAGGTGACCCCGCCGGCCTCGAGCAAGGGTTGCGGCTCGCCCATGCTCTCGACGACGATACCGCGCTCGCCGAGCTGCTCACGCAGAAGGCTCGTCGCGAGCCACTCGCCGAGAGCCAGCTGGCGGAGCTGGCCGGCGCGTTCGAGCACCTCGGGTCGCCCCGGCGGGCTGCGTCGCTGCTGGAGGATGCCGCCCGCCGGTCGGCAGGCGACGCGGCGTGGCAGCAGCTCGCCGCATTTCACGAGCGGCGGCGCGATCTCCCGGCGGCGATCGCCGTCTTGACCGAGATGGCGCGGCAGCGTGGCGCGAGTCTGCCGCGGTCGCTCCGCATCGCGAGGCTGGAGTGGGCGTCCGGACGCGCCGACGCGGCGCTCGCCGAGCTCGGCGGATGGAGCGAGACCGCCGACCGTGGCGAGACCGAGTACTGGCAGCTACTCGCCGAGCTGGCCTGGCAGCAGGAATCGGACGACCTGGCGATGCGCGCCTATCGCGCGCTCTGGCAGGACGACAACCAGGACGACAAGATCGACCCGGTCGGAGCCGAGCGGCTCATCATCCTCAGCCGCGAAGCCGGGCGCCCCGCGGACGCGATCCGCTACGGGCGCGAGGGCTGGGATCGGCTCGGCGAGCCGCGCCTGCTCCTCCTGGCGATGGACGAGGCGGCAAGCACCGGGCGGTGGGACGAGGTCGCCCGGCTCCGGCATCGCGCGGCGCGCGCCGAGGACCGCTTCGCCGGGTTCATGGCCTACTGGCTGCTCTGCGCACAGCTCGACGTCCGGTCGGGACGAGTCGCCGACGCGTCGCGAGACTACCGGCGCGCGCTGGCGATCGACGGCGGCTCGGCGGCGGCGCGCTCCGGCCTGATCTGGCTACTGAGCGATGGCCGCGACCGCGAGGCGCTGTCGCGCACGCTCGCGACCTGGGCGGGCGATGCCGACGACGACCCCGGGCTGTGGCGCGCCTACGCGGCCGGGCTCGAACGGCTGGGCCGCTCGCGCGAGGCGCTGGCGTTCTACCGGCGCGAGGCGGATGCCGCGCCCGACGACGGTGACGCGCGCGCGCGCTACCTCGCCGCGATCCACCGGACCGAGGCGTCCGCGGCCGCGACGCCGACCGCGGCGCCGGCAACGGCGCCCACCATGGTCACCGCCGAGCTGGGGTTGGTCACGCTGGGTCCGGTCACGCTGCGCCGGTTCGGTGCCACGGGCAGGACCGCGGTGCGGAGCATCGAGCTCGAGCTGCGCTCGACGCTCACGCGGGTCTCCGACGATGCTCGCGCGCCGGCGCTCCACCGCGACGCCGTCGACGTCCTCGGGGGTGCCACGCTCGCGGCGCTCGGCGGTCGCGCCGAGCTCCTCGGCGGCGCCAGCCTGCAACGCGATGGAGCCGTGCCGAGGGCACAGGTAGCGTACACCCGCGTGCTCGCACCCCGCGCGCAGATCCGCCTCGAGACCGCGATCAACGATGTCGCGCCAGAGTCCGCGAGCCTCCTGATCGAAGCCGTGCGGACGCGCGCCGGCGGATCGCTCGCGCTGGGCTCGGATCGCTTCTACGGGCGCGTCGCCGGCGAATGGAAGACCTGGTCGACCCGCACCGGGACCTGGCTCGGCCGAGGTGGCGCGGGCAGCGTCGAGCTCGGGGTTCACGCGCGCCGCGCGGATCCCGAGGTCAACCTGCGACTCCAGGGCGGATACCAGCGCAACGAGGTCGCCGTGGCGATGCCGGACGCGCCGATCCTTCCCGACGAGCTGGCGTCGCTGGGGGTCGGAGCGGGGGCGCCGCGGTGGAGCGTCGGCCGGGCGTGGCTGCTGCTGGACGCATGGCTCGGCTGGATGGCGCCGCCCCACCGCGCCGCCTATCGGCTGCAGGGCGGGCTCGCGATCGAACCGTTCGCGGGGGCCGAGCTCTCGCTGGTGGGCTACGGGGCGAACGACAACTGGGTGATCGGCCGCGGCGAGCTCGGGATGACCGCGTCGCTGGCCTATCGCTTCCCCCAACCAAGGTCATGAAGGTCCGTTCCGTGCCCGACGACACCTGTGGTCTTGAAGACGAGCGACGTTTCGACGACGCCGAGGTGGACAGCCAGGAGCCCACGCCGATCTGGCGGGCATGGCTGGAGATCGCGGTGCTGGCCACGCTGGCCACCTCGGCGTCGTTGACCCTCCACCTGGGGTTCCCATGGCTCGCGCTCGGCCCGCTCCTGGTCGGCTTGCGCTACGGCTCGGGCCCCGGCGTCGCCTGCGCCGCGGCCCAGGTGGCCGCGCTGATGGTCGCCGCGCGCTGGCGCGTCGCGATCGAGGCGCCCGGCGGCCAGGCGATCCTCGGATGGCTGATCGCGGGCCTGGTCCCGGGCCAGTTCCGCGACGCGTGGACCCGCCGTCTCCACCGGCTACAGACGCATGCCCGTCACGCGCACCAGCGCCTCCGCGGTCTGGCCCGCGCCTACCACCTCATGGCGGCCTCGCACGACGACCTCCAGCGCGAGATCGTGGGCAGCCCGTCGAGCCTGCGCTGCGCCCTCGAGGCGTTCGCGCGCGAGGTGGTCGAGTCGCCGGACGGCGGCGCGATCGAGCCGCTCGCCGAGCGTATCCTGTCGGTGCTCCGCACGCATGCCGCGGTGCGCGCGGCCACGCTGCATCTGGTCGATGCGGGCGGTCGCGCCGGGCCGGCAGTGGCGACGCTGGGGACCGCGCCGAGGTGCGACGACGATCCGTTGATCCGCGACGCGGTGCGATTCGGCGAGGTGGTGAGCGTCCGCGATCTGCCCGGGTGTTCCGGGACGCTCGTGGCGATCCCGCTGGCGGACGTCGCCGGCTGCGTGCACGCGGTGGTGGCGGTGCACGAGCTGCCGTTCCTGGCTCTCCACCAGGACACGCTCACGCTGTTCGCGGTACTGGGTGGGCGCCTCGGCGATGTCATGGCGAGCGCGCGCGATGCCGCTCGCGCCGTCGAGGCCAAGCCGCGGCGCGCGTTCTGCGCGAGCGTCGGTCGTGCGCTCCAGGAGCTCCGCCGCCACGGGATCCCCGCCGCGCTGGCGATCGTCGAGCTGGAGGGGTCTCCGACCGAGACCCATGTGCCGCGGCTCCTGGCGCGCTGCGTGGCCGCGCACCGGCGACTCACCGACGATGCCGAGATCGTCATCGGTCGCGGCAGGACGGTGCGGGTCGTCATCCTGCTCGAGCTGACCGGCGCGAGCGGCCTCGCGAGCTACCTCGCCCGGCTCGAGCAAGTCGCGCGCACCCGCGCCCACGAGCTCGGCTCTCGCTGCGAGATCCGTCTCCGGGGCTGGTCGCTCGAGGATGTGCCGCTGCCGAGGCGCGGACGCCCGCTCGAGGCCGGTCTCGCCGCGTTCTTGAACAACGCGGAGATCCCGTCGGGCACGTCGCTGTCCAGGAGGCGCGATGGCCTCCTGGCGTGACATCGCGCTGGCGACCGGCGTGGCGCTCGAGGCGGCCGCCGTGATCGCGGCGCGCGACGGGATGGCCGCGCTCGCCCTGGCGGCGCACCTCGGTTCGTGCGTCGGGATCGCGATCGGCCTGGGCGGCCGGCTGCCCGCAGGTGCCGCTGTCGGGAGGCTCGCCTTCGCCATGGCGCTGTTTCTTCCGATCCTGGGTGCGCTCGGATGGATCGCTGCGGCGCTGGTGAGACCGAGCAGCCACGGCCGGCCCGGACCCGCCGTCGTTCGCACCCCGATCCCGGGGCCGGAGGCCGCTCGGATCCGGGCCGGCCGGTTGCCGCCGCCGCCGCCCGGTGCCAGGTCGGCGACCGCGCGCGTCGTCGCAGCACGCGGGCGCGACGATCCGGGCGCGATCGCGCTGCTCCGCCGGTCGCTCACCGATCCCGACGAGGACGTGCGGCTGGTCGCGCACGCGGTGCTGGAGTCCAGGCATCGGGTCGCCGACCGAGCCCTGCACGAGGCCGCGTGCGAGCTGGAGCGCGCGCCGGCGGAGCGCCGCCCGGCGATCCACCGCCGCATGGCCGCCGAGCACTGGGAGCTGGCGCGGACCGGGCTCGCCGAGGGCGACTGCCTGGTCCACGCGCTCGAGCGCGCGCGCCATCACGCGCAGGCCGCCCTCGCCGAGGATCCAGGGCATGCGTCGCTGCTGCTGCTGCTGGCTCGCATCGAGCTTGGCCGCGGCAACGGCGAGGAAGCGGAGGCGGCGCTGGCGGGCGCGGTCGAGCTCGGGCTGTCGCCGGCGATCGCGGCGTCGTACCTCGCCGAGGCGGCGTTCCTCGCGCGCCGCTTCGATCGCGTGCGGCATCGGCTCGCCATCGCGCCGGCCGGGAACGCCGCGGTGGACCGGCTCCGGAGCTACTGGTCGTGAGCTGGGACCTCGATCGCGCGCCGCGCGAGCCGGCCGATGTGGCCTTGCTCGTCGAGGGGACCTATCCGTTCGTGCGCGGCGGCGTCGCGAGCTGGGTGCACCGGCTGATCGAGTCGCTGCCGGACATCGCGTTCTCGGTGGTGTTCCTCGGGGCCAGGCGCTCCGATCATGGGCCGCCGGTGTTTCCGGCGCTACCGAACATCCGGCACTTCGGCCGCCAGTACCTGTTCGAGGCACTGCCACAGGCGCCCGCGCCGTCGAGCACGCGCGGCCGATGCCCCATGGCCGACGTCGACCGGCTCCACGAGCTGCTCAGGACCACGGGCTCCGACGTGGCGCTCGAGCCCGGCGTCCTCGCCGGTCTGGCTCGCCTGCTCGTCGAGCCCGGCGGACTCACCCTCGCCAGGTTCCTGCACGGCGACGACGCCTGGCAGAGGATCGACGAGGCGTACCGGCGCGACTGTCCCGAGGGCTCGTTCACGGACTACTTCTGGACGATCCGCGCCACCCACGCTGCGGTGTTCACGGTGGCCGAGCTCGCGCGGCGGCTGCCGCCGGCCCGCTCCTACCATGCGGTCTCGACGGGATACGCCGGCCTGCTCGGCGCGCTGCTGCGCCACCGCCATGGCCGACCGCTGCTGGTGACCGAGCACGGCATCTACACCAAGGAGCGCAAGATCGACCTCGCCAGCGCCGAGCACCTCCCCGGCGATCGCGATCCGGGCGTGCCTGGCTTCGGCCGGCGGCTGTGGCTGCGGTTCTTCCAGGGCCTCGGCCGGATCGCCTACTCGTCGGCGGAGCGGATCATCGCGCTCCACGAGGGCAGCCGGCGCCGCCAGATCCAGGACGGCGCCGATCCGGTGCGGACACGCGTCATCCCCAACGGCGTGGATCTCGGCCGGTTCGCCCGCGTGCGGGCCGCGCGGCCGCATACGCCACCTCCGGTGCTGGGGTTTCTGGGTCGACTCGTGCCGATCAAGGACGTCAAGTGCTTCGTCCGGGCGATGAAGGCGGTGGTCACCAGCTATCCCGAGGCGCGGGGTTGGATCGTCGGCCCGACCTCGGAAGACGAGAGCTATGCCCGCGAGTGTGCCCAGCTCGCCGCGACCATGGGCCTCGAGGGCCGCTTGACGTTCACCGGATACCGGCCGGCCGAGGAGGTCCTGCCGCAGCTCGGCCTGCTGGTGCTCACGTCGATCAGCGAAGGACTTCCGCTGGTGGTGCTCGAGGCATTCGCGAGCGGACTGCCGGTCGTGACGACCGACGTCGGTGCATGTCGCGAGCTGGTCGAGGGACGCACGCCGGAGGACCGCGCGCAGGGTGCGGCGGGGGCTGTGGTGCCCATCGCCGACCCCGACGCCGTCGCGCGCGCGGCGCTCGCGCTGCTCCGTGACCCGGCTCGCTGGCGCGCGGCCCGCGAGGCCGGCCTCCGGCGCGTCGAGACCCACTACAGCGAAGCTCGCGTGTTCGAGGCGTACCGGCAGACCTACCAGGAGGTGGGGGCGTGGCAGGCGTAGGCCTCCAGCTCCGCAACATGCTGGGGAAGGACAGCTACGCTGGCCTGGTCGGCGCGTACGGCTATGCCGGCCTGGTCTCGGCCGGTCCCTGGGTGCTGTCGATCGTCGGCATGCTCGCGATCGGCGTGTTCGCGACCGAGGACGCGGCGCCGGGAGGTGGAGCCGCCGAGCTCCTGGTCTCGATCACCTGGTTGACCGCGGGCTCGCTGATCTTCACCGGCCCGCTGCAGCTCGTGTTCGGCCGCTTCGTCGCCGATTGCAGCTATCAGGAGCGGCCCGAGCTCATCGTCCCCAACCTGATCGGGGCGCTGGAGCTGGCGACGCTCGCGAGCGGCATCGTCGCGTCGATCGTCGTGTTCTCCACGTTCCACGCGTCGATCGCCTGCCGCGCGCTCCTGGTGGCGAGCTTCGTGGCGTTCTGCGACGGCTGGATCTTGCTGGTGCTGCTCTCCGGGGTGAAGGCGCACCGCGCGGTGGTCGCCGTGTTCCTCGCCGCCCAGCTCACCTCGGTCGGGGGCGCGCTCGCGCTCCGCGGCGCAGGGCTCGAGGGCCTGCTCCTCGGGTTCCTCGGCGGTCAGGTCGGCGCGCTGTTCGGCATGCTCGTCCTGGTCGTCCGGGCGTTCCCCGGCGAGCCCGGCGTCCGCTTCGACTTCCTGCGGCCGAGCCGGGTGCACCTCCATCTCGCCGCCATCGGCCTGCTGTTCTACGTCGGCACCTGGGCCGACAAGGCAGCGTTCTGGCTGAACCCCAGCACGTCGACGCCGGTGATCGGCCCGCTGCGCGCGTCGGCGCTCTACGACCTGCCGGTGTTCCTCGCCTATCTATCGGCGATCCCGGCGATGGCCGTGTTCTTCCTGCGGCTGGAGGCCGACTTCGCCCAGCGCTGCGGAGCGTTCGTGCGAGCGGTGCGAGACGGCGCTCCGCTGTACCAGATCGAGCGCATCCAGGCCGGGATGGTGGCCTCGGTCCGGCGCGGCCTCGGCGAGATCCTCCAGGTCCAGGGCGTGACGCTGGTCGGGATCCTGGTGGCCGGGCCTACCCTGTTGCGCGTCGCCGGCATCTCGCCGGTGCACTTCCGGCTGCTCCTCGTCGACGCCGCCGCGGTCTCGCTGCAGGTCGTGTTCCTCGCCATCCTGAACGTCCTGTTCTACCTCGACGAGCGCAGATCGGCGCTGGCGCTGATCGCGGTGTTCGCCGGAGGCAACCTCGTCGGAACTCTGGTCACGCAAGCGCTCGGCCCCGACTGGTACGGCTTCGGCTTCGCGACCGCTGCCCTGGCCGCGTCGACGGCGGGCCTGCCCACGCTCTCGCGCAAGCTCGAGCGGCTGGACCGGGAGATCTTCCTGCGCCAGCCGCTGTGGCCCGCCTCCACCCGGGCGAATTCGATCCCAGCCCACGCGTCGCCGCCAGCAAGGAGGAAGTCATGACCACGGTCAGAAGGTTCGTCACCGTCGCAAGCGCATTGCTCGTCCTCGGCCCCGCCCAGGTGCGCGCCCAGGTCTGTCTCCCGCCGCTGTGCGTCGGGCCGGTCGACTTCCCGCTGGTGCCCAGCCTGCCGCTGAGGCTCACGGCGCCGCCGCCGAACATCCCGCAGCCGCCACCCGGCTGCCCCGACGCCAGCCTCGCGATGACCGTCCTGGTGCTGTCCGCCGACGGCACCGAGACCGTGCTGCCCGCCATCCAGCAGGCGCTCGACTACCACTCGGTGCCCCACGAGACCTGGATCGCGTCGCAGCGGCCGGGCCAGCTGGTGCCGACGGCGCTCGCCGCCGGGTGCACCGGCCGCTACCAGGGCGTCATCCTCACGACCGGGGCGCTGTCCTACACACCCGACGGTGGCCAGACCTTCCTGTCCGCGCTCACCACGCCGGAGTGGGTGGCGCTGCGGACCTACGAGGCGCAGTTCGGGGTGCGCGAGATCTCCTGGTACGTCTTCCCGGGCGCCGACAATGGCCTGAACACCGCGACCTCCGGACAGGACACCGGCGCTTCCCCGATCAACGCCGCGCTGACCAGCGCCGGGCAGGCGGCGTTCCCCTACCTCAACGCGGCGAGCCCCATCCCCATCACGCTGGCGTGGACCTACCTCACCACCGCCGCCGACGCCAGCGTGACCCCGCTGCTCGTCGACGGTGACGGGCACGTGCTGATGTCCAGCCGGATCGGCCCCGACGGACGCGAGACCCTCGCCATGACGTTCGACTCCAACCCGTTCCTGCTCCACCACGTCATCCTGGCCCACGGGCTGGTGGAGTGGGTGACCCGGGGCATCTACCTCGGCGAGTACCGCGTGTACCTGACACCGCAGGTCGATGACCTCTACAACGACAACGACCTGTTCGGCGGCGGCTCCTACCGCATGTCCGCCACCGACGTCGTCACGATGCAGACCTGGCAGCTCGGCGTGCAGGCGATCGGCGGCAACGGCGCCTTCCGGCTCGCGTTCCCGTTCAACGGCTCGTTCTCGACCCTGCTCGATCTGCTGTCCCTCGGTCTCACGCCGGTGAGCGTGTCGTTCAACTTCATCAGCCACACCTGGACCCATCCGAACCTCGACGCGGCGAGCTACAACACGGCGCTGAACGAGCTCAGGCGGAATGACAACTTCGGAAAGAGCCACTTTCTCAACTACTCCACGGCTGCGCTGGTGACGCCCGAGATCTCGGGCCTGCTGAACCCGAACGTGATGCAGGCGGCGAAGGACGTCGGGGTCAAGTACATCGTCAGCGACACGTCGCGGGCGGGCTGGGACAACCCACGGCCGAACATCGGCATCTACAGCGCGCTCCAGCCTTCGATCCTGTTCGTCCCGCGGCGTCCCACCAACCTGTTCTTCAACGTGTCGGTGCCGACGAGGTGGGTCAACGAGTACAACTCGATCTACGCGTCCCACTGGGGCCGGAACCTCAGCTACGCGGAGGTCCTCGACAAGGAGAGCCAGTTCCTGCTGTTCTACATGCTGCGCGGCGACATCGATCCGCAGATGTACCACCAGGCGAACATGCGCCTCTACGACGGTGCGCATTCCCTGCTGTCCGATCTCCACGACCTCGCGCTCCAGAAGCTGCGCCGGTATTCCAACCTCCCCATGGAGAGTCCCGACCTGGTGCGGGTGGGCACCAAGATGGCCAATACCATGGCCCGCAACGCGTCCGGCGTCTCGGCGACGCTCCGGCCCGGCGTGTCGGTCACGCTGACCAGCCCGGCGGCGCTCCACGTCGTGGTCAGCGGCGTGTGCCAGCTCCTGGGATCCGAGGTCTACGGCGGCAAGTGCATCACCGGCGTCGACGTGCCCGCAGGCGGCACGGTCACGATGCCGCTGTAGCCGGACCGAGCGGCACCAGCCGCAGCTGGTCTCGCCGGGCGCACCCCGTCGCCACCGTCTTCGGGTCTTCGACAACACGAGGGAGCTTGTGCCGCCTGGCGGCTGACTACTTGCCCCAGCGGCGATCGGCGGGGTTCGTGAACACCCCGGCCATCTTCGCGACCGGGCGCTGCTGGACTGCGGCGTACGCGGCGGTCGCGTCGGCGCGCATCCGGGCGTAGTCGCCACCGGCCGCGAACGCGAGCACGGTGGCCTCGAGCGGCGCGGCGTTCGAGAACAGAAAATCGCGCGTCATCAGCAGCGGGACGCGCGCGGCGTCGGCGATCCGATCGGCCATGTACGCCGCCGTGTGGCAGGCGATCGCGATGTTGCCCTTGACGGGCGTGGTCGCGGCAGGCCACGCGTAGCCTTCAAGGTCCATCAGCCGGTTGTGGCCGACCCACGCCACCAGCTGCGCGGCACCCCCCAGCGGCGATCTGGCTACCGTCGGCGAGCGCGATCGCGCATGGCTCGGCGCCGGAGACGTCGGCGGCGTAGCGCGCGAGCGCGCGATCGATCGCCTTGCCGCGCCAGCCGTGGATCACGAGGTCGAGCTCGAACGTCGCGGGCGCGCCTCGCTTGCGCCACGCGGCCGGTGCGCGCAGCGTACGACGGTAGACGTGCAAGGCGAGGATGTCCGGATCGCCGGTGTCGGCGGCTCCCTGCTTGAGCACGCGCTTCCAGCCGCTGCCGCGGCGCGAGAACCACTCGCCGAAGCCGGGAGTCGTCGACCAGTAGAGGTTGGTCTCGGGGTTGTCGCCGTCGCCGAGCTTGGCGTTGCCGCACGGGATGATCGAGCTGTCGCACAGCGGGACGTGGACCTCGGCGACCAGCGGCCGGCCGGCGGCGAGGTCCGCGATCACGCGCTCGGTGAGCGCGTCGAGCCAGGCGTCTTCCGGATGTGGGGCGGCGCGTGCGGAGGATGCCGCGAGGAGGAAAAGCACGACCGTGGCGCGACGCATGCCTCGTGGTGACACGTGCGCGGCGCAAATGCCGGACATTTTCGGCGGCCGCGTCATCTGTCGCCTTTCACTGACCGGCGCGTCGATCGAGCACAGATGGGAGGCCGCGCCGCAAGCAGGACGCTCACCAACGATCCGTCGAGCCTGACCGAGCAGGGCGACTCGCGGGCGGGCCGATCTCGACCGGTACCGGCCGAGATCGAGGAGCGCGCGCGGAGGTACTTCGCGGCGTACTCTTCAAGCCGTGGGGACGAACTTCTCGGGGTGCGCCTGGAATGCGTCCGGGCAGTCAGGGCAGCAGAAATAATACGTCTTGCCGTTGTACTCGGCGTGCGGTGAGTCGGCCTTGACGACGAACTCGTGTCCAGAGACAGGGCACTTGGTGCGATCCCCGATCTTGGCTTCGCCCGGCGCGACCAGGGGGCGCGACGACGCGCCGGCGCTGGCGGCGTCCTGGCTTGGGGCGGCCGGCGGTGGCGGCGCGGAGCCTCCACACGCGAGGGCGAAGACGGAGCAGAACAGGAGCGAGTTCTTGATTCGCATGCGTCGGAGTGTACCTGCAGCCGATCGCGCGCGGTCGCGAATCGCCAGGTATTCGCACCATGCAGGACCACTCGCTCGGGGCCGAGAATCTCGACGACGAGGTCGGGCATCGACGCGGTCAACCGATCGCTGAGGTCAGAAATTGTCATCTCCGTGGTCGGCCAGGGCAACCGCATCCGCATCATTGCCAATATGCCGACGCATACACTCTCCGTCTGTGTCGTGCTCGGCGGCTTCGACTCGATCCAGCTCGCCCGCCGCTACGCGTTCCGGCCGTCGCAGGCGACCGCGAACTGGCTGGGCGCTCTGGGCGGCGGCGGCGGCGCTGACGTCCCACGGCGCTCGCGTTGCTCGGCGTCTCTGGGCGGCGGCGGCGGCGCTGACGTCCCACGTCGCCGCGCCGTCGGCCGGACAGGGACCGACGACGGCCGCCCACGGCTGCGGGCCAGGAGGGCGCGCACGAATGTGTACCAGGTTGCGAAGCGCGGACCGGCGCAGCGACGAACAACCCCCAGTGCGCCACCGTGCTCGGTAGCTACACGAGCTTCATCTTCAATATTACGTAGACGAGCCGATCACTGCTTGATACCGCCGACCAGGGACCGACGCGCGACGTCGGCAGCCGCTGCACAGTGGGTTCGCAAGACGTTGCGCAGTCGCGGCAGGTCTCGGCGTGCCGAGCCCGGAGGGATTCCTTCCATCACCGACGAGCTCGACCGCTCAGTTCATCGTCGTGATGGTCAACTGAAACGAGTTGATGGTTCCCACATCCACGGCGGCGAGATCTCTGACAAACAGCCGCCACTGACCTGAAGCAAGATCACTCCCGGGGGTAAAATAGCTAGTGATATCAAGAGATACCGCCGACCAATTGGGAGTTGATTCACCCTCTCGGTTTGAGAGCGTAGCGACCTGTCCGCCAGGTGCCACCACCTGAATGATAAGATCTCCGCGATATGTATGACTGATATTAGCATCCAGTACAACCCTGAGAACCTTGGCGCCGCTGGACGAAACGTTGAGTTCGCTGCGAATACCGCTTGAATTATTGTCCGGAATTGACTTTGGAAGATCCGTGGCGACGAAGGTTTGAGGCTGAAACATCTTGCCACATTCAGGCGGCAGGTTTGTCGACAAGGTGATTGCTGAGGTCGAGGTATCGTCTGGAGACATGGCCCCGGATCCCATCTGACGACTCGCAAAGGCAGTAAGCAACTTACATTTGTTGACCCCACCGTTGATCGGGCCGTCAGCAGCCACGATCGCGTCTCGAGCGTCCAGCATGGTAGGATGGCATGGAGTCAATTTCATACCCGTCACCACCAAGCGCTCCATCACTGCTGCGCCGAGTGCCTTTCTGGCTGCCCACAGCGCAGCCGCCCAAACTTCACCAGCGTCGTGCTCCTCGCTCATTGCACCGCTCTTCACATCAGCGTATGTGAAAGGCGATGATGCCATTGACGCGCGACGAACCCCGCGCAGCGCCTTGCCAGACACATATGCGCCCGAGACAGGGTCATTGAGAAAGGAAGCTGCCATGAAATCGCTCCACCCTTCACCCATTCCACCTGATTGGATTCGGGGATGCCTGGCGGTATCTACCCCACCCAAACAGCCTTGTGCTCCCCCGCCAACCAGGCGAGTTGACATTCCGTGTGTATATTCATGATACACAACAGATGGATCGAAGGCCGGATCTTCGGGTGTTCCGCCATTCACGTTGAACATGGCGAGCTCCAGCACTCCCATGCTTCCATCGGGCACGGAGTGAAAAAAAGCATTGTTTGAATATGCTCCATCCCTGACTTCGACCAAGATCGGGTCGTTCGCCGCGCCTCCTCTACCGAAGTTGTCACGCTGAAAATTTCCGGCCGATTCAGTGAATCCCAGTGCGTATGTGAGATCGTGATATTTGTTTACCAAATAGAACGCGTTCACGATGGACGATTCTATTGACATATGAGCAGTGTTGAAGACATAGTGAGACAGCAACACTCCATCTCCTGGAATGAAGATGCGATCGACCTGAGGATCCGTGGAAAGCGGAGTGTTGTCTCCTCGAAGGTCAGGAAATGAGTAGGCATTGTTTCCTAACGTGCTGTTGGCGGATATCCATTCACTCGGAAACAATTCCAGGGTACGCGCGTCGATTATTGGATTGACTCCAGGTGACTTGGCATACACCAGACCTCTCGTCGGAGGTGGAATAAATACCTGACTTTGGATAGGATTGTATTCGTGCAAGATGTCGCCAGATTCAGCATCAATGATAACTACTTCCGCCTGTCGCTCATTGATATGATCGCGCCATGATAGCGAGATCTGATATGCAACACGACTGAAATCGGGCCGGGGAGCGTAGACCAGGAGCTCGACCTCCAGAGGAGCGTTCAATCCAGTGCCATGGAATATCGAACTCAGGCCATGCGCTGACATTTGTGTTAGATCGAGAACACCAAGCTCGTTCGCTGCCACAGCGATTGCCGCTGCCTCACGTGAAGTAAGTGCGATCTGATTCGACGGCGGCGTGATCTTGTAGAAATGGCCAGTCACCCTCAGGATGTCGTTTGCTGAATTCATGTGCATGTTGATGATCCCCTGAAGTACTGGAATTCCGGCATACATGCGTTGTAACCTGATGTGGTGAAGATCTATATCTTTCTCCATATCGATGTTTGTAATTTGGAAATCCGCAGCTTCTGCCTCATTGAGCTGAAAGATCGCGCGATTCTCGCGCAGAAATGACAAGGCGGCCTCGCCGGGATCCAGGACATGAGTGGGAATTGCTCCACCTGGTTCCAGGGCCATGACCCGAGTGGAGTCGAATTTATCGAACTGTAACGATATAGAGGTTTTGGATTTCTGCTGTAGATTTTCAAGTGCTGCAATTCGGTCTTGTGAGATGTCGAGCTGCTCTTCCACGGAGCCACACGCAGAGAGCCACAATCCCAGGACCGGGATCCCGCGGAGCAGCGAGTTTCGGATATTCATTTTGAATGGCCTTTTTTGTTTCCAGGTGCGATCGGGTGCGTGCGGGGAGGCAGTCGCGCACGATGCGATTGCACTACCCGGTGGTGATGGATAGCTAGGGTCTGCGTCCCGAGTTTGTGACGAAGAAAGATCCGAAAAGATCACAAGTACCCGGAGGCACTCGTACAAAGAGAGGGCCCACATCGGAGCACGTCCTCGCAGACAGCCTTCTCACACTCGGACCTCCCGAGCTGAATTCTCCCACGGCGCCTCGAGATTGCCGACGCCTTGAACCCACCCTCAACGAGTGTTGCGTTGCACGCCCCGTGGCAGTGAAACGAGGGGCTCGTTGCACGGTGGTTGGCAGTGGGTGAGTAGCTTGATGCAGGCTCGTTGCACGGCGGTTGGCAGCGGCTCGTTGCAGACGGGTTGGCAGTAGACGGAGCTCGATCGACCGCCAGCACGCCGACAGCTTGCTCGCCGTGGGAGCCGTATGCCTCCAGCGCGTCGCAGGTCTCTCGCGTGCGTTCGCCAAAGAAGAGCGAGCAGTGCCGGACAAAGACGAGGTCCCATTCGGACGGCCCGAAGCACGCCTCGTCGAGGTCCAGCCACCGGCCACCGGCCAGCGCGTTCCCGAGATGGGCATCGCCGTGCACGGGCCGCTCGGCCGGCTGGGGGAGGGGGGATGGCTGCCGCCGCCTGCAGCACCGCACCCGCCGGGCCTCCGACCAAGTCCGCGATCCTGGTCGCTTCCGACGATCCGGACCGATTCTTGATTTTGACCCTGGATTGTACTTCGACCTCGGATGTGTGCGCGCACGGATCGATGCGCAGCACGCCAGCCCGACCGTCGACGCTGGCGCCACGGTGACCCGCAACGGCGCGGCCGGGAGGCTCGGGCGGGTCGTC
>Ga0307515_10007593_pt1 | contig 21409 bp, 11 predicted proteins | sample 17_EM_MG_FD_194513 | JGI IMG/M metagenome (GOLD analysis project Ga0307515, IMG submission 194513) | Populus trichocarpa ectomycorrhiza microbial communities from riparian zone in the Pacific Northwest, United States - 17_EM | ecosystem: Host-associated > Plants > Roots > Unclassified | place...
GACGACATCTCGTCGGGATCGGAGTGGCTGACCGCCATCTCGGTCACCGCCTGGATCTTGTTCTCGAGCCGATCGAGCTCGGCGGCGACGAACTCGGCGTTGCCCTGGGCCTTGGCGATGTTGTCCTTGCGCAGCTCCGCGGTCGCGAGGCTGTCGTGCAGCGAGCGCAGGATGCGATCGCCGTCGCGCTCGGCCTCGGGCACCGCGGCCTCGCGCTTCTTGATCCGCTCGCCGAGGTCCACGATCGTGTGCAGGATCTGGGGCTCGTCGGCGGCCTGCAGGAACCGCGCGATCGCCTGATCCGACAGCAGCAGCTTGAGGAACACCCAGAGCAGCCGATCGAGCGCGGGCTGGCGCAGCTCGGCCGACGCGCCGCTGGCGTCCGCCGTCTCGCCGCGCACCGCGTTGGCGATCCGGGTCATCTCGACGCAGCGCGCGCGCAGCCGCAGGAACCGGGCGCGCCGCTCCTCGGCGAGCGACTTGAGCACCTCGAGGATGCGATCGCGCGCGGTCGGCTGGCCCTCGGCGGTCGGCTGCGCCCCGCTGGCCCGGGGGCCGTCGGTCTCGGACCACGCCTTGGCGTCGATCGCGCGCTGGAACCGGGGCAGCGTGGCGAGCCCGGCGAGGTAGGTCAGCTCGCCGGCGGCGACCAGCGGCAGCGCGATGTCGCCGTGGCCGCTCAGGATCGCCGCCGCGCCGACGCCCCCCAGGATCAGGAGGTTCCAGCGGAACAGGAACGCCTCCTTGAGGTAGCGCAACAGGCCGGCTCGCTTGGGCTCCGCCATCTATGCCTCGCGCACCATCGTATCAGTCCCCCGGTCGATCCAGAGGGGGCTTTCCCGCGCTTTCCCGCCCCCTCTCGCCCGGCAAAGCCGGTCGATTCACCCCTCCGCGCGTCGCGTCGCGCGGCCCCGAACCTGGGAGCTCTGCGCTCTTCATGATCTCGGACGCCGGCCCGTTTGGACGACGCCGTTCGCCTGGGAGCTCCGTGCTCATCATGATCTCATCTCAGTCCCCCGCCCGGTTCGACGATTCCATGCGGTCGATGACGTCCCGGATCTCGGTCACGATGGCCTGGAATTTCGGATCTCTCTGCATCTCGATCGACGGGCGGTCGGGCGGCGGGACCCGGATGGTCTTGAGGACCGTGCCGGGGGAGTTGGAGAACAGCAGGATGTGGTCGCCGAGGTAGACCGCCTCCTCGATCGAGTGGGTGATGAAGAAGATCGTCGGCGACTGCTCGCGCCACAGCTCGACCAGGTTGTCCTGCATCCGGGTGCGGGTCGGCGGATCGAGCGCGCCGAACGGCTCGTCCATCAGGATGATGCGGGGCTCGAGGATCAGCGTGCGCGCGATCGCCACGCGCTGCCGCATGCCGCCCGACAGCTCGTGCGGGTACTTGTCGGCGTCGCGCTTGACCGACAGCCCGACCTTCTCGATCCAGTACCGCGCGCGGTCGGCGCGGTCGTCGGCCGACAGCGCCGCGACCCGGACCACGCCGCCGCCGCTGGTCAGCTCGGGCCCGACCTGCACGGCGGCGAGCTGGTTGGGCCGCGGCACCGACGCGACCGTGATCGCGCCGTTCAGCTGCCGCTCGGCGATGCCGTCGAGCGTGACCCGCGCGCCCTTCTTCCAGCCGTGCGCCGACGCGGTGGTGATCGTCAGGACGCCGCCCTTGCGCACGGCGCCGTCGGCGACGATCGCGCGCTCGACGCCGCGGCACTCGATGCCGAACGCGACGTTGTCGAGCACGCTGCGGTTGTCGAACGAGGTGTAGTCCTGGAACACCATGCCGCGGTCGGGGCCGGGGCCGCGGATCGGCTTGCCGTCGACCAGCACGGTGCCCGAGGTCTGCGGGAACTGCGGCAGGAGGCCGGCGATCAGCCGGATCACGGTCGACTTGCCGCAGCCCGACGGGCCGAGGATCGACACGAACTCGCCGCGGCCGGGATAGTCCTCGATCGCGAACGACACGTCCTTGATCGCGGTGAACGCCCCGGCGCCGTGCCCGTAGGTCTTGGTCACCTTGTCGAACGCGACGACCGGCGGCTTGGTCAGCGGCGGACCGAGCGGCACCATCCGGGCGCCGCCGCTGATCTGCGGCGCCACGTCGCCGGGAACCGCTTCGGGGGGGAGCGGGGGGGCGACCGGAGGTGGGTGCGCGGTCCTCGCGTGGTGAGTCACCGCCGCGTTCGCGGTATCGGCGCCTGCCGGTGGCGGCGCGGGGAGATCGACCTCGGCGAGCCGCTGCTCGTCGGCCTCCAGCTGGGCCAGCGCTGCGGCCTCGGCCGCCGGATCGCGCGCCGGGGTCGTCGGCTGGATCGGCGCGCCGCCGGCGGGACCGGTGCCGGTGCCGCCGGGCAGGTGAGGGTGCGGGTCCTTCTTGGCGTCGGTCATGACATCGCTCGCACGTCGGTCACAGGTCCCGCCGCCACTGGAACACGCCGCGCTGGAAGAACCGGATCAGGAAGTCGATCACGAACGCGAGCAGCGCGATGACGAACAACAGCGCGTAGTTCTGCTCGATGTTGCCCAGCCGCTCGTTGTTGTTGAGCATGACGCCCAGCCCGCTCGGGGTCGCGATCGCCTCGGCGAGCATCACGTAGCCGAGCGCGAGCCCGAACTGGAACCGCAGGCTGGTGATGATGTCGGGCAGCGCGAGCGGCACCAGCACCTTGCGCAGGATCTGGCGGTTGCTCGCGCCCAGGGTCTGCGCGGTCTCGACGTAGCGCTCCGGCACGATCGAGATCGCCTTGACCGTGTCGCTGAACACGAACGGCACGATCGCGAAGAAGATGAACATGATCTTCTGCTTCTCGCCGGTGGCGAACAGCATCAGCATCAGCGGCAGGAGCGCGCCCATCGGGATCGAGCGCAGGAAGATCACCAGCGGCGCGACCGCCGCGCCGACCGCGCGGTTGGTGCCGGCGAACACGCCGAGCACGACGCCGATCACGGCGGCGAGCAGCACGCCGAGCAGCACGCGTTCGAGCGTCGCGATGATGCCGTCGGACAGGTTGTCCTTGAGCGAGCCGAACGACCGCAGCACCGCGCCGGGAGACGGCAGCTTCGACGGCGACACGATCGCCGAGATCGCGTCGCCGCGGGTCACGAACCACCACCCCAGCAGGATCACCGCGATCAGCGCCGCGCCGATCGCGACCCGGATCGGGACCGGCGGGTCCGCGCGCAGCGTCCGCCACCACGGCGGCGGGCTCGGCACCTCGGGCGATGCCGCCCTCGGCGGGTTGGCCACCTATTGGGCCTCCGCCGGCACCACCTTGACCTCGACCCGCCGGTTCTTGGCGTGGTTGTCGGGGTCCTTGGGGTCGGCGGGCTTGTCCCAGCCATAGCCGGCGACGACGAACTGGTTGGGGTTCATCTTGAACTTGTTGACCAGCGCCTCCTTCACCGAGTTGGCGCGGCGCAGCGACAGCTCGCGCACCAGGCTCTCGTCGGCGGCGCCGCGCATCGACGAGTCGGTGTGCCCCGAGATCTGGATCCGCGCCGCGCCGAACTGGCCGGCGAGCTTGGCGATCTCCTCGATCGTGTAGTCAACGTTGGGATCGTAGAGCACCTCGCCCTCGCCGGACTTGGCAGGGACCTTCTTGCCGATGTCGTACGAGTTGGGGAAGAAGTTGATCGTGACCGTCTTGGTCAGGACCGCGCTCTCGACGTTGACGTCGAGCCCGGTGGTCGGCGTGAACTTGAACTCGTACTCGTTCTTCTGCTCGGCGAACTTGGGCTCGCCGCCGAGCTTCTTGACCACCGAGAAGTCCATGATCTGGTCGAACGGCGTCTTCTGATCGACCGCGCGGACCGCCTTGTAGAGCAGGAACGCGGTGTTGTAGGTCCGCTCGAAGTTCGTGGGGTTGTTCTGGTTGAGGAAGAAGTCGCGGTTCTCGGCGTAGTTGGTCGCGTGTGCGTCGCCGAGCATGTTGAGCCCGGTGCCCGCGGGCAGCGAGTAGAACTCGTCCATCAGCTTGCCGACCGCCTGCTTGTTCGCGTCGGTCTTGAGCTCCTCGTCGGCGGCGAAGATCCCGCGGACCAGGCCCTCGATCAGCTCGGGGTTGTCGCGGGCGAAGTCGGCGCGCGCGAACCAGACGTCGGCGATCAGCCGGTTCGCGGTCTGGGTCGACACCAGCATCCGGTTGCCCATCCCGGGCTTGGTCAGGTTGTAGATGTCGGGCGACCAGCTGACCACCGCGGCGTACTTCTTGTCCTGGTTGAACGCCGCCGCGGCCTGGAACGCGTCCTTGGTGAAGTCCATGTGGACCTCGCTGGGTTGGACGCCGCCGTTGAGCAGCATGTTGAGCAGGAAGTAGTGCGACGGCGAGTTCTGCGCCAGCACCACGTTCTTGCCGCGCAGGTCGCTGACGCTCTTGATCGCGTCGCGGACCACGACGCCGTCGCCGCCGTTGGACCAGTCGATCTGCTGGTAGACGCGCGGCATCGTCCGCGGATCGCGGTTCAGCCGGTTGACCACGAGCGGCAGCATGTCGACCGTGGCCCAGCCGATGTGGACCTTGCCGGCGGCGACCGTGTTGCCCATGTCGACCGGGTTATCGGCGAGCACGAGCTCGACCTGGAAGTCGTTACCCTTGGCGTCCTTCCACGGCTTCTTGGCCTTGGCGCCCTGGTTGGCCCAGATGATCGGCGCCCACCCGGCCCAGACGTTGACCGCGAACTTGACCACGCGCGGCTTGCCGAGCGCGGCGTAGTCGGCGGTGCCGGGCACCTCGGGCAGCCGCGACGCGGGCTCGAAGGCGTACTCCTTGACCGTGGTCGCGCTGTTGGCGTCCGGCTTCTCGGCCTGCTGCGAGCCCGAGCCGCCGCCGGCCTGCTGCTTGATCGACCCCATGTCGATCTTGTCCGATGCGGGCTTGGGGCCGGCATCGGTCCTCTTGGCGTTCCAGCGATAGAACGCGAACCCCACGAGGCCCGCCACGACGGCGAGCACCGCGAGGAAGAATGCCGGCTTGGGCTTTCCTGCTGCGTTGGCCATATTGGTCCTTCCTGCTGCTCTTCAGGCTCAGGCTTTCTCGGTCTGCTTCTCGGACTGCTTGCGCTCGGCGGCCTCTTCCGCGGGGCCGAGATCCTTGATCTGGGCCGCCACCGGCGTGGTCTCCGGCGCGCGCATGCCGAGCTCGACCTCGAGGTCCTTGAGCGCGTCATCGGCCATCGACTTCTCCATCCGCTCTTCCGCCGCGATCTTGTCGACGCCGTCCGCCGACAGATCGGCGGCGACCCGCGCCTTGCCACGGTTCGCGTCGATCCGGCGCTGGATGACATCCTCGAGCTGGCCGAAATCGGTCGTGACGTCGAAGTTCAGGCTCTGGCTCAGCTTGGCGACCTCGGCCTCCGCCGAGCTCATCTTGAGATCCGCGTCGTACTTCTGGATCTTGTCCTTGACCTCGACGAGCTTCTTGTTGGCGAACTGGATCTTCTTGAGGTTGTTGCCGTAGGCCTGCTCGTGCATCGCGAGCTGCTGCCGGTTCTCCTCGAGCGTATTCTTCGCCTTGGTCAGCTGGAGCGCGACGCCGCCGGCGGTCTCGCGATCGCCGGCCTTGAGGTACGCCTTGGCCTGCGCGGTCAGCTTGGCGACCTGGGTCTCGCCGTCCTTGACCTGGCGGCTGACGCGCTCGACCAGGCCGCGGTACTGCTCGAGGCCCAGCCGACCCTCCTTGAGCTGTTCGACCGCGAGGTCGTACTCGTATTGCATCTGGGCGATCGGATCGGCCTCCCAGAACAGGTTGGCGAGCTTGTTGAGCTGAGCCCGGATCGCACCAAAGAACTTGCCAAATATCATCGCGAGGCCTCCGCCCCGGAGCACCCTCGGCTCCGGGAGCCTAAAGGTAGCTACGTACCCGACATCACTACAACCCAACCTGACCATTTCCTGGCCGCTGGCAAGGGGAAACCGGACGCCCGCAGCGCCTCGCGCTCCACGGTGTGGGCGGGGCGATCGGCCGCGAGGCGCCGGGAGGAGTAGAAATGCGCATGGAGAACGCGCCACCCGCACCGGACAAGCCGGCCGTCGCTGCACCCGCCGAGGACACGTCGAGGCTCGGGCGGTTCATCACGCGGTACCACACGTTCCTGTCGAGCTTCGTGATCGGTGCGGCGGGCCTGATCGCCACGTCGATCTGGCAGTACCGCCAGTCCGAGACCACGCGCAATCAGGCGATCGCCGAGCAGAAGGTCGCCGAGACCGCGGCCGAGAACAGCTGGAAGATCACGCGCGCCGACATCCTGTCGAAGAACCTCGGCGTGCTGGCCTCCACCGGGGCCGCGACCGAGTCCCAGCGCTACGGCGTGCTCCTGTCGCTGACCCGCGCCGACATCATCGATCCCGAGCTCGCGGTGTCGTACGCGCTCGAGCTCGGCAAGGACAGCGCCGACGACATGGCCTCGGTGCTCGCGAACACCCGGCACAAGGACTACGCGCGGCTGGCGCGCGCCTACACGCTGTCGTGCGCGGAGAAGTACGGCATCGAGCGTCCCCTGGCGATGTGCGAGGACAAGCTCGCGGATCGCTCGGCGGCGATCGGCAAGCTGTTCGCCGCCGATGTCCAGCTCTGGCTCAAGGGTGGCGAGCCCGGCGCGATCGCGCTGCTCGATCAGGAGCGCGACGTCCAGACCGAGGTCCAGCAGTACGTCGGGCTCTACAAGACCGCGCTGACCGAGATGTACGAGCACCGCGAGTGGGACGCGATCGCGCGGTTCGCGGCGCGGGCCCCCGGAGCGCACCTGGTGTCGGCGCTGGTGCTGGCGGCCGCGCGCACCGGCGAGTTCGTCACCGACGACGAGGTCAAGCAGCTCGAGGTGTTTCACGACGAGCAGACCCGCTGGCTCACCGGCTACTTCGCCGGCAAGACCTGCGACGCCGCGTGCAAGGGCCGGCTGCTCGAGGTCATGGTGTCGCACTACTACGAGGCGCAGGGCGACTTCGACGCGGCGGTGCGCGCGCTGCTGCTCGGCCCACGGTCGTCGTCGGGCGGCGCGATCTCGCGGCTCCATGCCCGCCTGCTGTGGTGCCAGCTCGACGATACCGACCTCGAGCCGCTGCGCGACCAGGCGCTGGTGCCGGCGGCCGAGCACGCGCTGGATCCCAAGGTCGATGCTGCGATCCGGGAGGCGATGGTCAGCTTGCTTGCGCTCATCCCGGCCCCGGCGCCGGACGAGCCAGGCGCGGCGGCCTGGGCCGCGCTCCAGGCCCACATCGACAAGGCTGGCCCCAAGGTCACCAAGCTGCTCAAGGACCGGCGCGACACCGCCGCGCACGAGCGACTCGCCCCTCCGGCGGCGCTGCGCAACCTCGCGCTGTGCGGCGCGCCGGCGGCAGGGTCGGCCGGCTCGCCGTGACGTCGCGCTAGAACTGCAGGTGGGCCTCGAGGCCCAGGACGATGCCGCGGCCGCTCTCGGCGCGGTAGCGGTGGCCGACCAGGTCGATGCGCCGGGCGTGGAGCGGGTTGACCTCCGCGGTGCCGGGGTTGATGACGTCGTTGTCGTCGACCTCGCAGCGCGGCGTGGCGGGGCAGGTCGGGAGATCGACGCCGGCGTCGGCGAAGCTGATCACGTGGTCGGTCCGCCAGCTGAGCTCGCCGGTCGCCGACAGCGTGAACCGGCGGCCGATCCGGCCGCGCAGCGCGATCCGTCCCGAGGTCTCGAGGTAGTTCTCGATGTTGGTGACGCCGGGGTGGCCGAGCGCCTGGAGCCCGGGGTCGGTCGGATCGGCGTCGAGCAGGAGCGGGCCGCCGGTGTGGCGATCGCCGGCGAGCGCGAACGCCTCCCACATCTCGCTGTAGCCGCGGCCCTCGAAGTGCGCGGTGAGCCGGCCGCCGAGATCGACGCTGAGCCGATCGTCGACGAGGACCGCCTCGATGCCGAACGCCGCCCCGGCGGTCTGGCCGGGATCGAGGTTGGTGCTGCCGAACCCGGGGTTGCCGTACTGCGCCGTGCCGCGGGTGTAGATCGGGCGCTGGTAGAACGCCTCGAACCAGCCCTCGAAGTAGCGGTAGCGGCGGTCGACCGAGGTCCACAGCCGGAGCTCGTGGACGCCGGTCGACACCCCGGTCTCGCGGCCGGGCTCGACCGCGTCGAACCGCATCACGCGGCCGATCGCGAACCGCAGCTCGGCGCCGAGCTTCCAGGTCGGCTTGGTATCGTCGCGCGCCTGGTTCATCGCCGCGAACCCGACGCCGCCGCGCAGCTCGGGGACGCCGCTGCGGTTGACGCCGCGGAACACCAGGCTGCCCGACGGCGCGGTGCCCGGCGCGCGCGCGTCGAACCCGGCGCCCGGCAGGATGCCGTCGGTGAACGTCGTCGCGGTGGTGCGGTCGACGCCGGCGGCGAGATCGAGCTCGCGGGACTGGGCGAGCACGATCGGCGCCGCGAACGAGATCCACAGGCCGCGATAGATGGCGAGCTCGACGGTGGGGGTGACCCGCTGGCGGGTCTGGTGGAACTCGAGCTCGCGGCGCGCGGGCAGCGGGGCGAGCGGATCGACGCCCGGGCCGACGTGCTCGCGCGTGATCGCCGCGGTGTCGAGCTCGAGCTCGTACACGGCGCGGACCTGGACCTGCTCGGCGGCGCCCGCGACGTCGCCGGCGGGGTTGCCGCGCGCGGCGGAGGGCGTCACGACGAGGACGGCGACGAGGATAGCGACCGGCACGAGCGCGGCGAGGACCGTCCGCAACACCGGGGCGGACGTTAACACGGCTACCCCTCTTTATCGCGCAGCCCGAACTCCTTCATCTTCATCTGCAGGCTCTTGCGGCTGATCTTGAGCAACCGTGCGGCCTGGGTCACGTTGCCGCCGGTCTCGTCGAGCGCCTTGACGATCAGCTCGCGCTCGACCCGCGAGGTCTCGGCGCGCACGATGTCCTTGAGCGAGCCCGACTGCGCGCCGTGGTCGGGGCTGGACGGATCATCGTCGTCGTCATCGATGATCGCCGGGATCGGCCCGGTCGTCGGGGCCGCGGCGGGGCCGGTCGGCGCCGCGTTGTGGTGCACCGGATCGTTCGCGCCGCCGAGCTGGAGATCGCTGCGCTCGATCCGGTCGCCCTTGGTGAACAGGATCGTGCGCTCGAGGACGTTCTCGAGCTCGCGGATGTTGCCCGGCCAGCTGTGGGTCTCGAGCATGGCGAGCGCGTCGTCGGCGATGCCCGAGATCGTCTTCTTGAGCCGCTCGTTGAACTTCTTGATGATGTGGGTGACGAGCAGCGGGATGTCGCCGGTGCGCTTGCGCAGCGGCGGGATCAGCAGCGGCACCACGTTGAGCCGGTAGTACAGGTCCTCGCGGAAGTTGCCGCGCTGGGTCTCCTGCTCGAGATCGCGGTTGGTCGCGGTGACCAGGCGGACGTCGACCTTGATGGTCTTGATGCCGCCGACCCGCTCGAACTCGCTCTCCTGGATCGCGCGCAGCAGCTTGACCTGCATCTCGACCGGGATCTCGCCGATCTCGTCGAGGAACAGCGTGCCGCCGTCGGCGAGCTCGAACCGGCCGGGCTTGCTCGAGGTCGCGCCGGTGAACGCGCCCTTCTCGTAGCCGAACAGCTCGGACTCCATCAGCGTCTTGGGGATCGCGGCGCAGTTGATCTTGATGAACGGGCCGTTGCGGCGGCTCGAGTTCTCGTGGAGCGCCTTGGCGACCAGCTCCTTGCCGGTGCCGCTCTCGCCGGTGATCAGCACGGTCGACGGCGTATCGGCGACCTTCTCGATCACCGCGAAGATGTTCTGGATCTCGGTGCTCTGGCCGACCAGGCCGAACCGGCCGCTGGCCTCGGGATCGCTGACCGGGTCCAGGGTCTGGCGCGGCGCCATCCGGTTGGCCGCGGCCTGGCCGATCGCCTTCTCGACGATGGTGCGGATCGAGTCCTGCTCGAACGGCTTCTCGATGTAGTCGAACGCGCCGGCCTTGATCGCCTCGACCGCCTGGCCGACCGAGCCGTACGCGGTGATCATGATGACCGGGACCTGCGGGTAGCTCCTGGCCGCGGCGCGCAGCACCTCCATGCCGTCGGCGCCCGGCATCCGCAGGTCGGTGATCACGACGTCGACTTCGGCCAGCTGCGCGATCGCCTCGGCGCCGCTGGCGGCCTGCACCACGTCGTGGCCGTCGCGCCGCAGCATCGTGACCAGGACGCGCCGGAGGTTCTGTTCGTCATCGGCGACGAGGATCTTCGCCGTGTGCATGTGGAGCTACCCTACCGCATCCAGCGGCCGCGTGCGCAGCCAGCCCGGCTGGCGGCTCGGGTCTCACGCGCGGCAGGCTGCCATCAGCGGGAGGTGGTGAGGCGCGTCGCCGGCCGCGGCTTGGCGTTCTTGACGTAGGTGTCGAGCCAGCGGACCTCCTCCCACAACACGTGGAGCGCGGTCTCGCGGGCGCGGTAGCCATGGGCCTCCGCGGGCAGCGAGACGTAGCGGACGTGGCCGCCGAGGCCCTGCAGCGCGGCGAACAGCCGATCGCTCTGGATCGGGAACGTGCCGTCGTTGTTGTCGGCGGCGCCGTGGATCATCAGGATCGGCTCGTTGATCTTGTCGGCGAACCGGAACGGCGACATCTGGTCGTAGATCGCGGCGGCCTCCCAGAACGAGCGCTCTTCGGCCTGGAAGCCGAACGGGGTCAGCGTGCGGTTGTACGCGCCGGACCGCGCGACGCCGGTGCGGAACAGATCGGTGTGGGCGAGCAGGTTGGCGGTGGTGAACGCGCCGTAGGAGTGGCCGCCGACCGCGAAGCGCTCGCGATCGCCGACACCGAGCGCGACGACGGCGTCGATCATCGACGCGGCGTCGTCGGTCAGCTGCTGGACGTAGCTGTCGTTGGGCTCGGTCTTGCCCTCGCCGATGATCGCGAAGGTCGGGTTATCGACGACGGCGTAGCCCTGGGTCAACGCGAACAACGGGCCGCTCCACGACGGATAGACGAACTGGTACGGCGACGACCGGACCTGGGAGGCGGCGCTTGCGGTCTTGAACTCCTGGGGATAGACCCAGGTCAGCACCGGCAGCGGCCGATCCTGCTTGGGACGGAAGCCGGCGGGCAGGTACAGCATGCCGGACAGCTCGAGGCCGTCCTTGCGCTTCCACTTGATCAGCTGCTTCTTGACCTTGGCGAGCTCGGGGACCGGGTGGGCGAAGTGGGTCAGCTGGCGGTCGGCCTTGCTGGCGAACGCGTAGGCGTGGAGCTGGGGTGGATCGGTCGGTGACTCGCGCGACAGGAGCGCGTCGTTGCCGTCCTGATCGACCACCGCACGCACGGCCGCGAAGCGCTCGCCGTCCGAGCGCCAGATCCGCTCCGACTTCCCGGTCGCCAGGTCGAGCCGGTCGAGGAACGGGCGATCACCCTGGTCGGATGCACCTGCGCCGGTGAGCAGCAGCTGCCCTTTGCTCGTCACCTGGAGCACCCGATGACCGCTCGGCGCGCGGCGCATCACCGGCGTCCCGGGATCGGTGTAGCGGTCCTCCGCCGAGCGGTCCCACAGCACGCGCGGCCTGGCGCCCGGATCGTCGGGAGACACGATCGACGTCCGCGTGTGCCGGTCCTTCCAGCGTCCGTCGGTCACCAGCGCGAGCTTGCCGTCGCCCCACTCGATGCGGCGAAACCGGTCGGCGAGCTCGACGAGGTGTACCGGTCGCGCGAACGGCTCGGCCGCGCAGTCGACGCGATCGCGAACCGCGGCGGCGGTCCTGGGATCGCCGCCGTCCTGGGCCTCGACCCAGCACGCGGTCGCGGGCGCATCGGCGCGCCACGCGATCTCGCGGCGGCCGGTGCGCGCCGCATCGCGCACGGCGGGAACCTCGTCGGCCAGCTTGAGATCGGCGATCATCGCGACCTGCTTGCCGTCGAGCGTCCAGACCTCGGTCCGCGTGGGGAACTGGTCGATCGCGACGCGGTATGAGAACGGCCGGTGCACGGTCTGGACCAGGAGGCGCTTGCCGTCGGGAGACGGCGCGGTGCTGGTGTACAGCGCGGGCGCGCCGATCGGCGTGACCTTGCCGTCAACGGTGACCAGCGCGATCTGCGAGGCCATGTAGTGCTCGAACAACCGCTCGTCGGTCGGGTTCGCCAGCAGATCGGGGTTGGTCCATGCCGGCTTCTTGGTGCCCAGGTTCTCCTGCACGACCGGTCCGGTTGGTACCGCCGGTGCGGTCGGCGGCGGCTTGACGTCGCGCGGCGCGGTGCGGCACACGAGCGTGCGCGAATCGGACAGCCAGTCGCACGGTTCGCCGGCGACACCGGACAGTGACGGGGCCGCGAGCGCCCGGGCCGACGCATCGCGGACGTCGACCAGCCACAGCCGGATCGCGTCGGGCTCGGTCACGGTCAGCGCGAGGTACTTGCTGTCGGGCGACCACAGGACATCGCCGATCCGGGCGCCGTCCGGGAGGCCGCGGACCGGCCGTGGGCCGCCGGTCTTCGCCGCGACATCGAGCAGCTCGAGGCGCTGCGCGAATCCGCGGCGCGCCGTCGCGCGGTTCTTGGGATTGATCCGCAGGCCGGCGAGCCGGAGCTCGGGCTCGGCGACCTCGGCGATCGACGGGAACTGGTTCGGCGTGACCAGGAGCAACGTGGCCCGATCCGGCGCGAGGTTGGGCTGCGGAATCGGCGCGGCTTCGACGAAGTTGGCGACCGCCTTCACCGGCCGTTGGTAGGTCACGTCGTCGGCGTACGCCGGCGCGGAGCATGCGAGGAGCGCGATCGCGACGAGCTGGGTGCGCATGCCCTCGCTATATCACCGAAACACGCTCGCCTTCATGTCGACGATCAGCGCCCGGCCGCTCGTGTCGGTCGCCAGGAACCGCGTGCCGTCGGCCGAGAAGTAGCCGAACGAGATCCGGGTCGTACCGGTCGAGACGTAGACCCAGCGGGAGTCGCCCCGGTGGTTGAACCAGATGCCGCCGCGGTCGCACACCCCGGCGAACCACTGGCTGTCGGACGAGAAGGTGAAGTGGTGGACCGCGAGGTCGATCCGATCCCAGGTCCACGCGGGGACATCGCGTGCGGGGGCCGCGGCGGGCCGGTCCGGCGGCGAGGGCGGGGACATCAGCGAGATGGTCCGGGCGGTCGCGACCGCGAGCGTCGTGCCGTCGGGAGTGAACAGCAGGAACTCGCTCGACGGGTGAGGGCTCTGGAACATCGCGACATGGCGCGTCGTCGTATCGTACATGCGGACGACGCCGCCGGACGTCGCGGTGACCAACCAGCGGGCATCGCGGGACGCCGCGGCCGAGTTGAGCGCGCTCGGTCCCTGGCCGAGGTAGCGCAGGCCCGCGGGTCCGGACAGCCACAGCGCACCGCTCAGCCCGCCGACCGCGACCGCGTCGGCGCTCGGCAGCGAGCGCATGAACAGCACCGGCTCGTGGATCGATCCGAGCGAGCGTGGCCCGCCGGCGGCGTGCGACCACTCCTCGATCTCGCCGTCCTGGCTGGCGGTCACAAAGCTCGCTCCGCCGGGGCTGTACACGGCGAAGTTCGTGGTGCCGTGGCCGGTCCTCACCGTCCGCAGCGCCGGCAGCTCGCCGACCGACCACAGCTCCAGCTCGTCGTCGAAGCCGTAGGTCACGAATCGCGGCTGCGTGGCGGACACGGCGACCAGGCCATGGACGGGGTTGTGGCCCTGCAGTTCGCCGGTGGTCCCGTCGCGCGTCACCCACGGGATCGTCGAGCTGTTGCCCACGGCGATCGCGGGGTCGTCGCCGCCGACCAGGACCGCGCGGTAGATGCGCCATGGCGTGGTGATCGCCGCCTGCACGGCGGCCTCGGGCAGCGGCCAGACCCGGAGCGCGCCGGTCGCGTCGCCGCTGGCGATGTACGGGAACTCCGGGGACGGCGGCACGATGGTGGTGATGCGCGTGGCATGACCCAGGTACGACAGCGCCACGCGCGTCGTGGCGTCGTAGACCACCAGCTTGCCGTCGTTGCCGCCGGCGAGCAGGTACCTGCCGTCCGCGCTGCCGGCGACCACGGCTGCACCGCCCTCGATGTGGGTCACCACCGCGGACGACTTGCGATCCAGATCGCGGACGCCGGCGTCGCCGTCCTCGCAGCCGTAGGCGATGGTGCGGCGCAGCGCGATCACCGCGACCTTGTTGAGCTGCCCCTTGCAGATCACGGCATCGTCCACGATCCGATCCGACGCGGTGTCGATGACCACCAGGCGGCCGGAGGTCGTGGCCACCGCCACCAGGTGGAGCTCCGCGCTCGCGCTGATCTCTCGCGCGTCCGCGATCGGGAACGCACGGGGCGCGGCCAGCGGGCGTCCAGAACGATCGAGGTGGAACAGATAGATGCCGTCGCGCGCCAGGGTCGCCAGCGTCGACGCGTCGACGAACTGCAGCGCCTCGCCGCTACCCAGGCGAGCCTCGAGTCGCCGGTCGGGGAGCGCGCCGTCCGACAGCTGCCAGATCGCGGTCTCGCCGCTCGCCGAGATCGCCGCCAGGTGATCGCCGTCCGGAGAGAACGCGACCCCGACCGGCGCAAACCCCGCCATGCCCGGCGGCCCGGGCCGCTGCCGCTCGGTCTCGAGATCGAGCAGGCAGATCGCGGTGGCCTCGCAGGCATGGCCGAGCCATCGACCGGTCCCCGAGTAGTCGAAGGTGTCGGACCAGGCAACGCCGCGCGCGATGATCCGGATCGCGCCGTCGGGAGACGTCCTCGCGACGCTGCCGTCGTCGCTGACCGTGACCAGGCTGCCGTCGGGGAGGCGCCGCGCGGTGTGGATCCGCTGGGTGTGCGGCGCGACGTGGACGCGCGCCAGCCCGAGGCCGCGCGCCTGGGCCCGCAGCATGGCCTTGCCGACCGCGTTGGCGCCCTCGTAGGTGTCCAGCAGCTCGAACGCGGCGGTCGGATCTGTGTGGAGCAGGAGCTGGGCCTGCTGGAGGATCAGCGCGTTGTTCGCGGTCGCGACGCGATCGCGCTCGGTCGCGATCCGATGCACGTGGAGGACCGCGCCGGCCAGCGCCAGCGCGGCCGCGACGGTGGCCGACAACGCGAGCGCGCGATGCCGGCGGGTCCAGTGGGCGAGCATCGCGAGCAGCGAGTAGTTGCGCGCGGCGATCCGCGCGCCGGCCTTGAACGCCTTGAGGTCGGCGGCGAGCGCGCCGGCGTCGCGGTAGCGCCGGTCGCGGGCGGGATCGAGCGCCTTGTCGATGATAGTGACGAGATCCCGGTCGACGCCCGCCCGGCGCAGGATGCGGCCGCGCTCCCGCGGGCTGGCCGGCGGCACCTTGTGCAGCGCGCAGAGCTCCCACAGCATCGCGCCGATCGCGAAGACATCCGCGCGCTGATCGACGCGCTCGCCGCGCTCCTGCTCGGGGGCCATGTACGCCGGCGTACCGAGCACGCTGCCGGCGCTGGTGAGATCGTCGATGCCGCTGGCGCGGTACGGGCCGTCGATGGCCGCGGGCTCGTCGGTCGAGCCCAGCTCCTTCGCCAGGCCCCAGTCGATGACGATGGTCTCACCGAAGTCGCCGATGATGACGTTGGCGGGCTTGAGGTCCCGGTGGATGATGTTGCGACCGTGGGCGTAGGCGATCGCGTCGGCGACCGCGATGACATGATGGAGCAAACCGATGCGGTCCTCGACGGTCGTCCGCTCCGCGATCAGCTCGCGCAGCGAGCGGCCGGACACCAGCTTCATCGCGTAGAACGGCGTGCCGTCGGGCCACCGGCCGGCCTCGTAGATCGGCACGATGCCGGGGTGCTCGAGCCGCGCGGTGATCAGGGCCTCGCGCAGGAACCGGACCTCGCTGACGTGGCCGCGCGAGATCAGCTCCTTGATCGCGATGTCGCGGCCGAGCTCGCGGTCGTGCGCGCGCGACACCCGGCCGAGGCCGCCGCGGCCGTGCTCGCCCAGCACGTGGTAGCGGTCCGGATCGCGGGCGTTGATCGCCGCCGCTCGTCGATCGAGCAGGCGTGCGTCCGGCGGATGCAGTGCGAGCGAGGCGCTGGTGTGCGTGGGGCAGATCGCCGACGCGGCGGGTGGTGCGGTGACCGAGCGATCGTCGTTTCCACCCGACGTGACCCGCGCGACACGCGCACCCGGTTCGATCTGCCGTGTGCTGCCGATTTGAACCATCGAGGTTGGCTCAGCAAGGCGCGGACCGACCCGGAACATCGCTAACTGTTCGAACCTGTGTCAGCGCCACCGGAATCTCGGGCTCGAGAAGTTCCCGGTGATGTTCCGCCGCGTTCCGATCCACGTCAGTCGTCCGAGATCGCAGGTGTTTGCCCAGAACACCTCCGGTGTTCCGGCCGGTTCATCGCTGCTCGGCCCGGATCAGCTGGCGGCTTCGCCCACCGTGGTTGGCGGCTCGTCGGCGGGCTCGCCGGCCTCGGTGATGGCGGGCGAATCGGCGGAGGAGTCGCCCGGCGGGATCGATTCGACCTGCTTGCCGATGGTTGCGACCGCGCCGGGGACCGGCAGCGAGGCGTCGCTGCGGTCGACCGAGCGCATGGTGCGCAGGCCGCCGGTCTCGGTGATGTCGCTGGCCTCGCTGGAGGCGTCCGGCTCGGCGGCGGGGAGGAACACCGAGAACGTCGAGCCCTGGCCCAGCGTGGAGCGGACCTCGATCGTGCCGCCGTGCTGGTTGACGATCCGGTGCGAGATCGCCAGGCCCAGCCCGGTGCCCTTCTGCTTGGTCGTGTAGAACGGGATGAACAGCTTCTTGAGCTTGTCGCGCGGGATGCCGATGCCGGTGTCGCGGAACCGGACCTCGGCGAACTGGCCGTAGCCCAGCCGCGAGCGCCGCCGCCGCGTGGTCAGGATCTCGAGCGTGCCGCCGTCGGGCATCGCGTGCAGCGCGTTCTGGCCGAGGTTCAGGAACACCTGCATCAGCGACTCGGGGTCGCCGGCGATCGACGGCAGCATCTCGTCGATCCGGACCCGGAGCTCGATCGCCTTGGGCAGCTCCTGCTGGAGCAGCTGCTGGGTCTTGCGCACGACCTGGTTGAGATCGACCTTGCCGGCGCCCTCGCGGCCGGGGCGCTCGCTGCGCGCGTAGTCGAGGAACCGGGTCACGACGTTGTTGAGCCGGTTGGCCTCCTCGACGATGATGTCGAGCAGCTCGACCATCTCGGTCGTCGTGCTCACCGGCTCGGAGGTCGCGCCGTCGGTGATCAGCAGCTGCGCCGCGCCCTTGATCGCGCCGAGCGGGTTTCTGATCTCGTGGGCGAGGCCGGCCGCCATCTCGCCGAGCGCGGCGAGCCGGTCGCGCTCCTTGACCCGCTCGTAGGCCTGGCTCGACTCGATCACGCGGGCGGCGCCGACCCCGAGCTGGCGGAACGTGTCGAGGTCGTCGCTGTCGAACGCGCTCTCGGTGCGGTCGTCGCGGACGCAGAACAGCCCGAGCAGCCAGGGGCCCTGCTCGGTCTCGGCCGAGCCGAGCAGCGGGAAGATCATGCCGGCGTGGAGCTCGTCGAGCCGGCGCTGCAGCGCGATCACCGGTGCGCGCTTGGCCTCGGGCTGGGTGGTCGCGGCGAGGTCCTCGAGCTCGGTGACGAGCTGATCCTTGTCGAGGTAGCCGCCGCGCACCCGGTCGAGCAGCGGGCGCTCGGCGCTGGCGTCGAGCCGCTCGGGCGGCGCCTGGCCGATGTAGGCCGCGCGGTCGAACCCGGCGCCGTCGGCGTCGAGCAGGTAGACCGAGGCGTCGGTGACCCGGCGCGACTCCTCGAGCGCGGTGGTGATGCGCTGGACCATGTCGGCGACGTCGACCACGCCGGGCAGCTCGCGGCGCACCATGTCGAGCCGGCCGCGCAGCTCGGTGCGCTGGCGGAGCAGCCAGCGGTTGATCCCGGTCTCGAGCCAGCTGCGCACCGGCTCGAACAGGATCAGGATCACGAACGACGCGACCAGCGCGTTGAGCAGGTAGAGGTCCTTCTTGCTGCCGCCGCTGCCGCTGCCCATCCAGTACAGGAGGAAGCCGTTGACCGCCCACAGCAGCATCACCAGCGTGCCGAGCACCGCCATCTTGCCGAGCAGCTCGTTGAGGTCGATCAGCCGGTAGCGGAACAGGGTCTGCGACAGGAAGTACAGGTAGAGGATGCCGAGCACGTTGCCGATCGCGAGCCAGGTGACGCCGAGCTTGAGCGTGCCGGTCATCGTCAGCGTGGTCGCGACGAACCCGCCGAGCGCCAGATAGCCGACCCGCGTGCGCTCGACCCGCTTGGTGGTCGCGCGGTACTGGATGTAGAGGTCGTAGACGCAGCGGTACAGCCCGCCGAACACGTAGAGGACGAACGGGACCTGGAAGTACAGCGAGTCGTGGATCGGCGTGGACCCCGGCCGGTAGATCGCCGAGACGATCAGCGCGGCGTAGGCGACCATGGTCCAGGCGAGCGTGACCCGCGGCCCGCGCTTGGGGCCGCCGATCGACGGCTGGGCCAGGAAGATCCGGAAGAACCGGACCGCGGTCGGCGGGATCGTCGCGGCGGCCCACAGCGCGAGCCAGTGCATCACCTGGCCGCCCCTGGTCTCGACGCTGATGAACGTGCACAGGTGCCAGGCCGAGACGGTGAACGAGAACGCCGCGAACGAGGTGTACATCCGGTCCGAGCGCGACCGCAGCAGCACCGAGGTGCCGACGGCGAGGATCAGCAGCGCGGCGAGCAGGGCGGATACCGCCTGGGCGTCGTTCTCCACCCGCCAAGTCTACTCACTCCGGGCCGCGAAGGCCGTAGGATACCGGCCCGATGGACGATGTGCTCGCCGGGCGGCTGTCCCGGCTCCCGGCGGTTCACGCGCTCGCTGATGCCGCGGCCGCGATCCCGGACGCAGGCGGTGCGCCGCGCTGGGCGCTGGTCGAGGCGGCGCGCCGCGCGGTCGCGAGCCGGCGCGACGCGATCCTGGAGGGCCGCGCGGCACCGGACGCCACGAGCGCCGCGCCGGCGGTGGCGACCGACGCGGCGACCGACGCGGCGCTCGATGCGGCGATCGACCCGCGTGAGGTCGTCGCCGACGCGATCCGGCTGGCGGGCCCACCGCTGCGCCGGGTGATCAACGCGACCGGCGTGGTGCTGCACACCAACCTCGGGCGGGCGCCGCTGGCCGAGGCTGCCCGGGTGGCGATCGATCGCGTCGCCGCCGGGTACTCCAACCTCGAGTACGACCTCGCGCGCGGCTCGCGCGGCTCGCGCCACGACCACCTGCGCGGCGTGCTGCGCGAGCTGACCGGCGCCGAGGATGCGATCGTGGTCAACAACAACGCCGCCGCCACCGTCCTGGGGCTGGCCGCGCTCGCCACCGGCCGCGAGATCGTGGTGTCGCGCGGCGAGCTGATCGAGATCGGCGGCTCGTTCCGGCTGCCCGAGATCCTGGCGCTGTCGCGCGGCGTGCTGGTCGAGGTCGGGACGACCAACAAGACCCACCGCCGCGACTACGAGGCGGCGATCGGACCGGCGACGGGGCTGTTGCTCAAGGTCCACCGCTCGAACTTCGCGATCGTCGGGTTCACCAGCGAGGTCGGCGCCGGCGAGCTGGTCGAGCTGGGGCGGGCGCGCGGCGTGGCGACGATGATCGATCTGGGGTCGGGCGCGTTGATCGATCGCGCGACCCAGCGCGCCTGGGGGTTGCCGGACGAGCCCACCGTGGCCGAGGCGGTGCATGCCGGCGCCGACCTGGTGACGTTCTCCGGCGACAAGCTGCTCGGCGGCCCGCAGGCGGGGATCGCGGTCGGCACGGCGGCGGCGATCAAGCGGGCCCGCGAGCACCCGCTGATGCGCGCGCTGCGCCCCGACAAGCTGACGCTGGCCGGCCTGGCCGCCACGCTCGCGCTGTACCGCGACGGCAAGCTCGACGCGATCCCGGTGCCCCGCATGCTCGGTGCGTCGAACGAGGCGCTGCGCGGCGCGGCCACGGCGCTCGCCGCCGCGATCGGCGAGGTCGCCGGGCTGGCGATCGCGGTCGAGCCCTGCGAGTCGGCGGTCGGCGGCGGGGCGATGCCGACCGCGCGGCTGGCGTCGTGGGCGGTGACCTTGCGCGGGATCGCGGCCGGGCTCGGCGCCGATGACATCGACGCGGCGCTGCGGCGCGCTCCCGTGCCGGTGATCGGCCGGATCGAGGACGGCCGGGTCTGGCTCGACGCGCGGACGATCGCCGCCGACGAGGCCGCCGGCGTGGTCGCGGCGGTGCGAGGCGCGGGCCGCTGACCCCGCGGGGGCGGCTGCCGCAACGGTAAATCGCCGGGTGCACTGTACGGTGGCGATCGAGCGCTTGACCGGCTCGGCCAGCCGAGGTTATGTGCCGCTCGATGATCCCGCGTGTGGTCGCGATCGGGGGCGGCAAGGGCGGCGTCGGAAAGAGTCTGGTTGCCGCGAACGTCGGGATCTTCCTCGCGACGCTGGGCAAGCGCGTCATGCTGGTCGACGCCGCGTTCGGCGCCGCCAACCTGCACATCTTCGCCGGGGTGCCCCGGCCGTCCCGGTCGATCTCCGAGGCGCTGGCCGATGGCGGGCCGCGGCTCGCCGAGCTCGCGGTGCCGACCCACGTGCCCGGCGTCAAGCTGATCGGCGGGGTCTACGATCCGCCGTGGGTCGCCGAGCCCGGCCCGGCGCTGGTCCAGCGGATCACCGAGCAGCTCCACCAGCTGCCGGCCGACTGGGTCGTCGTCGATCTCGGCCCCGGCATCGGCTCGGCCACGCTCGAGCTGTTCCTCGCCGCCGACGTCCAGGTCATCGTCGCGGTGCCCGATCCGACGTCGATCGAGCTGATGCACCGCTTCGCCAAGGCGGCGTTCCTGCGCAGCCTCGACCGCCACGGCCTGGCCCACCTCGGCCACGCGGTGGGGCGCGACCCGCGGCACCTCGAGGGTGGCACGCCCAGCGCGCTCGAGGTCTACCTCGGCGCGGTCGAGGCCCGGATCGTCGAGATCGACGAGCTGCGCAGCGCGATCCTCGGGTTCTCGCCGCACCTGGTGATCAACTCGGCGCGCTCGAAGTCGGACATGGAGCTCGGCCGCGCGGTGACCTCGGCGGCGCGCCGCCGGCTCGGCACGCCGTTTCGCTACCTCGGCCACCTCGAGTACGACGAGGCGGTGTGGGCCTCGACCCGGCGGCGCCGGCCGCTGCTCACCGAGCACCCCGAGACCCGGATCGCCAAGTGCTTCGAGCGGGTCGCGCGCGGCGTCATGGCGGCGCGGCCGCCGTCCGGCGACGGCGACGTCCTGCCCTCGGACTCGCACTACGAGATGCTCGAGGTGCCGCCGACCGCCAGCTTCGAGGACATCCGGCGCGCCAACCGCCGGATCCGCGACATCTACGGCGCCGAGTCGGTCGCGATCAGCGGGCTGTACGACCCGGCGAGCCTCGAGGCGGTCCACCGCCGGCTCGACCTGGCCTACACGACGCTGATGGACGCCGCCAAGCGCAAGGACTACGACATCGAGCTGTTCCCCGACGGTGTCCCCATGC